>Ga0307478_10001694_pt1 | contig 18524 bp, 15 predicted proteins | sample atmos_gasesECM4C_2_FD_203713 | JGI IMG/M metagenome (GOLD analysis project Ga0307478, IMG submission 203713) | Hardwood forest soil microbial communities from Morgan-Monroe State Forest, Indiana, United States - atmos_gasesECM4C_05 | ecosystem: Environmental > Terrestrial > Soil > Temperate... | reverse complement strand
GGCGTGCGCGGCCATGCGGGCTCCGCGCAGATTGCGGTGCAGAGCTTTGGCGCGGCGGCGCAGCGATGTAAGAGCTGATGGCATTCGATTAGTTTTCTTATTACAGCATGGATGCGGGAGAAATGCAGGGTTGGCGACAGCGTGCAGCGCATTTTGCGGCGCGAATGGCGCAAATCGGCGGGTCTGCCGCACCTTGCAAATAACTTGCAAAAGCGCTCTGGGACGAGCATAATTTGCCGCCGAGGAGGTATTAAGCATGTTGAAAGCTTGGGGTATCTCTCTCGTCCTGGTGTTGCTCGCCATGAGCACCACTGACGCATCGCAGCCCGACTGGGCGCTGAATGCGACCACCATCGAGGCATGCAGTTGCCCGATGTTCTGTCAGTGCTACTTCAACACCAAACCTGCCGCGCATCACGAACACGGCACGGCAGCCCACTATTGCCAGTTTAATAATGCTTACAAGGTGAATCACGGCCACTATGGCGCGGTGAATCTGGACGGCGCGAAGTTCTGGATTACCGGCGACCTGGGTTCGGATTGGTCACAGGGAAAGACTGACTGGGCGCTGCTTACTTTTGACAAAGCAATGACCAAAGAGCAGCAGACGGCCCTGGGGGCGATGCTGCCGAGTGTTTTCCCCGTGAAATGGAACTCGTTCCAGACTGCGGTGGCGAACATTGACACCTGGGAATCGAACAAGGATGGAGCGCACGCAACGATTGACGGCGGAAAAACCGCAGAGGTAAAGCTACACCGTTTTCAAGGAAATACTGACGACCCCGTCGTCATTCATAACCTGAAGTACTGGGGAACGCCCCGGAACGATGGTTTTGTGATGATGCCAAGTGATTTCGAGGGTTATAAGACGGGGCCAAAAGCATTCGAGCACAAGGGAACCAACGGGTTCATGCTGACGCTCGATATTGCTTCGGCGGACGTTAAACAATAAAACAGGAAGATTTCGACGAAGAAAATTGGGCCGGAGAATCGGGGGATTCTCCGGCCTTTATTTCTCTTAGACATTCTCTTATCTTTCATCGTTACGCGAAGTTGTTTCATCCTATCAATTCGTGTCCCGCCTCGTTCAACAGGCCGAGCGCCCGATCTGCATGCTCTTGCGGAATGAGAACGTAATCGGTGTCGTAAGTAGACATGGCGAAGATGGGGATGGCGTTGTTCGAGAGCGGCTGGATGAAGGAGAGTAGGACTCCGGTTTGCGTGAAGGGGAACGGGCCTTCGAGCTTGAGGCAGATCCAACGGAGAGCGGGAGCAAGTTCTGCTGGAATATTCTCCGCCGGACAGACGATGGAGAGTTCCTCGGCGGTGCGGGTGATCGAGGTAAAGCCGGCTGTCGTGGCCCACGCGGGAACGGGGGCATTGGGAGACTGGCGCATGATGGCGTAAAGGCTGGGGAGTTGGCGGAATTTGAGGGGGCGAGTTTGGAAAGGGCTTGCGATCATAATTTGGCGCTAGCTGAACAGCAGGTTTCTCTCTGGCGTCGCATTGGCTCCGGCTCGTTCAAAATGACAATGCTGATCAGGGGGCACCTGCTTCGGAAGAAATCGATTGTCTCTCGAATTCTTGCTCACCTCTTGCTAGGTTTCAACCGCTTTGCGCAGCGCCGATCTCGCGAGCAGACGCGTGGAATCCAGCGGGGGGAGAGGCGAAGATTCTGGCGTCACCAGCAGAGGGATTTCGGTGCAGCCGAGAACGACAGCGTCGCAGCCTTCGTCTTTCAAGGCGCGGATCACTTCCACGTAGTAGGCAAGCGAGCGCGGAAGAAACTGGCCGTTAACCAGTTCGTCCATGATGATCTGGTCGAGATGTTCGCGCTGTTCGGGGCCCGGGGTGCGGTGGGCGATGCCGGCGGCTTTCAGCGTTTCGCGATAGACCGGACCCTCCATCAGGTAGCGGGTGCCGAGGACGGCGAGACGTTTGAACTGACGGCGCTGGGCCTCTTTCGAAACCTCTCGCGCAATGTGCAGCCAGGGACGCGGGGAGCGGTGCTCGACCAGATCGAAGGCCTGGTGGATGGTGCTGTCGGGACAGATGAGAAAATCGGCGCCAGCGCGAGCCAGTTTATCCGCGGAAGATAGCATGAGTTCGGCAACACCTGCCCAGTCGTTGGCGTAAACGAAATTCATATATTTTGCCAGCGAATGAGAATGCAACGAGACTTCGGGATGATCGTGCTTGCCCATGAGCTGCGCGCCTTCGAGCGAGATGGTGCGATAGCAAAGGGCGGCGCCTTCGGTGCTGCAGGCGACGATGCCGATGTGGAGGGGCATGGGGTGGTTTCCGGTTCTCAGTTCTCAGTTCTCAGTGAGTGTGATGTGCGTTTCTGAGTTTCGAATCGCGATTTTATAACAATATTCCATGATGGGGCGGCTGGGCTTTGCCCGGGGCGGGACAGCCGAGGCGGCCGTCCCCAGATGGTTTTCCTGATCCGGCAATTTTATCTGGCGGCGGCGGCGTCGAAGAGGTTCAGGAATTCTAGTTTTTTTTCGGCGGGGAGGAATGAGGCTTCGAAAGAGTTGCGGGCGAGTTCGCGGAGATGCTCATCGGTAAATGCGAAGACTTGTTGCGCGATCTGATACTCGCGGGCGAGTGTGGTGCCGAACATGGCGGGGTCGTCGCTGTTGAGCGTGATCATGACGCCGTGGTCGAAATAAGTCTTCGCGGGATGATCGCTGAGGTTGGGACAGAGGCCCGTGCGCAAGTTGCTGGTGAGGCAGATTTCAACTGGGACCTGGCGCTGAGCGAGTTCTTCGACGAGATCGGGATCGTGGAAAGCGGTGAGGCCGTGGCCAATGCGCTCGGCGCGCAAATTAAGCGCGCCCCAGATGGATTCAGGCGGCCCGGTCTCGCCGGCGTGGGCGGTGAGGCGAAGGCCGTGGTCAGCGGACCAGGCGTAGGCGTCGCGGAAAAGTTCGGGTGGCGCTTTCTGTTCGTCGCCGCCGATGCCGATGGCGACGACTTCGCGGTCGTGATAGCGGACGGCGAGCTCAAAGACTTTTTGCGCAGCCTCTGGTCCGAACTGGCGGACAGCGTCGAAGATCCAGACAAGAGAAATGCCGAAGTCGCGGGCGCCACGGGCGCGGCCGCGGTCGAGGCCTTCGAAGATGGCGTCGAAATCCTGCTTGCGCCACAGGCAGACACCCACTGAAACGTAGACTTCGGCGTGCAGAACGTTCTCTTGTTTTAGGCGCTGCATCAGGCGGTAAGTGATCAGTTCGTAGTCGTCAGCGGTGCGCAGGTGTTCTGTGATGTTTTTGAAGGCAAGCAGAAAGCCCGGGAAATCTTCGTAACGGTAAAGCGAGTCGACGTCGGACTGAGTGACGCGGTCACCGTGGCGCTGACGGAGTTCGAGCAATGTGTTCGGCTCGATTGCGCCCTCAAGGTGGAGATGGAGCTCGGCCTTGGGCAGAAGGCGCAGGAAACTGCTCGGCGGGCGATCGGCGGAAGACATTGTTTATTGATTGTAGATTCTTGGTGAAAGATTTGCGAGAGAGGGGCGAGTAATTCCGGTCCGACCGCGTACGGACGAACAAATGCTTCAGATTACTTGAGCGGTTCAGGAAGGTCGTCGCGGATTTCGATCTCGGCCACGTCTCCGGCGTAGGTTGTATTGGCGGGTTTGTGGTAGCGGATAACTGCGCGCAGCCCGTCGAGATGGTGACAAAGGCTGAAGTGGTCGCCGCCATACCAGAGAGTGTCGGAGTAACCTGCGGCAAAGCCTCCCGAGCGGTGAAAGGTGAGAGGCTGGCCGTTATGGTTCAGAATGAACGCCCATACCTGCGGCTCCCCGCAAGTGACCGACTTGACCGTTCCGTCCACCGTCTGAGTGTCGCTGGGGACCATCTCCTGAATCGACTCTCCAGCCGGGCGCTGAGCCGCTGGGACGCTATTCCAAAGCTCCACCGCTTCGTCGTGGTCAGGGCCGAACCAACGATCGGCGACAAACTTGGCGGAGACGGCGGCAACCGCGCCGTTTCCCATGCGACGCTCGATCTGCCCCGATAAAAGGTGATAGCCGGCACGCGAGGGCTCCAGTTCCTCCGCTTTGCGCGCGACCTTGAGAGCGGAAGACAGGTCGTTCTCACGCAATGCAAGGCGCGCCAGTTGGACGTAGGCTGGCGCGAAATCGGGATTCAACCGCAAGACTTTGCCCAGCGTTGCTCCCAAGGTGTTCATATCATCGACCGCATTTGAAGTGGCCTGCGGCGAAAGCATGGTTTTGTCGAACAAGGAAAGGTAGAGGGTGCCGTCTAAGGCAAAGGCTTGGGCAAATTCTTTTGCCGCATCGGCGTCTTTTCCCTCTATGAAATCGAGGAACGCGATGTTTTCGTAGGCGAGGCCGAGCTTGGGATCATCATGCAGAGCTTGCAGGCTTAGGGAGCGCGCATCTTGTCCGTTATGGTCCCACAAATAAAAGGCTCCGAGTTCAGCTTCGGTCTCGGCAACGCTCAAGCCGCGAGAAGCGAAAGTCTTTTCGTCGATCTGAGGAGAATTCGTCAGAATGGTGGTGGCGTAGGTGGGCTGCAGCATGTAAGAAGCCAACGCTTTATCAAGTTTTCCAAAGTCGCCGAAGACTTGCTGAAAAGCCTTTTTCTGTTCTACCCCTTGCTGCAGCTGATCAAAAAACTGATCCAGTTTCTTGCCGCCCTCCATGCCTGGTCCATAAACGAGGAAGTGGACCAATGCCCAGGATTCGGCATAGAAAAACTCGCCGTTGTAGAGAGGAGAGAGATGATCGACAGTGATAATCTTCTCGATTGGATCGGGCATTCTGCTACGCAACGTCCTGACGCGCAAGGTTGGAGCCCCAAGATAAATTTTGTTTCCCTGAAAGCGCGTATAGCCGTAAATCTCAGCCATCCCTTCATCCAACCATGCCGGGAGCCAGTGTGAGTTGAGGTGCAGAATGGTATGCGCGTACTCGTGGTAGACGACCTCTTTGGCTCCATCGCCGCCAAAAGTATCGAGCCGGACGATAGCGTATTGTCTTTCCCAGCCGTGGCGGAATTCACCCGCCATGTTTCCCCCCATTCGCTTCCAGGTAAGCGGATCCAGCTTCTTGGCGGTTTCTTCATCGCGGGTGGCGAAGATGAGCAGGGGTGCGCCGGATTGCAGACGGGCGTTGGGGAAGCGGGTAGAAAAGACGAAGCGCAGTTGCTCAAATTCATAAGCCACTCTGCGCGCCTCGCCAACGCCGCCATTGGTGAGCACGCGAAAGTGGGGACTGCGAACTTCCGTCCAGGGGCTTTCGCTCGCCGAAGCCGAGGTCACACACACTGACAGCAGGAAGAGCACGACACTTATACAGCGGAGATTCATCTGGCGGGAATCTTGACCCATCCGGCTTACGGCGTCAACGTCTTTTTGCGCAAATGGCGGCTATTTTTTCGCGAACTCGCTGCGGTGGCGGCTATAGAAGACGTAGATCAGAAGGCCGAGGCCGAGCCAGACGATGAAGCGTAGCCAGGTGATGACGGTGAGGCCGGTCATGAGGCCGCCGCAGAGGATGATGGAAATCAGCGGAAACCAGGGAACCAGAGGCACTTTGAAAATGCGCGGGCGGTCGGGCTGAGTGCGGCGCAGGATGATCACGCCTAGCGATACCAGAGCGAAGGCGAAGAGGGTTCCGATGTTGGAAAGGTCGGCGGCATCGGCCGTGGCCATGAGTCCGCCGGGAATGCCGACGGCAAAACCGGCGACCCAAGTGGACCAGTGCGGGGTCTTGAACTTGGGATGAATCTTGGAAAAGAACTTGGGGAAAAGTCCGTCGCGCGACATGGCGTACCAGATGCGCGCCTGACCATATTGAAAGACCAGCAGCGACGAGAGCATGCCGGTCAGAGCGCCGATGACGATGATGGAACGCGACCAGCGGCTGGCGCCGAGCATCTGCAAGGCGTAGGCGACGGGAGCTTCGTTGGCCTCGCCGGAGACGAAAGTGGTGTATTTCATCATGCCGAGCAGCACCAGCGAGACGCCCACGTAGAGCACCGTGCAGACAATGAGAGAAGCGATGATGCCGATGGGCAAGTCGCGCTGCGGATTGCGCGCCTCCTCGGCAGCGGTGGAGACGGAATCGAAACCGATGTAAGTGAAGAAGACGATGGCGCCTCCGGTGACGACACCGCCGAATCCAGAGGGGGCGAAGGGATGCCAGTTGCTGGGATTGACCAGCGCACCACCGACGACGAGAAAGATGAGAATGGCGCCGATCTTGACGGCGACCATGATGTTGTTGGCCTCGGCAGACTCGCGAATGCCCCGCACCAGCAACACGGTGAGGATGAAAATGACCAGGAACGCGGGAACGTTGAAGTAGGATCCCGTCCAGTGGCCTGCTTCCCAGACCGGGGTCGACCATCGATCAGGCAGATTTATTCCGAAGGTGGCGAGTTGCGACTTGGTGTAAGCGCTGAAGCCGATGGCCACAACCACATTGCTCACGACGTATTCGAGGATGAGATCCCATCCGATGATCCAGGCGAAAATCTCGCCAAGCGTAGCGTAGGTGTAGGTGTAGGCGCTGCCCGCGATGGGAATCATCGAGGCCAGTTCCGCGTAGCATAGTCCCGCGAAGCTGCATGCCATGGCGACCAGGAAAAATGAGATTGCGATGGAGGGGCCAGCCGGCGGGCGCCCGTGCATAAGGACGCCGGAAGTATTTCCCGTCCGCAAGAGATTCACGACAATATCGAGAACCTGGGCATGCCAGATGGAAGAAGCTTTGAAATATTCTCCCGCAGCGGCGGTCCCGGTGAGCACGAAGATGCCGGAGCCGATCACCGCTCCGATTCCCAACGCAGTCAGAGACCAGGGGCCGAGGGTTTTTTGCAAGCGCTGGCCGGGGGCCTCGGATTCGGAAATCAGCTTGTCGATCGACTTGCAGCAGAAAAGCTGGTTGTCGGAGGTGCGAACCGGGGCGGCAGGTTCCGTAGATGATGGTGACAAGAGGTGGTTGTCTCCTCAGAGCGGGAGTAGGGCATGGGCGCGAGGCCCATGCCCTTATTTCCGAAGCCGGCGACCTAGCGTTTCGACTGGCCGCGAGCCAACTTCTTTACCTTGCGCTTTTTCGATCCGCGGGCGTAATCGCGGGGCTTCTTTGGCTTTTCCGCCTTGCTCTTCTTGCGGGCGGCGCGTTTCGATTTTTTGCGTTCTTCTTTGGTTAGCGTTGCTGTATTTGCCATGATTGCTTTCTTAGATCTTTAATTTGGTAACTGGAAATTTCGTAATTTGCGGGCTGCGCACGACTTAGGCCGTGAAATTGCCCGATTACAAAATTATCAGATCGCGCTTACGCCCGCTCCAGCTGGGCATATTTCTCCACCAGCTTCTTCAAGCCGAAGCGAGGAAATTGTACAGTAATCTTAGCTTCTTCGCCTTCTCCTTCTCTCTGATAGACCGTGCCCTCGCCGTATTTGGGATGGCGAACGCGCTGGCCGGGGCGGAATCCACGCTTGCCGGTGGGCTCTTCGAGAGGAGGTTTTGGGACGGTAAACTTCTTGCCGCGGCTGGCGAAAAACTCGGCGATGTTCTCGATGGAGTTGTAGGGCTTGGCCGGAGCCGTGGCTTTCTGGCGGCTTGCCGGAACGCCGCCGCGCTTCCAGGCTGCGCTTTGGTCTTCGTCTTCGTAGGAGTAGTGAACGTCCCCATCGTGGGCTGCGGGGCTTCGCCCCGCTGGACGGGCAGGAGTGCCCGTCCCCACATGAGCGGCGCGGCGCCCCCCAAGCTCCTCGATCAACTGCATTGGAACTTCCTCAAGGAAGCGCGAGGGGACGCTGGCTTCGGGAAGATCGGTGCCGTAACGGCGGCGATAGACGGTGCGGGTCAGAATGAGCTGGTCCATGGCGCGGGTCATGCCGACGTAGCAAAGGCGGCGTTCTTCTTCCACATCGTCGGGCTGGAGCATGGTGCGGGAGTGCGGGAAGAGACCTTCTTCGAGGCCGCTGAGAAAGACGAGCGGGAACTCGAGGCCCTTGGCGGCGTGCAGGCTCATGAGCGTGATCTGAGCCCGCTCGTCGTAGTCATCGGCGTCGCTGATGAGGGCGGCGTGGTCGAGGAACTGATCGAGAGATTCGCCGCGGTCGCGCGAATCCATGGCGGCGTTGACTAGCTCGCGCAGGTTTTCGATGCGAGAGAAGGCTTCGGGAGTGTCTTCAGCTTCGAGGAGCTTGATGTAGGCGGTGCGGTCGATGAGGAATTTCAGGATGTCAGCGGTGCTAATGGTTGGAGCGGGAAATGTATCGGCGGTTGCGGAAGGCTGAGCGTCATTTTCGCGCGACTCGTTTTCAAAAACGGTGGACGGTTTGTTGGCGGCTGCAGTATGGCTAGATTCTTCTTCGTCCGGCGAGCCGTAAGCTCCACCGAAATCGAAGGCGGTGTTTTCGAATTCGGTGGGATCGAAGGCGGCGGCATCGTCGGGGTCAGGCTCGACGGGTGGTGGAGTGTGCGGCGCTTCCGGCAGTTGCGCAGGCAAGTCGCCCGCTCCCACACGGTCTATCTCCCCACTTTCTTCCAGGTGCTCGACGAACGTTCCGGAGAGCATGGCTTGGGCATCGAGGATTAATTGTTGAAAACTTTTTAGGGCGGAGAGCGCTCGTTGCGGAAGGAGTTGGCGGCGGATCGCTTCGCCGACGGCGCCCCACAGCGAAAGGCCAGTTTCGAGGGCGAGACGCTCGAGGGTGTCGATGGTGCCTTTGCCGATGCCGCGAGTGGGAGTGTTGATTACGCGCAGAAGCGAGATGGAGTCGTCCGGGTTCTGGATTACTTTGAGATACGAGATCATGTCTTTGATCTCGGCGCGCTCGTAGAAAGAGAATCCGCCGACGACTTTGTATTTGAGACCGTAGCGGCGCATAGCTTCTTCAAACAGGCGCGACTGGGAGTTGGTGCGGTAGAGCACGGCGGCGCGCGGAGTTTCGCCGTGCTGGGCAGCCTCGCGCAGATATTTTGCGATGTGGTCGGCCGCGAAGAGAGCTTCGTTTTCGCCGTCGGGAGCTTCGTAGTATCCGAGCTTGGCGCCGCCCTGGCGTGCGGTCCAGAGATTCTTGCCTTTGCGGCGGAGGTTGTTGGCGACAACCGATGACGCAGCTTGAAGAATATTTTGCGTGGAGCGGTAGTTTTGTTCCAGGCGGATGATTTTGGACTCGGGAAAATCCTGTTCGAATTCGAGAATGTTGCGGATGTCGGCCCCGCGCCAGGAATAAATTGACTGATCTTCATCGCCGACGGCGCAAACGTTGTGGCGCTCGCCTGCAAGCATGCGCATGAGTTCGTATTGCGGGCGATTGGTGTCCTGATATTCGTCGATGAGCAAGTACTGGAAGCGGCGATTGTAATATTCACGGACGTGGGTCGCGGTTTTTAAGAGACGCGTGGCTTCAAGCAGCAGGTCGTCGAAGTCGAGGGCGTTGGCTTTGCGGAGCTCTTTGCGGTATTCCTCGAACAGGTGCGCGATTTTTTCTGTTTTGGGGTCGGCCGATTGAAGATAGAGTTCCTGCGGATCGAGCATGTGGTTCTTCGCCCAGGAAATACGCGACAGCACGGTGCGGGGAGTGAGTTGTTTGTCGTCGAGGCCGAGGCGCTTCATCACCGACTTGACCACGGATTGCTGATCGCTTTCGTCGTAGATGACGAATTTTTTGGTGTGGCCGATGGGCGGCTGGCCGGGGGTGGCCGAGGGGATCTGAAGTGCTTCAATATCGCGGCGAAGAACGCGCACGCAGAAAGAATGAAAAGTTGAGATGACGGGCTTGGCGATGCTGAGGCCGCCGACAAGTTTCTCGACGCGCTCGGCCATTTCGGCGGCGGCTTTGTTGGTGAAGGTCATGGCCAGGATGGATTCGGGCATGACTCCAGCGTGCTCGATGAGGTAGGCGATGCGGTAGGTGATGACCCGCGTCTTGCCGCTACCCGCCCCGGCGAGGATAAGCACCGTGCCTTCGGTGGTTTCGACGGCCTCGCGCTGCTGCGGGTTGAGTTGATCGAGAAAAGACAATGCGGAAGTGGCTCCGGGAGTGATGAGTTAATTTTACAGGGAATTGAGGCTGATGACGCCGTTCCGTTTCAGGACGCCGTGCATTCGAATGTGACGTCCGCGGGTGATGATTCCCGCAAATCACCAGTAGACTCTTAGTCGGGCCCGTGGTGTAACGGCAACACAGCACCCTGCGACGGTAGCAGATGCGGGTTCGAATCCCGTCGGGTCCACGCTCCGGTTTCTGGGGCGCAGGTTCTGTGGGGGAGCGAAGCAGGGACAGCTTCCCTACAAAAAGTAACTTGACTGCGAATTTAAGTGACCTATACTGAAAACAGTCGCAGGGTGCTGTCTACCCAAATTTGATGGCCCCGAGAAATCGGGGCCTTTCGCGTTTCGGGCAACGGCCCGGACACGGTTACGGTTTGGTCGCGGAAGCTTTACACTCCGCGCACGGACACACTTCCCGCAAGAGCTTCCATGAGTAAATGCCTAGGTCATGGTCATCGTTCCACTTGAAGCGGATGGCGTATTTGCCCATGGCTTCGGCGGAGACGGGCTTGGCAGCGGGCTTGAACATGGGGAGGGTGCCGGGAGAGAGTTTCGGAGGTTCCCCGGGCTTACGTTTGGTTTTGTCGCGTTCTTCGTTGCACATGGCGCAGGGGCAGGCGTCGCGGAGAAAGACGAAAGGATAATGGGAAACGTGGCCGTCGACCCACGCGATGTCCATGCCGGTGCCCGTGGTCAGGTTGACCTTAACTGACTTGGGGTCCGTGGCCGCTGTGGGAGATTGAAGGGGAGACTGCATGGCTTCAGTATGGCACGGCCGAATAGCGAACAGGCACAGGAGCGGCTAGTGAGCAGCGCTGGAAGCTGTCTTTGGACTGGTGGCCGCTCCAACCGCCAGGCCGCCGATGGCTCCGGCCAGAATTCCCATTAAGGCCAGCACAATCGCACTCTCGACCAAGGTTGCTTTTCGTCCAGTGGACATAAATTTTTCGTCCTCTCTTGCGACCAGTATCAATAGTATTTTACTCGACCTGGCAAGCGCGTGCGAATTGTCGGAAATGGCTAAATCCGGTAGAATAGGGGTTTCCGTCGAGAGCTCTGAAAGGATCTGAAGCAGTCATGGCACAACAGTGTGATATCTGCGGCAAGAAGCCGCAATTCGGAAATCGTATCAGCCACGCGCATAACGTCACCAAACGGCGCTGGAATGTGAACCTGCGGCCGGTACATGCGCGGGTTGGCGCAGCCACCAGGCGGATACGCGTATGCACGTCCTGCCTGCGCAGCGGCAAAGTGGTCAAGGCGTAAGAGCTCGCTGTCGAGAATCCTCAGAAATTGGAAATTATTTCAGTCGATTTCCCCGGGATCGCTCAGGTCGTAATCATGCCCGTACTCCTGGTTCCCGCTTGAGACACCGACTCTGCCAGTTATCATAAGAACCGCGCTGAGGAGCATCCACAGGACCAGTAATAGGCCAACCCAAGGGAACCGTTTTGCTCGCCGCCAGTTCATGTTAGTACCGTTCCGCGAATCCAGCTAGTAAATCATCTCAAGCTAAACTTTGGCAATCTTCAGCTTCATGGGTCATCCAACATGGCATGAAGTGTCCAAGGTGCAAGGGAAAGGGATTCGTGGATGGACTTCAGTTTGACGACAAAGGGCCCTGCGCCGTCTCTCGCGACAAGTGCCCACTGTGCGCCGGGAAAGGTGCTGTCACCAAAAGGAAGCCCCCAACTGGCCGCTCTCGCTCTAGGCCCGGTCCGTTCCGGGGGTGATGCATCGATGCGTGCTCGTTGCCAGATCTTCTTTATTGCAGTTGCAGCAAGTGAATGTCGAAGATGAGACTCGCGTTGGGTGGGATGGGGCCACCTGGAGTTCCCTCGGCTCCGTAACCGAGCGCGGGCGGAATACGCAATTGGCGTTTCCCACCAACTTTCATGCCGGTGACTCCCTCTTCCCAACCCTTGATAACCTCGCCGTTGCCGATGGTGAAATCAAAGGGCGTCCCAGCATCGACGGAACTGTCGAACTTCTTGCCAGTGGTGAGCCATCCGGTGTAGTGAACGCGAACGTGGCTGCCTTCCTTGGCGGCCTCGCCCGTGCCCATGCGGATATCCCAATACACCAGGCCGGAGGGGGTTCTAACGCCATTGCCCACGACTTTGGTGGGGGCGGTGGTGTTAGTCGTGGCCGGCTTCTTAGTTGCGGTTTGCGCGAGAGCAAAGATGGCAGTTAACGCCAGAATGATTGCTATTGCTGCTACATATTTTGTCATTTCTTTGTTCTTTGCTCCTTTTGCGACAACCTAAATTCTCAAACCCAGGGGTCACAGAGGTGCACGGAGTAGTGCTCCTTACTCCAGGGCGATCGCGTCGATTTCCACCAGCACATCTTTGGGCAGGCGGGCCACTTCAACGGTGGAACGGGCCGGCGGGGCAGAGCTGAAATACTTGCCATAGACCTGGTTCATGGCGGCGAAGTCGTTCATGTCCTTGAGGAAAACGGTACAGCGAACCACTTTGCCGAGACCGCTGCCGGCGGCTTCCAGAATTTCCGACAGGTTGCGCAGCACACGCTCGGTCTGCGCGGCGACGTCCCCGGGGACGACTTGTTGGGTGGACGGATCGATAGCGATCTGGCCAGAGGTAAAAATGAATCCATTGGCCTTGACGGCTTGGGAATAGGGGCCGATGGCCTGGGGGGCGTCTTTGGTGGAAACGACTTCGCGCATGGGGGCTCTCTGTCTGATTAACGCAGATGCAGGCGGAGGAAGTCAAACGTGACAATCGCTCGAAATGAGGGAGGAACTCAGCCGCCCGAGACCAAGAGCTAAAGCCGGTGCAAGGACCGACCGATAGAGGCATTGGGGACACTCGTTCGCGGCGGAGCACGGAATGAAATCTACATTAATCCACGAGGGCGTTCATGGGACGCCGTCCGGAATTGCGGGAAGCTCTCCCGATACCGAATCCAAGTTCAAGCTCGCTCTGACCCGGATTAACCAGGAATTATGGCTGGTGCTGTCTCTTTTTATCATCGCGGCCCTGTTTAATTGGCTGGTAGCTTCGCACCGCATGATTCTGGGGTTATACACGCTGCCGACGATTTTCTCGGCATATGTTTATGGCAGAAGGCATGCGGTGCTCACGGCCAGCGCCAGCATTTTCATTGTGCTGGCACTTGTATTGACCAATACCCGTCTTTTTGTGGGCCCGGCCCCGCGAGTCTTGGAGTTCGACCGGTGGGCTGAGCTGACCACCTGGGGATGCCTGCTGCTGATCACGGCGTACGCAATGGGCACCCTGTATGACCGAAAAGAACTCCATCTGGCCGAGCTTCGGCAAACTTATTTTGGTCTCCTGACGATTCTGCAGCAGTTTATTTCGAACGACAAATACACGCACAACCACTCCTACCGAGTAGCGGTGTACGCCTCAACCCTGGCGACGCGCATGGGATTCGATCAGGAGCATATCGACGATATCCGGGCTGCAGCCCTGCTCCACGACGTCGGCAAGCTGGAAACCAGCCGGGAACTCCTGCACAAAGCGGCGAGCCTGACGCCGGAAGAGACGATGGAAATGCGCAAGCATGTGCAGAAGGGAGTGGCTCTGCTGGAACCGGTCGGAGGATCGTTGCGGCGAGTGCTGCCCATTATTCTTGCGCATCACGACAAGTATGACGGATCGGGCTATGGTCCTGCTAGAGGCGACGAGATACCGATTGCGGCCCGAGTGTTGGCGGTAGCGGATGCGTATGACACTTTAACCAGCGATCGGCCTTATCGCCGGGCGGTCACGCCGTTCGAGGCCCGGCAAATCATTGTGTCAAATGCAGGGTCGGACTTCGATCCCGCGGTGGTGGATGCATTTGTGCACGCTTTCGAACACGGGCAAATGGAAATCCCAGAGGCGCCCGTGACATGAGCGACTCCCCGGCCCCCGCGACGGATGACGGAATCGAGGAACGAGATCCCGCCCCCTCGACCACGATAGGGGTTCGGGCGCTGCTGATAAGCGGTGATATCCAGACCATCGATACGCTGTGCCATTTTATGGGGCAACTGGCGATGCACGTCGAGGTCTGCTCCGACTTCGCTCTGGCGAGCAGCAAACTGAGCCATTCCAAGTTTGAAGCGCTGGTCCTGGATTTCAAGCAAAAAGAAGAAGCACTGGAGTTGCTCAAGAAGTTGCGTCAAATTACGTCTCACAAGGCATCCGTCGTGATCGCCATATTAAACAGCAACGAGGAAATGCCTGACGCGTTTCGCGCCGGCGCCAGCTTCGTGCTGGTAAAACCGCTGTCTTCGCAGGTGTTGAAGCGAACTCTGCGAGTTTCCTATCCGCTGATGGTGCATGAACGAAGACGCCACTTTCGGTGCCCTTCGCAGATCTCCGTTTATGTGTCCGTTGGTTCGCGGCCTGAATTTGCCGCGACCTCCGCCAACATCAGCGAATCGGGCATTGCGCTAACCAACGCGCCCGGACTGAAAGTTGGAGACAAAGTTTCTCTGCGACTGATCCTCCCCGGGACCAAGGTCCCCACCAAAATAAACGCGGAGGTGTGTTGGCGTGACGAAGCAGGATCGGCGGGAATGCAATTCGTCAACGTCCCCATGTCCGTAAAAGAAGAACTGGCAACCTGGCTGGCGGACAGGCTGGAAGAGTATTTGCACGGGAATGCGGTTGTGAAGGGCTGAGAAGTAGTGGTCGGTGGCTAGTGGTCAGTGATCTGGTCGGTGGGAGACCACGCCTGGCACTGGCCAATGGACACTGCCCGCTGTTTCTAGATCTTCTGCAGGCGCTGCACTTCGTGCACGCCGGGGATCTTTCGCAATCCGGCCATGATTTGTTCGAGGTGTTTGAGGTCGGAGATATCGAGGACGATTTCGACGCTGGCCTGGCTGTTGGAGGTGTGGGCGCCGATGTTGCGGATGTTGCTTTGGGCGTCGCCGATGACGCTGGTGATATTTTTCAGCATGCCAAAACGGTCGTCGCAGTAAACCGTGAGTTTGACCGGATAGGCTGTGGGCGTGCTTTCGTCGCGGGCCCACTCGACGTCGATGCGGCGCTCCGGTTCGTACATGAGGTTCGTGATGTTGGGGCAGGTGACGGCATGCACCGCGACGCCCTTGCCGCGGGTGATGTAGCCGACAATGCTTTCTCCGCGAATGGGATTGCAGCAGCGCGCGCGGTAGACCAGCATATCGCCCTGGCCTTTGACCATGATGGCGTTGTGATCGCCGAAAACGCGGCGCACCACGCTGGCGATGGCGCCGGGTTTGTTGGAGAGTCCTTCGGCTTCAATATCGCCGGCCATGGAAGGAGTGGCGCCCGGCGGCAACAGGCGGGCGAGCACTTGCCGGGCGGAATATTTTCCGTAACCGATGCCGGACATCAGGTCGTCAACCTTGCCCAGTCCGTAGCCGCCGGCAACTTTCAGCAGGTCGTCATCCTTGATCTCTTTGAGCGGAATGCGGTATTTGCGGGCTTCTTTCTCGATCAGCTTGCGGCCAATTTCGATAGAACGCTCGCGCTGGTGGACGTTGAGCCAGTGCTTGATCTTGTTGCGAGAGCGCGAGGACTTGACCAGGCCAAGCCAGTCGCGGCTGGGCTTGTGTCCAGCCTGAGTGACGATCTCAACGATGTCGCCAGAGTGCAGTTTGTGGCGCAACGGGACCATGCGGCCGTTGACTTTGGCGCCGACGCAGGTATGGCCGACTTCGGTGTGGATGGTGTAGGCAAAGTCGATCGGCGTGGCGTCGCGGGGAAGGACGACCACTTTGCCTTTCGGCGTGAAAGTGTAGACCTCTTCAGGATAGAGATCGACTTTCAGGGCGGTCAGGAATTCATTGGGGTCGCTGACGTCGCGCTGCCACTCGACCACTTGGCGCAGCCAGGCGAGGCGCTGCTCGTCCTGCGCGGAGACGGGGCCGTCTTTGTATTTCCAGTGGGCGGCGATTCCTTCCTCCGCCATCTTGTGCATCTCTTCGGTGCGAATCTGGATTTCGAACGGCGTGCCGTCCTCAGTAATCACTGAGGTATGCAGCGACTGATAGAAGTTGGGCCGGGGCATGGCAATGAAATCTTTAATGCGCCCGGGGACGGGACGCCAGATGTTATGAATGATGCCGAGGACGGCGTAGCAATCTTGTAACGAGCGCGTGATGATGCGCATGGCAAACAAGTCATAGACCTGATCGACGGAGATGTGCTGACGCTGGAGTTTCTTGTGAATGCTGAAGAGGCGCTTGATGCGGCTATCAACTTTCGCCTGGATGCCCGCCTCCTTCAGCTTGTCATTGATGATGGTCTGCATCTTCGCGAGAAAAACTTCGCCCTGCTTACGGCGGGCGTTGACGGCCTTTTCAACCTGCTCGTAACCGGCGGGATCGAGAAAGAGGAAGCCGAGATCTTCGAGTTCGCCGCGAATTTTTCCCATGCCCAGGCGGTGAGCAATGGGAGCGTAGATTTCGAGGGTTTCTTCGGCAATCTTGCGCTGGCGGTCAGGCGGAAGGTGCTCGAGGGTGCGCATGTTGTGCAAGCGGTCGGCAAGCTTGATGAGCACTACGCGGATGTCGTCGACCATGGCGAGCATCATCTTGCGCAGGTTTTCGGCCTGTGCTTCCTCGCGCGTGGCGAAATCGATTTTGCTGATCTTGGTAACGCCTTCGACGATGTGCGCGACCTGCTCGCCAAATTCCTTGCGGATGTCAACGATGGTCACGGAGGTATCTTCGACCGAGTCGTGGAGCAGGCCGGCGGCGATGGCGACCGGGTCCATCTTCATCTCGGCCAGAACCAGGGCCACTTCCAGCGGATGCACCAGATAGGGCTCGCCCGAGGCGCGGCTCTGGCCTTCGTGGTGCTTCAGGGAATAGTCGTAGGCTTTCTTGACGATCGAGAGATCGTCCTGGGGACGGTTTTCCTGAATCCGCTTCATCAGCTCGCGGAACTTGGTGAGCGTAAGAGCGGTGGTCGCGATCTGTTGGCGCAAGCTCGCCATGTAGGATTATAGCCCGCACGGGAACACCGGGGTATGCCTGGGAACTGGACGGATTGAGAGAGGTTTCACTGGGCAACACTGTGGAAATTCCGGAAATTCGCTGGTAACCCCCATCCGGTTTTCCGAATCCAAAAGCCGAGCCGTTTTGCGGTTGCTATGCAAGGAGCACTTCGGGCGGAAAAGCAGCCCGAGAGATGTAGAGATCGGATATGAGCGCCGATTCCAGCCTTGATCGTGAGTCTTTCCAGCAGTTTCTGGCGAGCGCGTTTGCCGTGCAGGAGAGTCAGATGGATAGTCAATTTCTCTCCGCCATCATGGAAATGCAACGCCTGATCGCGAGAGGAGAGCTAGGGCTGGATAGTGCGATGAATCTGGTCGTTGATTCTGCGCGAGAAGTAGCCAATGCCGCTGGAGTTGTGATCGGGTTGTTGGATGGAGATCAACTCATCTACCGGGCTGGATGTGGATGTTCGGCCACCTCGGTGGGGACTCGGGTTGCGGCGTCACTCACGGTCTCGGCGGATACTACGGCGAGCCGCGAGATTCTTCGTGTCGAGAACGCGCGGACGGACACTTCGATCAAGGCGGCGATCTGCAGGCAGTTGGGAGCAGAGTCTCTCCTGATTTTGCCGATTTATCGGGACAGGAGCTTGGCGGGAGTGCTGGAGGTTTTGTTTGGCGAAGCGCACGCTTTCCAGGACCGAGAGGTGCGCGGCTATCGATTGATGGCCGGACTGATCGAGGCGGCCTTGTTGCAGGCAGAACAGCCGTTGATTCCGCGGGCCAGTGAGCTGGGTCCACCTCGAAGCGAAGACTTTTTCAATCATAAGGAATCTCTGCGGGGGAAGGGCAAGTTGCTGGCGAGGAAGATTGTGGGTCGAGCGAAAGAAGTCACCTCGTACAAACCGCCCTGGAACGTGAGCTTGGCAGCCGTCGCCACCCTGCTCGCATTAATTCTGTGGATCGGCCATGGTCGAGGCCCGGCGTCGCCGTTGAAGTCTTCAGCGCCATCTTCAGCACCACCGGGTTCGACTGCCATCGAACCGCTGGATCGCTTTGAACCCGCGAAGACAGTGCCGACCGACAGAGCCTCGCAAGAGCAAGATATGACCGCGACAGTTCCAGTGCAGAAGGCGGGGCTAGTCAGGACCGCGGCTCGGCGGGCGCGCGTGGGGGAAAATGAAGTCGATTACATCGGAGACGATGTTACGGTGCGGCATTTCACATACAAAGCTGCGGCGCAGCGAACGCGGAGTAGTGCGAGCCGGGTCGCTAACATTGGGGAAGATGTTACGGTACGTTATTTCACCCCAAAACCGGTGGTAAGGTCCGAGAGTCGGTGAGGGTCTAAATCTCCCTTTCAACTTGGTTCTAACCCCCAATTCGGGTCGCGGCTCGCCCGGAAGAATGACACTCAGGCTCTTCAGACTGAGAACTGGTAAAGTGACAATCTACAAGTTATGAATTCCAGAATCCTCGTCAGTGGGGTCTCAGGTCCGATTGGGGCCGCGCTCCT
>Ga0307478_10001693_pt1 | contig 18527 bp, 19 predicted proteins | sample atmos_gasesECM4C_2_FD_203713 | JGI IMG/M metagenome (GOLD analysis project Ga0307478, IMG submission 203713) | Hardwood forest soil microbial communities from Morgan-Monroe State Forest, Indiana, United States - atmos_gasesECM4C_05 | ecosystem: Environmental > Terrestrial > Soil > Temperate... | reverse complement strand
CGCGTTCTGCGGCTGGCATCAGGGGACGGCCTTCGCCTTTCAGCGAGCGCACAGAGTCATCGGAGTTAATCGCGACGATTAAGCGTCCGCCCAATTCCTTGGCAGCGCGAAGATAGCGCACGTGGCCGACATGGAGCAGATCGAAGCAGCCGTTGGCGAGGGTGACACGTTCGCCGGCCGCGCGCCAGCCAGCGACCTGGCGGCGCAGTTCATTGCGATCGAGGATCTTGGACTGCGTCGGTGCGTTCAATGAAGTCTGGTCGCGGGTGGCGATTTGTCGATGGCGTCGAGCAGTTCCTGCCGGGAGACGGTAGCTGTGCCCCGCTTCATCACCACGATTCCACCGGCGTAATTGGCAAGCTGGGCGGCATCTTCGGGCGTGGCCCCGGCTGCAAGGGCGGCGGTGAACGTGGCAATCACGGTATCGCCCGCGCCGGTCACATCGGTGACTTCATCGGAGCCAAAGATTGGGATGTCGAGCGGCTTGTGACGTCCGGGGAACGCAGCCATGCCGTCACGACCGCGCGTGATGACCAGCGACTGCAATTTCATGCGCGACATCAGTTGCTCGCCGGCGGCAACCACTCTCGACCAGTCCTGCCCGATGCGAACGCCAAGACACGCTTCGACTTCGGGTTCGTTCGGCGTTGCGGCGGTGACGCCCGAGTATTCGAGCATGCGGAAGCGCGAATCGAGCGTGACGGGAACGCTGACGCCTTTGGCGCGAAGCGCGTGCAGAATCGCGGGTGTGGCCGATCCGTAGCCATAGTCGGAAACCAGCAGAGCGTCAGAGGCGCGAGCGTAGTCGCGGGCCGACAGCACAAGCTCGCGCGTGAAGTGAGAATTCGGTGGCGTCTCGGGCTCGCGGTCGACGCGCACCACCTGCTGGCGGGTGGAATGGGTCATGCCGGCGAGGATACGCGTCTTCGTGACGGTCGTGTGCGCCTTGTCTTTCAGGATGCCGCTGACGGGGATTCGTTTGTGACGGAAGGCTTTCATCAGCAGGCGGCCGGGTTCATCGTCTCCGAGCAGGCCCACGGGCAGAACGTTGACGTCGAGATCGGCGAGGTTATTGATTGCATTCGCGCCACCGCCGGGCACTACTGTACGCTCACGATGCTTCAGGATGAGCACCGGAGCTTCACGAGAGACGCGAGAAATTTCTCCGTAGACAAATTCGTCGGCGACCAAGTCGGCGAGCGCGGTCACCGTGATCTTGGGAAAGGCGTCGAGAATTTTCTTGAGGCGATCGGCCTCTTTGGGATGTTTGGTCATCCGGCTACCGATTCTCTCATGCCTGCTTCTTTCGCTCGTCGAGGATGCGCAGCATGGTATCGACGGCGTTAGCAGCGTCGGCCAGTTCCATTTTCACGGGGACAACAGCGATGGGTGCGAGAGCGGAGAAGAATGCGCCCAGGTTGATGGCGTCTTTTTCCGTGGTGACGAAGCCGTCGGCCTCGCTTTTCGCTTTCAGCGCCAGCAACTCCCGGGTGTCGCGTTCGGTATAGGCGTGGTGATCGCGATAGACCGCCTCGGCGGCGGGCTCGATGCCGGCTTTGCGGAGTTGCAGCATGAAGTTCTGCGGGCGCGCGATGCCGCAGAAAGCGACCGGTCTGCCCGGAACGTTTTGCGGCAGAATGCCGCGACGGACGCGCCACACCAACTTGCCGTCGAGCGGGAAGGACTCGGGAGCGGCACCAGCAGTGAGGACCACGGCATCAGCGCGCTGCAACGAGATGAGCGGCTCGCGCAGGCGGCCGGCGGGCAGCAGGCGATCGCGGCTGTCGTCGGCGGTGACAAGTACGATATCGAAGTCGCGAGCCAGGGAGCGGTGCTGGAAGCCATCGTCGAGCAGGTGGAGTTGCGGGCCGTACTTGTCTTCCGCAAGCACGCCAGCCTTGTAGCGATCCTCTCCCAGTACCACGGGGACTTCGAGGCGGCGTGCGATCAGCAGCGGTTCGTCCCCGAAGTCGTGCGCCGACCCGCCGGGATCGACCGGCATCACGCCCTTGGTTTTGCGTCCATATCCTCGCGAGAGCACATCAAATTTCACGCCTCGCGCCTTCAGGAGTTCACCGAGAAGAATGACAAACGGCGTTTTTCCGGAGCCGCCGACGGAAAGATTGCCGATGCTGATGACCGATCCGTGGAGACGGCGCGAGGGGATGAGATGGCGATCGTGGAGGGTGTTGCGCGCGCTGACGACCGCGCGATAAAGACTGGAGAATGGGTTCACGATTTTCCGGCGGCCGCAACGTTTCCCGCCGAGTTGAGCAACTTCTGCAGAGCGGCGATGGTTTTCTCGGTGGCGCCAGCCTGCGACTGCAAGGTTTCGGCGGCGCGCCGCCCCAAGGCACGGCGCTCGGTGTCGTTCGAGATCAATTCCATCAAGACCAGCGGCAACTCCGCCGGACCCACGATTCTCACGGCATCGTGGGTCTGGAAGAGCCAGATGATATCGCGAAAATTCTCCGTATGGTTTCCCACCACGATGGCCACGCCATGGCGGGCGGGCTCAATGATGTTGTGGCCGCCCTTGGGCACAAGGCTGCCGCCGACGAAAGCAATATCGGCGAGTCCGTAAATGGCGGAAAGTTCACCGATCGTATCGAGCAGCAGAACACTGCCCGCGAGTGGCTCGCCACCCCAAAGCGAACGGCGCAGGAAGCGGATGCCGAAGCTTTCGAGTAGAGCCGCCACCGCGGCGAAGCGCTCAGGATGGCGCGGCGCGAGGATCATGACCGCGCGTGGATGGCTGGCCAGGATGCTTTGAAATGCCTGCAGGAGCATGCGCTCTTCTTCGTCGTCGACGGTGCTGCCGCACACGAGGACTGGTGAAGCCCCCGTGGCCTGGAAGCTTTCGCGAAGATTGGCGACCATGGGGGGATTGGGGCCTGGCTTCTGGTCGAACTTCAGATTTCCGGTGACTTCGATGCGGGCATCCGGCGCGCCGATTTCGACAAGCCGCTTGCGATCTTCCCAGGTCTGGGCCAGGAACAGATCGACCTGCGAAAGAATGCTGGGCAGCCACCAGTGAAGACGAAGATAGCCGCGCAGGGAGCGGTCGGAGATGCGCGCATTGACGACGGCCAGGCGGGCGCCACTGCGTTTCGCGAGCCGCAGGAAATTCGGCCAGAACTCGGTTTCGGCGATGATGACGAGATCAGGTCGCAGCGCCGACAGGTATGGATTTATGGCAAAACCCAGGTCGATCGGAAAATAAAAGACGCTTTCGGCGCCGAAACGAGTGTGAGCCAGCTGCTGGCCCGTGTCGGTGGTGGTTGAGACGACGACGCGAACTTGAGGCCAATCGGCGCGCATGCGCTCGACCAGGCCACTGATCGCCAGGACTTCTCCAACGGAAACGGCATGCACCCAGATCGTGGTTTGGCCGGAATGTTGGGCCAGGCGCGCCGGTACCCCGCCGAAACGCTGGCCGAAGCCGGCCCGGTACTTCCCCTGACGCAGCATTTGGTATATCCAGTACGGAACGCTAGCGAGCAGAACCAGCGCCAGCAGCGCACTGTAGACGAGATACATGAATCTCCCATTCTAAATGCGGGGATTGTTCTTCAGGACGTCTTGACGGGTTTTGTGGCGAAGGTTTCCAATTATTGGAAAGTTCGTTTTTTGCCTGCGCCCCAAGTCCACGGATGCATTAAGAGGGACACGATGACGATTGTCGTCCGGCGAAAGAGCACACTTCGTAACCAGTGGCTGGTCGTGATTCTGCTGTCTGTTTTAGCGGGATTGGTGGGAGGAAGTCTGGTAGGCATAGCGACCGGACGCCACGCCAGCGCTCCGGCTGCCGCTGCAGGCACGAGTTAGCGCGGCTGCGGTAGACCAGGCTGTCCACGACTATAATCGAAGCATGCGGCAGTCCGCGGATCACACACCCAACCTACGTTTTGTGGCGTATGTGGCGGGAGTCTTGTGCCTGATCGCCACCGGCGTCACGCTCGCCAAGGATTTCGTCAAGCCTGCCGCGCAGCCGGCCAAGACTTATGCTTTGCACGACCAGCATAACGATGAAGGTGTCGGAGCTGCTGTCGATCCATACGACAGCGCGGAAAAAACGCAAATCTTCAATGTCAAATGGAATGAGGAAGGTTTCCTGCCCATCTTCCTGGTGGTGACCAATGACGGCGATCAGCCGATTTCCCTTGGCAGAATGCAGGCGCAGCTGATCACGGCGCATCGCGAAAAACTTTCAGCCGCGAGTAACGACGAGCTATACCGGCGGTTATCGCATATTTCGGCCGGGGGGCCAAAGTATCCCATTCCGTTTCCGCGCACGAAGGTCAAAGGCGCCGTGAAGCAGAAAGCGCTCGACGAGATGGATGCGGCGCAGTTCAGCGCCAAGGCCGTCGAACCGCATTCGACGCAATCCGGCTTCGTGTTTTTCGATGTGAGCGGGATCCCGTCGCCGCTCGACGGCGGGCGGTTTTATCTCACCGGGCTGCGCGACGCCAAGGGAAACGAACTGCTGTATTTCGAGATTCCGTTTCAGAAGTGAGTGCGTTTCGACGAGGACCACGTGTGAGGCTGATGAACTCGACAGTTGCCGACACTAATCAGGCGCAAGCCTGAAGAATACTTTCGTCCGCAAGCTGGCGGGCATATTGCAACACCTTCTCGGGGCTGAAGTGAGGTTTTACCTCATGGACCAGTCTCGCAATTTGCTCAAGATTCTTTTTGCGGTTACCACCTTCGCGGTCTACAAACACAATAGTTCCCACAAGTTCGAGTTCAGCGCTTGAGAAGGCACCAAACCGCTTAATCACCCAGTCAACGTCTTTTGCATGGCGGGATAGGAATTTCTCAGCTCGCTTTTCTATCCATTTGGCGTTTGTTGAGGGGCGTATACGGTATCCGTAGCCACCTGGATACAACTCAACTTCGCTTTCGACTAGTTCCATGGACTCTGCAAGACCCAAGTCGGCCAAGACGTCCGAGTCGAAAGGACCATACGAGTAGAGAGTGAACCTGTAGCCCATCGGAACTCCACGGAGAGTCTGCAGAAGGTACATATATTTCATTAAGGCGGTGCGTCCCACACATCCACCTTTCGATCTGCCTGCTAAAACAGGAAACAGAGCTAGTCTCGACTCATTAATTTCATCCATTACCGTGTTACCTCCCGGACCTTGCTTTCCGCGGCCGCGAATTTCTCTGGCGAAACGTATAAGAATATCTGATTGCTTGTTTTGAGACCCCGTACGACGCTGGAATACCTCGACAGTGGCTTAATGTCGTTAGGATTGTGATCATCAACTACAGGAATGTCCTCCGAAGCCCCAGTTTTGTACCAACTCTTGCCAGCTGACTCGGAAGCGAGAATCATTTTCCCGAGTCCCTTCTTCACTTTTTCTAGCATCTCGAGATCCTTCCTTGTTGCGACCTCGGGCGTCTCAAAAACTCGTTTATAGTGCTTCCTGGTCCTTAAGCGATCCGCGTGTTCTCCTCCTCTCCCGCTCGCTAGCATCCCCAAAACTCTCCAGTCGTCCCACTTCATGTAAGCCGTTAGCCCTGAAGTTGGATTCGGAAACTGGCCGCCAGGTAACAAACTCCTTCATCGCCTTCCGGATGTGAATGTCGTACGCCACGCGGGTCTTGTGAAAGTAAACCTGGGTGAACATAAAGTATCTTGCCAGGACTAACCCTTCGGCAGCGTGTAATCCGCCTTTTGACACGCCTAGTCTCGGTGTGCTTCCCTCTTGACCTCGAATCGCGCGAATGGTGGTCAGTAATCTCTGAAGGTCGAAGCCGCCATATTTCACTCCGGCGTGATGTGAGTCGCGCAAGAGATAGTCCATTCTGTCCGCGTCCATTTGTCCATGGATCAAGTCTCTCCAAAATATCCGCTGATTTGCAGTTGAGCTTCCATCGATTAGGGCGGCTATGTCCTCTGCATTAAGGCCGTAGTTTGCGTTAAGGCTATGGTCCTCGATCGCATCCCTTAAGTCAGAACGAATGATTGCGACTGAGTAATCTTCATGTTCATATCTCTTTCCTTCTGGATGCTTCGGGAACAACTCCTCCGAGGCGTGTGAAAATGGTGAGTGCCCAACGTCATGGAGCAATGCTGCGAACCTGACCAACTGACGGTCCCGACCTAACCCATCTGCGTTGTATGCCAGATCCGACTTCAGGATTTCGCTTGATTTTCTGCAAATTGCGTCATACAGCATCGTAGCGACATGCATGACTCCCAACGAGTGCTCAAAGCGAGTGTGCATCGCGCCCGGATAGATGTAATCTGTCCAGGCAAGTTGTCTGATTCTGCGAAGCCTTTGAAATGCTGGTTGGGAGATTACATTCCACTCCCAGTCGTTCAGACCGATGAACCCGTGTACTGGGCAGCGGATTTCGTAGGTACGATGCGGATTCAAATCGTCGGAGCGAGTTCAATAGTAGGCGAACAAAAGAAGAAAGTCAAGCTCTTCTCGTTACGAGAAAGTACCTTATCACAGGCAAAGCTCACTAATCCGCGCAAATTGAGACTTCACCCGTTGACACTCTAGTTTCAGAGGACACTTCTTAAACACTAAGAGTCCCGAGGTGATGTTGCTCTCATTCATCTCGGCCAGTAGCTCGCGTTAGACCCTTGCCGACCTGCTCTCGCTGCTTCCTTGCGGGTTGCAACGTGCGATCTAGGTTCGGGCTCCGGGCTCACCGCCAACCGGACAAATCAGCTCAACGCCTCGGGACTCTATCTTGCCTTCGACGTGTCGTTCCCCGTTCTCCTCGACCAGCGCTTAGCTATAGACCCTTGCTAGCCCTCCTCCCGGCTTTTCAGCTGGGAAGTGACTTCGCTTGAGCCCCGGACGCCGCACCAACCGGCAAAACTCAGGAACGTGTCAAAGAACGATTGTGTTTTTACTCCTTCTATTTTTAGAGTCAATCAAAACCAGACGAAATTATCTCGCGCAGAATCAAGCGAGTGCAGCCTGTTCACAGGGCATTGACGAATTTTGGTGCAACTCGCCGCACGGATTTTGCTGGCCTGCCGACGCACCCGCGTTTTTCTCAACTTTCACGGACACAAAGACAACCGAAGGTTGTCCGTGGTGTTTGCTTTGGCGATGTGGAAATCCGGTCTTCGTGCAGCAATCACGCGGAGTCAGGGGATTTCGTCGGCGGGCCACGGTGCTCCGCAAAGGCACTTACGGCGGTGCTCACTTGTTTCTAGAATCGCCCCGGGGAGGTTCTTGGCGATGACCATCTTCAATGACCCTCGGGCAAAAGTCGTGGAAGCGAATGGTGCTCCACTGCTGAAGCTGATCGGGCTGGGCTTTGCCGGCCTGATCGGAGTGATCTTGCTTTTCAGCTGCGTCACCAAGGTGCCGACCGGGCATGTCGGCGTGCTCACCCTTTTCGGCAAAGTGACGGGAGAAGTCCTTGCGGAAGGCATTCACCTCATCAATCCGCTCAAAACCAACAACGAGATGTCGATCCAGACGCAAACGATCAAGGAGTCGGCCAGCGTGCCTTCCAGTGAGGGCCTGGTCATGAACCTGGATACGTCGCTCATCTATCACCTGAATCCTGACAAGGCCGCCGACGTCTTTCAGAAGATCGGCGCAAACTACGAAGCGGTGGTGATTGAGCCTACGCTGCGGGCCGCGATCCGCGAATCGACGGCCTCGCACACCGCCAACGCCCTCTATACCGGCGAGCGCGAGATGGTGGCAAAACAGATCAGCGACCAGCTCACCGTGGCATTGAATCTGCGCGGCCTGGTTGTCGAGAACGTGCTCCTGCGCGACATCCAGTTGCCCCAGACGCTAAAAGCTTCGATCGAAGCCAAGCAGCAAGCCGAACAGGAAGCGCTGGCCATGAACTTCCGCCTGCAAAAGGAGAAGCAGGAAGCGGAACGCAAGCGGATTGAAGCGGGCGGCATCCGCGACTTCCAGCAGATTGTCGCGCAAGGCATCAGCCCGGCGCTGCTTGAGTGGAAGGGCATCGAGGCGACCGAGCTTCTTTCCAAGAGTCCCAACTCCAAGGTCGTCGTCATCGGGAATCCGAAGAATGGACTGCCGCTGATCCTCGGACAGTAACGCGGCACGAATCAGAACCGGTGGCTGGCGCCGACGATTTTGTGCAGTTCGATCGCAGCCAGCGAGGACCTCCCGCTCCACGTCACTAACTGCTTCGGGCTGCTACCATAGCCCCGTGCCTGCAATGCTCGAAGTCCGAGGCCTGAACGTCTCTTTTGCGGCATCGGCGAACGGCACCCGTCGCCAGGACGCCTCGTCCAAGGAACCTATTGCCCTTGACGGTCCGTTGGCGGTGCGCGATCTCTCGTTCTCGATCGCGCCGGGAGAAGTGCTGGGCCTGGTCGGGGAGTCGGGGTCGGGAAAATCAGTAACTTCGCTGGCCATCATGCGGCTGTTACCGCCGCAAGCGCACCTCTCAGGTGAGATTTCCTTCGCTAACGGAAACAGCACAGCGAGCAGTCTGATCGATCTTCCCGACGAGGAAATGCGCCGACTGCGTGGTTCGAGCATCGCCATGATTTTTCAGGAGCCGATGACCGCGCTGAATCCCGTGATGCGGGTGGGGGAGCAGATCGCCGAAGCCGTGCTCGCCCACCAGGCGGTCTCGAGAGCCGAAGCCTGGCAGCGCGCAGTCGAGGGCATGAACGACGTTGCGATCCCTGACTCCGAGCGCCGCGCTCGCGATTATCCCCACCAGCTGTCGGGGGGGATGCGGCAGCGGGTGATGATCGCCATGGCCATCGTGAACCGGCCGCAGTTGCTGATCGCCGACGAGCCCACTACTGCGCTCGACGTCACGATTCAAGCACAGATTCTTGAGTTGCTGGCTGAGCTGCGAGCCCGTTTCAACCTCGCCATGCTGTTCATCTCCCACGATCTGGCCGTGGTGTCGCAGGTCGCCGATCGTGTGGCTGTGATGTATGCGGGGAATCTTGTCGAGTTGGGTAGCAAGCGCGACATCTTCCAAGCGCCTGCACATCCTTACACACGGGGTCTCCTGCATGCAGTGCCGACGCTGAAGACCGACCGCGGACAGCCGCTTCGCACCATCGAAGGAACAATTCCTTCGGCGAACTCCATGCCGCAGGGCTGTCCCTTCGAGCCTCGGTGTGGTGACCGGGTACCTGATTGCGCTATGCTGTTACCTCCCCTGGTGGAAGTGACCCGTGGACATTGGGCCCGTTGTCCGGTGATCAATCCCTCCCCCCACTTGCATCCCGGCGTATAATCGCGACCTTGTCGGTGCCTAGTGCTGATTCTCGTTCTCAGCGACATTCACGGTAATCTCGACGCGCTTGAAGCCTGTCTCGCCGAAGCCGGGGGCTACGACGCCGCGGTGAACCTCGGCGACATTGTCGGCTATGGCGCCAGTCCGAATGAGGTCATCGAGCGCTCGCGCGAGGTGGGGAAGTACTTCGTGCGCGGCAATCACGATAAAGCGTCCAGTGGCCTGATGGACCTGAAGGACTTCAACCCGATTGCCGGGCTGGCGGCGCTATGGACCCGGGATCAACTTACACCCGAAAATCTGGCGTGGCTGCGCGGCTTGCCGCAAGGGCCGGTGCAGATCCCTGGTGTTCCCGAAGTGCAGTTCGTGCACGGATCGCCGATCGACGAAGACGAATACGTGGTCACGCTGCACGACGCGCTTGCGCCCCTCGCCTCATTGCCGTTCGCGGTCACGTTCTTCGGACATACCCATCTGCAGGGCGCCTTCTCGTTCAAGACTGCCGCTGGGGACGCGTTCCGACCCCTCTACAAGACGATCGGGCAAAGCGAGAACGTGAAGTTTGCGCTGAAAAGGGACGTTCGCTATCTGATCAATCCAGGATCGGTGGGTCAGCCGCGAGATGGCGACTGGCGCGCTGCCTTCGCAATCTTCGATACCGACAAGTGGACGGTTACTTTCCAGCGCGTGCCCTACAACCTGAAAAGCGCGCAGGACAGGATCCTGGATGCCAACCTGCCCCAACGGCTGGCCACGAGACTCGCTGCCGGCAGGTAGGCCGCCCGTTGGGAGATAGCGAAAACAGGACCGCCGCCTAAACGAAGAGTTGACCAAACCTCGCAGGCGGAATCCTAGGGTTCGCTGAATACTGCCCATGCCCCGGTCTTCGCATAGTAAAGACGGAGGCTGCACTGCTTCGGGGCGACGTGGGCGAAGAGGAGTTGCACGTTCTTTTCCACGGCGTCCAGGCTTCCGAGATCCATCGGGAGGCGCGCGATATCCTGCTGCGCGTCGTATTTTTTGCTGGTCACATCTTTGTTTACGACGAGTGTCCACTGGCTTTTGAGCGGGATCACGTAAAGGCTGTAGGCGCCAACGGGAATTTGTGTATCACCAGCCTTCAGGACCGTCGTGGTGAACAAATACATCGGCGATTCGCCGGCGCTCCACACGCGACCCTCGGCGGGGCGGTCGCCGTGTACCGGGGTCGGTTCGTATCGCACCGAGACCTGGCCTCCGTCCGCCAAGGTGCACGCCGAAGTCTGCTGATTTTCAGCAGGGCTCCGGGCCCAGACGGCCGTTGCCAGAACACCGAGCAATCCTGCGCAAGCGGTTGTTCGTAAATGCATCGTGATGCCTCCCGGCTACGGCGCGGGGTCTGCTTGCATGCCGTGCATAGAGACGAGCTGGTCGTTGCCCCCGCCAAACAGCTATATATATCGTATCGCGATATTATGGTACTTTCTCCACCCGCGAATGCAGCGCCCAGGGACGATCCCTTGCCGACGAACCTATTTCGCGGCGGCGGCCGTCGGCATCGGCAGGCGCTTCCTGGCGTCCTCATCCTGGCTCATGCGTCGTTGTACACTGCTCCGATGTCTCCATATTTCTCATCTCGCGGAGGGAAGACCGGGCGTTCCGAATCGGCAAGGCTGTTTCCTACGCAGGCTCCCCCCGATTCGTATCTAGTAGCTCACGTTGACGGCGGGGCACGGGGCAATCCCGGGCCGGCCGGGTACGGTGTCGTCATTACGGATCAGTCGGGACGGGAAGTTGCCGAACTGAGCGAGTACCTTGGCCACCAGACCAACAACTACGCCGAATACAACGGGCTTCTGGCCGCGTTGGGTTATGTAGTGCAGCAGGGCTTCAAAGCTTTGAAGGTCATCGCGGACTCGGAATTGCTGGTGAAGCAGATCCGCGGTGAATACAAGGTAAAAAGCCCATCCCTGGTCGAGCTTCACCAGCGCGCCCAGAAATTGATTGGGCAATTGGATTGGTTCTCGATCCAGCATGTTCTGCGGGGAGGCAATCAGGATGCCGACCGTCTCGCCAACCAAGCCATGGATAAGGGGATGGGCCGGTCGTCCGCTGCACAGGCGGCGCCTGCCGGGTCGCGCGGCCAGGAATTCACCGGCATCGTGCGCAATGGCGTAATCGTCGTGGACGGTGCCCCGCTGCCCGAAGGGACGCGCGTGCAAATTCGCGTGCTCAGATAAGGCATCCGTCCGTCTTCAGTCGCTAGTCTTCAGCCACGAGTCCTCAACCGGTTTGCATGCCGGCTGCACGGAAGAACAGCGAGTCGCGACGGACTGCCTACTCGGCCGACGTGTGGTCGTGGATAATCTTCCAGCCATCGGGGAAGCGTCGAAACATGAGCGTGAATAGCCCATGCGGTGTCTTGCCATCAGAGAGCGTCAGCCGCCAGGCTCCCCGCACGAACGCCGCGTCGGTGGCCAGGGGCTCGATCTGTAGTTGGGAAAATTCGAGCTGGCCCATTTCCTTGCCTTCACTTTGATAAACACGGCGATAGCGATCGAGCGCCCCTTGCCACCCCTGGGTACGCTGCGCTCCGGAGAAAAACGTGAGTTCCGGCGATTTCCAGTATCCGGCCATGAACCCTTCGAGGTCGTGACGGTTCCAGGCTTCTTGCTGATCAAGCAGGACCCGTTCGACCGATGTGTGGACGTCGGAGGAAGTGGAGTTGTTGTTCAGTGTCAGCGACAGCGCCAGAAAGGTAAAACCGAGCGACAGCCAGAGAACCGGAGTGCTCATGCAATCTTTTCTCCTGGGAAGAGCGTCCAGTGTCGCACACAGAAAACCTTTAACCGCAAAGATCGCGAAGAAAGGCCGCGAAGATCGCAAAGAACATCCGAGCTTCTTTGCGGAAAAGCAAACAACAAATAATGAAGGGACACGCCCTCGCGTCTCTTGCGCACCCTACGCGCCCTTTACAGTTAAAGCGTTTTCGCTTCGCACAAAACAAAACAGCGGCCCATGGCCGCTGTCCTAATTTGGTACTCAACCCGGTACTCGTGACTGACTATCGACCTAGGCGGGGCTCTTTTTCGCTACCAGGGTTTTCACGCCCGCCACTTCCCACGGACGTTTCTTGCGCTCGGTTGCGGGCTTATCGCGGTCGACGATCCGATCGTAGTGGTAAGCCTCGCTCACCGTTCCGAGCGATTCGTTGTAGAGGCTGGGCAGGCCGAGGGCCTCCTTTAATTCCTCCGAAAACGAATGCAGCGCTTTCAAGTGATCGGCCGTGGCCGGCACTTCTGTTTTCGAGGTCTTCAGGAATTGCTGGTAGCCCTTGTTGACCAGCTTCGAGATCTCGGTGCCCACCAGATATCCGGGGTAGGCGAAAATCTTCACGCCGTCCTTGTCATCTTTCTGGATCGCCGCCGACACGTTGTACTTTCTGAGAAAGACCCGGCCCGAAGTGCCGGGAGCTTCGAGCACATCAAAGCCATGTTCCCGCAGCCAACTTACCGAGTCTTCAAATGTCTTTTGTTCAAGCTTCGCCATCTCTGATTAATCAATCCCTTCTGCCTGCTTGCTGATTAGATGCATTTCTCATCGGATGAGTACATAACAAACTTTCCTTGGATCCGTGGAACCTCTTCTATAATCGAATGCACGTAGTAGATACCTCTTTTCGCCGATTCCGGCACATTACTATAGTCACGGCCGTTTTATCCACATGACGAAGGCTTCGACCAATCCGGCGGACGCCGCTCAGGCTGCTTCGCGCGAAGCGAACAACGGGTCCCGCCGTCTCGGGCTCAATGCGCTAGACCGCGTGGGGAACACGCCGCTGCTGCGGCTCGAACGGGTCGCGGGCGATCTTCCCGAAGTGGAACTGCTCGGTAAAGCCGAGTGGTACAACCCCGGTGGCTCGGTGAAAGATCGCGCCGCTTCGCGGATCATCGCCGAAGCGCAGCGCACCGGGCAGCTTACCCCCGGCAAGATGCTGCTCGATTCCACCAGCGGGAACACCGGTATTGCCTACGCCATGATCGGAGCGGCGCGGGGCATCCCGATCACTCTCTGCATGCCAGAGAATGTTTCGCCTGAGCGCAAACGCATCCTGCAGGCTTACGGAGCGAACATCATTTACACCGATCCCGGCGAAGGCTCGGATGGCGCGATCCGCCTGGCGCGCGAATTGTACGCCAAGCACCCGGATCTTTATTACTACGCCGACCAGTATTCCAACGACGCCAACTGGCAAGCTCATTACCATGGCACGGCCAACGAAATCTGGCAACAGACCGAAGGACGTATCACGCACTTCGTTTCCATGCTGGGAACCAGCGGCACGTTCATGGGTACCTCGCGCCGCCTGAAAGAACTGAACCCGAACGTGCGCTGCGTTTCGCTGCAACCCGATTCTCCATTTCACGGAATCGAAGGCGCCAAGCACATGGCGACGGCTATCGTTCCCAAAATCTACGACGCTCAACTCGCTGACGAGGATCTCGGCATCGCCACGGAAGACGCCTACAAGATGGCCATCCGCCTGGCGCGCGAAGAAGGACTGCTGGTGGGAATTTCCGCCGCGGCCGCGGTGGTGGGCTGCTTGAAGGTGGCGGAGCGTCGAAAAAAAGGCGAGCAGGCAGTGATCGTCACGATTCTGTGCGATTCGGGCGATAAGTACTTGAGTGAGCGCTTCTGGTTGGAAACGTAGGAAGAGCAGGCTCCACAGAGACACAGAGTCACAAAGAGAATTCCTGGCAAAGTGTTTTTGCTTTCGTGTGTCTGTGTCTTGTGACTCTGTGGTGGACAGATTTTGTAGGGAAGAAAAAGTCTGCATGTTGAAAATCAGCCGAAAGGACTACGCCGAAATTCGCCGCCACGGCGAAGAGACCTACCCGCACGAATGTTGCGGTGTGCTGCTCGGTCAGATGGACGGCGATGCTCGCATCGTCACCTCAACCGCTCGCTGCGGTAATACCCGCACTGATTCACCCCAGAACCGTTACCACATCGATCCCAAGGAACTGGTCCGCATCCAGCGCCAGGGCCGGGAACGCGGCGAAGACATTATCGGCTTCTACCATTCCCACCCTGACCATCCTGCGCAGTGGTCCAAGACGGATATGGAAGAAGCGCACTGGATCGGTTGCTCGTACGTGATCACGCGCGTGGCGACGGGCAAAGCCGACGTCACGAACTCGTTCGAGTTGACCGGAACCGACGAGACCGACAAGGCGTTTCGCGACGAGAATGTCGAAGTGGCGTGAATTACGTTGACTCGGCACGCGGATTCTGGAAACTCCTGTTCGTGGTCGCCTCTCTGCTAAAATCCGGGCTTGTTGACGGAGGGTCCCCGTGCGCCGACTGCCCTATAGCCTACTTCTTTGTGCTGCAATCGTCCCGCTCATCGCCGTTCTTTCTGCACAAGCTGCCAACACACCCGCTGAACTAAAGGGCGCCTTTCGCGATCCCGCGAAGAACGGCTGGACTTATGTCCATCTCGAGGGCACGCCCCGCCAGATCGGCTTTCAGAATGGATACCTGCTGGCCCCGGAGATCGACGACATGTTGAAGGTCGTCATGCTCGAAGCGCAGCACGACTATAAGAAGGACTGGGCCTTCTTTCGCGATGCCGCCCAGAGCATGATGTGGCCGCACATTGAGCAGGAGTACCGCGAAGAGTTGCAGGGCATCGCCGATGGTGCTGCCGCGCACGGCGTCAAAATCGATGTCTGGGACGTGGTTGGCCTGAATGCCGAAACCGAGTGGGGTTACTACAACAAGCAATACGACAAAGAACACGGCATCAAGAGCGCAACTCTGTCGGTGCCGGAACATTGCAGCGCCTTCGTGGCGACCGGCAGCTATACGAAAGACGGCAAGGTGGTCATCGCGCACAACAACTGGTCAACCTACATGGAAGGCGAACGCTGGACGATTATCTTCGACATTGTTCCGGCGCATGGTTATCGCATGCTGATGGACGGCCTGCCCGGGGTCATTCACAGCGCCGACGACTTCGTCATCAACACCGCCGGCATGGCCATTACCGAGACGACGATCAGCCACTTCCTGGGATTTGATACCGCCGGCATCCCCGAATTCGTGCGAGCGCGCAAAGCGGCGCAATACGCGGCGTCGATCGACGACTTCACCCGCATCATGAAAGACGGGAACAACGGCGGTTATGCCAACACCTGGCTCATCGCCGACACCCGCAAGAACGAGATTGGGCGGCTTGAGCTGGGACTGAAGAACGTGACGCTCGAGCGCACCACCGACGGATATTTCGTGGGCTCGAACTTCCCGATCAACGGGAACCTTATCCGCGAAGAGACGGACTTCGACGCTAAAGACACGGGCCAGAGTTCCGTCGCCCGACACACCCGCTGGGAGCAGTTGATGGCCGAGAACAAGGGCAAGATTGACGTGGCCAGCGCCCAGCGTTTCCTCGCCGACCACTACGACACCGTCGAAAAGAAAGAGGACGCCGACGAGCGCACGCTCGACGGCCACATTGACCTCTCGCCACGCGGCTCAAGCGGCTGGGTCGGCCCCTACGGTACTGCCGGCGCCGTGCAAAACAAAGCCGCCGACGCGAGCATGATCGCAAAAATGCAGTTCACCGCCGCGGCCGGCCATGCCTGCGGCCAAAACTTCAAAGCCGTTTCCCATCTGACCGCTCATCCAGACCTCGATTGGCAAAAGCCTCTGCAGCGGGATATGGACGCGTATCCGTGGACGAGCTTCAGTGTGGCGAAGTAGAGGGTAGGAAGAGTTTCGGAAAATCCCCACCCTGGCGCAAAGTGCGCGTGTAGGATGGGGGCACCCGCTGCAGGAGATCTTATTCGAGGTTCAGGGTGGCCAATCCAGATTTGCCTGCCCCATGCACGCTCCTCGCTTTCCGATGCGAGTGTCGAATTGGCACTGACTTTCTCACCCGACCCTGCCGCGCATGAGGGACACAGGTCCGAAACCGTCTAGGGGAACGCGTCGATTCCGTTAAAGTCACCCGACAGAGCTTGGGGCCCCACAAGCGGGGCAGTGTCTTCGACTCCCTTCAAACCACGTTTTGCACGAAACTCACATGCTACGAAAACACTCGTATCGCGCAGCAGTGTTTGCAGTCGTCATCGCTACAGCGATTCTTCTAACCACGGCCTTTCGCCACGCTCCAGAGCATCCGTTCACCGATGACATGGACCGCTCCATCAATCCCGGAGACGACTTTTACCGCTACGCCAATGGGGGATGGATCAAGACCGCAACCATCCCGGTGGGCCAGGCGAGCTTCGACACGCGCGCGGTGCTGACGGAGAGAACGAACCAGCAGGTGCGCTCGCTGATTCAAGGCGCAGCCTCCGCACACTCCGATCCTGGGACCACCGCACAGAAAGTTGGCGACTACTACGCGAGCTTCATGGACCAGGACGTCATCGAAGCCAAAGGCATGAAGCCGCTCGCGGACGAGATGACCGCGATTGCCGCGATCCGCGACAGGACTTCGCTGTCCGCCTACCTGGGCAGCACTCTGAACAGCGAAGTCGATGGACTCACAAGCAACGCCGATCATGTTTTCGGCGTGTGGATCAATCAGGGCTTTGAATACTCCGGGCACAATCTTCCTCACATCTGGCAGGGCGGCCTGGGACTTCCAGACCGAGACACCTACCTCGACTCTTCGCCGCAAATGACAGAACTGCGCGCCAAGTATCGCGCACATATTGCCGCAATGTTGAAGCTGGCGGACGCGGCGGATTCCGACAACCGCGCCGAGCGCGTCTTGGCGCTTGAGACGGAGATCGCGCGTGCATTCGCTCCTGACGCCGACGCGGCCGACGTCTTCAAGCAAAACAATCCGTGGAAGCGCACCGAGTTCAACGTCAAGGCGCCGGGCATGGATTGGGACGCGTACTTCAAATCGGCAGGACTTTCCGCGCAGACCGACTTCGTCGTCTGGCAGCCGTCGGCTGTGACAGGCGTTTCGGCCCTGGTCGCACACGCGAGCCTCAACGATTGGAAAGACTATCTTCGACTTCACCTATTGGATCAGTACGCTGCGGTTTTGCCGAAAGCCGTGGCCGATGAGCACTTTGCCTTCTTCGGGAAGATTCTTTCCGGAGCGACGGAAGCGCCGGGTCGCAATTCACTCGCCATTGCGGCCACGAACGGCGCCCTCGGACAAGCGGTTGCCCAACTTTATACGCAGCGTTACTTCCCGCCTGAAGCAAAAGCCAGAGCCGAGGCCATGGCCGCCGATCTCATCGCCGCCTTCCGCGGACGCATTTCGAATCTCCCCTGGATGTCAGCGCCCACGAAGCAAAAGGCACTCGCCAAGCTAGCGGCGTTCAAGATCTTCGTCGGCTACCCCGACACGTGGATTGACTACTCCACGCTCGACATCGCGCGTGACGATGCTTTCGGAAACATGCGGCGTGCCGAAGCCTTCAACCGCTCGCGCAACCTGGCCCGACTCAAAGAGCCCGTCGACCCGATCGACTGGCCGCTCAATCCGCAGGCGCCAGGCGCCGTTATCATGTTCAGTCCGAATGCGGAGTTCTTCTCGGCGGCAATCCTGCAGCCGCCGTATTTCGATGGCCAGGGCAACGCAGCTTCCAACTATGGCTCGGCAGGGGCGGGAATGGCGCACGAGATCAGCCACAGCTTCGACGAGCTTGGCAACATCTATGACGCGCAAGGCCGCCTCGACCGTTGGTGGACGGATGCGGATCGAGACGCATACCACGCGCTGGGCGCGAAACTCTCGGCGCAATTGGACAGCTACTGTCCCTTCGCCGATGCATGCGTGAAGGGCAAGCAAGTGCTGAATGAAAGCACTTCAGACCTGGCGGGACTGCGGGTTGCGCACGACGCGTATGTTGTATCGCTAAAGGGCAAGCCGGATGTAGTGATTGACGGGCTGACCGGCGAGCAGCGGTTTTTCCTGGCATTCGCCTAGCGCTGGCGAAAGCTGCAGAGCGAGGCCGCCTTGCGCAAGCAGGTCGCTAGCGATACGCATCTTCCCGGGGAATACCGCAGCGACGGAGTTCGCAATGTCGACGCCTGGTATGAAACATTCAAGGTCCCACCGGGAGCGAAACTGTATTTGAAGCCCGAAGACCGCGCCAAGGTGTGGTGAGGTTGCAGACCACGGGGTGGAAACCCCCGGATCGCCGCTGTTGGGGAATCCCTTTTGCGCGCTGTTAGCGCTTCCTCCTGAATCTTTCATCAGCCTGTGGCATCATTAGTGCATGGTTAAGATCCACATTCCAACCCCCTTACGGCAATATGCCGGAAAGCAGGCGGCGGTGGAGGTGAAG
>Ga0307478_10001692_pt1 | contig 18551 bp, 16 predicted proteins | sample atmos_gasesECM4C_2_FD_203713 | JGI IMG/M metagenome (GOLD analysis project Ga0307478, IMG submission 203713) | Hardwood forest soil microbial communities from Morgan-Monroe State Forest, Indiana, United States - atmos_gasesECM4C_05 | ecosystem: Environmental > Terrestrial > Soil > Temperate... | reverse complement strand
CCGGCTGCGGCACGCCGGTGTGCCATTCTGCGACGCGACCCTGCAGACGGTCGCCCGCTGCCAGCAGCGCTACATCGAGAACTCACCCAGAATCCAGGAGCATACGCGCCAATACGGAGGTCCCGCACGCATGCGCACGCGACTAAGCGAGTTCGACACCACGGCCAGCTTCCACGCACCGTCCCCAGGGTGAACCATGCCGGCCGACCTGACGACCCGCCCCGCAGCCGACCGCCACCCCGGCCGCGCCCCCGATGAACCACGTGTCGTGCTCAACCTCGACCAGATCACTAAGCGGTTCAACGAGCGGCCGGTACTCAGTGGTGTCTCGCTGACCCTGCGCCAGGGCGAGGTACTCGCGCTGTGCGGCCCGTCCGGCAGCGGCAAGACCACCGTGATCCGCATCATCTCGGGACTGGCGCCCTTCGACAGCGGCCTGTGCACCATCGACGGCACAGCCGTCAACGCCGGTCAGCCCTACCCCAGACGCTTGTACGGGTCCGTCGGCGTCATTTTCCAGGACGCCTGCCTGTTCCCTCATATGACGGTGCTAGCCAACGTGACCCTGGCCCTGCGCAAGTTCAAGCGCCTGCCCGCCGCCCAGGCACGCCAGCGCGGCATCGCCGAACTGGAGCGCATGGGCGTCGCGCCACTCGCCGACCGCTACCCGGCGACGCTGTCTGGCGGCGAACGCCAGCGCGTCGCGATCGCCCGCGCACTGGCCCTGGACCCGCTGGTGCTCCTGCTCGACGAACCGACCGCAAACCTCGATCCCGGCCTCGTCGACGAAGTGTGTGAACGCATCCTCGCGCTTGCCTGCGCCGGCACCACCATGCTGCTGGTCACCCATGCCATCGACTTCGCCCGCCAGGCCGCCACCGCATTCGCGCTGCTGCGCGAGGGCACCTGCCAATGCTCCCGCGACCCGGGCACACTCGACCACCTGCGCCCACCGAGGTGATGACCGGATGCACTTTGGAAACTATGTGTTCGCCGAGCCGTACCTCGGCTGGCTCGTCCGGGGCATCTTGATGACCCTGCTGATCTCCGTCGTCAGCGGGACGGCCGCGGCACTGCTCGGACTTTGGGTGACGCGGCTGCGCCTGACCTCACGCCGAGGTCCGCGACTCGCCGCGGACACCTTCGTGATGATCTTCAGGAACCTGCCGCTTGTACCGCTGCTGCTGTTCGTGACCTTCGCCCTGCCCCGCCTGTGGCTCCAAGTGACCGGCCGTGCCTTTCCCATCTGGGCCGACCTTTACCTGCTGCTCGCCGTCCTGAGCGCCGACTCCGGCGCGAACTTCGCCGAGATCCTCCGCGCCGGGGTCCTCGGGGTGGCACCGCAGCAACAGGAAGTCGCCCGCACGATGGGCCTGTCGGCCGGAGCGATCCGGTGGCACGTCGTGTTCCCGCAGGCGGCGCGGATCGTCGCCCCCGCGCTGGCCACCCGCTGGATCCAGAACATGAAGAACTCCACGATGGCGCTAGTCGTCCCCCTGCCGCTCGGCCTGCTGGAGATGGCCGGGCAAGCCGAGCGGATCGCGGGGGAGACCTTCTCCTGGGTCCAGCCGCTGACCGCTATCGCCGTGGTCTACCTTCTACTGTCCCTGGGCAGCGGCTGGTTCCTGAACCGCTGGGCCAGTCGCGCACAGGCCCGTGTCCAAGCAGGAGCGGCATGAGCGGCTGGATCCCGCCCATCGTCCGGACCTTGCTGGCCGGCTACCCGGTACCGCCTTCAATGATCGATCCCAGCTACCCGCAGCTGATCCAGCGTATCGGCGGGCTCGAGCTGACGCTGCTCATCACCCTGGCTGGACTGCTATCCGGGTTCGCTCTCGGCGTCATCCTGCTGGCCTGTCGCCGCAACCCGCTCACCGGCCCGGGCCGTGACCCGGGCGAGCAGCTGCTGGGGCAGGCGGTACGGGGCGCGGCTATAGCCGTGGTCGAGGGCGTGCGCGGGCTGCCGATCATCCTGCTCGTCCTGCTGGTATTCACCCTTCCGTACCCAATCACCGGACTTCAGCTTCCCAACTTCGTGCTCGCGGCGGCCGCCTTCGGGCTGTACGCGGCCGTCTTCGTCGAGGAAAGCGCGCGATCAGGACTGCGATCGGTCGATCCTCAGCTACCCGCGGCCGGGCGGGTCCTGGGGCTCACCGGCCGTCAGATATTCCTTCGGATCGAACTCCCGCTCGTCTTCCGGACGATGCGCCCGGACCTCATCAACACAGCCGTGACCCTCTTTAAGGACTCTTCGACCCTCGCCGTCGTCGCGGTTCCCGAACTGACCTACACCGGACGACAGATGATGCTCTCCGATCCAGCGATCTACGGCGCCGCGTTGCTCGCCGTGCTCATCCTCTACTGGGCACCGGCCACCGCATTCTCCGCGGTGGCCGTGCGGGCGGAACGGCGCCGCACACGGGCGGAAGGTTTCGCTGTCAGAAATACGATGATCGAATAAGAAGGACTCACCATGAAGAAGTGGCCACTTATCGTCATGGCCGCAGCCGTCCTGGCCGCCGGGCTGCTCATTGGCCGATTCATCATCCCGGGCTCAGATGCCCCTGCCGCCGCCTCCGCGCAAGATGCAAGCCAAAGCACGTGGGACAAAGTCAAAGATAGCGGGGTGCTCACCATCGGCATCGGAGAAGACGCCCCGCCGTACGAATACCTGCAAAATGGCCAGCCAATCGGTTACGACGTCGACATCGCCCGAGCCGTCGGCCAGCGGCTTAGTGCTTATGCGGGACGAACCCTCCGGCTTGAGTTCGTTCCAGTCACCGACGAGGACCGGATAACGTGGGTTCAAACCGGGCAAGTGGACATGTCGCTGGCACACACGAACATCACCCGCACACGCCTGGAGAACATCGACTTCAGCCTCCCATACGGATGGGACGGCAAAGCTATCCTCTACCTGGCGTCTGACGGGACCAGAGACCTGGCTAGCTTCGCCGGCAAAGCGGTCGGCTTCAAAATCTCATCGTCATCCGTGGGCGAAATCAAAGCCTACTACGCCGCCAGGGGATGGAAACTCCCGGACCTGGTGCAATTCGACAACTACGACGCCGGCATCCAGGCGCTTCTCAACAAGCAGATCCAAGGATTCACCGACGACACATCGCTCATCAAAGCTTCAGCGATCAGCATGGGATACAAGGTCGGACCCGGCGGCACCTTCTACCTGACCGAACCTGAGTACTCAGCGACCTATTACGGCATCGGCGTCCGCCAGAACGACTCGCTATGGCGAAACGAGGTGAACTATGCCCTGCAGGACCTGTGGAAGGATGGAGAATTCCAGAAGATCTACAACAAGTGGTTCGGCCCCCACTCAAGCGACCCCATCCCGCTCGGCAACAATCATATTGACGCGTATGTGGTCGGCTGAATTGCGGGACCTGTGGTCGCACGGCCAGTACCAGCACATCCACGCTAGATGGTTCGGACCGGTACCGACTGCCCGACCCCGCTCGGCGACCACCACGTGGGACCCTACGTAAACGGCTGAACATGAACGGCTCAACCCGGCCAGGCCGGCCCGGCACAACCGGGCCGGCGGCCGCCCTCACCCGGCCTTCTGTCATGTCAGGAAGGACCGCCACTCCGTCACGACGTTGCCGCCCTTGAGCATCCTGGAGCAAACCAATGAGCGAATCCTCCAGATCAACCGCGCTCCCCGCCGCGAGTCCCATCCCGCAACGCAACGCGCCTGACGGACTGACCCGGCTATACGCCGGCCTCAATGGCATCCGCCTCTCGCCCCGCGACCGCGGCCGGGTCGAACTGATCGTCCGCCGCCCCGCCGAGGATGAACGCGAGGTCCTTGCCAGCGGATTCCTCGACACCGCATACGGCCTCGTCGGAGACGGATGGCTGCGCCGCAGCGGAAACCGCGACCGGCAGGTCACCATCATGAACTCCCGGGTGGCGGCCCTGCTGGCGGACCCCGAGCGGTGGCCGCTGGCTGGAGACCAGCTATACATCGACCTGGATCTCAGCACTGCGAATACCCCACCAGGAACCCGCCTGGCCATCGGCAGGGCTGTAGTCGAAGTCTCCGCCGACCCGCACCGCCCATGCAAGAAGTTCGCCCTCAGATACGGACGCGATGCGCTGCGGCTCGTCAACTCCCGTGTCGGCAGGCAGCTCAACTTGCGCGGCCTGAACGCGTACGTTATTCGCCGCGGCCTGGTACGCCCCGGAGACCGCGTCGACGTCTTGTAGCGTCCTCAATAACCTGGCTGTGCCTTCATGATGCGAATACACGCGGGCCGAGACGAAGCCTCGGTGGACGGCGGCGGGCGCTGGCCGCGTGGACCGGGCAGCCGGAACTGAGGAATAGCGTATGAACGACCCGGCGCGACCTGGCCACTACAACACAGCTCGGCCGCGCCGTACCCTGGGCCAGTTGCCGCCGCTTAAGCTCACACCGTCCACCGCAGATCGACCTTGCCGAGCGCCGGGTCCGCCGAAGGCAAGTGCTCGGCGGCCTCACACACGAGTATCAAATCGCCGCTTGACGGAGGTGCACAAATCCAGAAAGTAGCAGGTCACAGCGACAGCGTATATTCGAGCCCCACAAGTCGGCTAGCAATTGGCGGCTGCCCTACTAGCCGGGGTCGTTTACCGTCTGCGTCGCGCGGCCAGTTTCAGCTCACCGCTGCCGTAGGCGGCCGCGCAGGCGGCACGCCGCAGCTTGCCACTTGAGGTACGGAGCAGGCTCCCCCGCGCGACAAAGACCACCTCGTCGACACCGACGCCGTGTTCAGCGCTGACCCTCTTCTTGATCTCCCACGCCAGCGCGGACTGATCAAGCGCGGGGCGCCCGGTGTCCTCACCGCGTATCTCGGCCAGAATCACCAGGCGTTCGCCTTCGGGCCTGTCGACGGCGACGGCCGCCGTTGCGCCGCGCCGAACGGGATTGCCGACGGACTCAGCGGTGAGCTCGATGTCCTGGGGGTAGTAGTTGCGTCCCGCGACGATGATGGTGTCCTTTATCCTGCCGGTCAGGTACAACTCGCCCTGGTGCATGACGCCGAGGTCGCCGGTCCGCACGAACGGGCCTTCCGCTGTGCCCTCGATGCGGGCACAGAAGACCTGAGCGCTCTCCTCGGGCCGCTGCCAGTACCCCCTTGCCATGTCGGGTCCGGCAAGCCAGACCTCGCCGACGGCGCCGTCGGGCAGCGCCGTGCGGGTGGCCGGCTCGACGATCGCGATCCTGCGGGCGCCCAGTGGCGGGCCGCAGCTGACCAACTGATGGTCGCCGCCCGGAGCCAGGACACCGCGTTGCAGGTCAGCCCGGCTCACCGACAGCGTCCTAATTCCCGTGCCCACCGTGCTGCAGCAGGCGACGAGCGTCATCTCGGCGAGGCCGTAGCCCGCTACAAGCATTGCGCCGTCGAGGCCGCAGGGCCCGAATGCCCCGGCAAACCTGGCTATCGTCGCCGGGCGGATCGGCTCGGCGCCGCTGAACAGCATCCGCAGGCTGCGCAGGTCCAGGTCTGCGCGCTCGGTTTCCGTGATCCGGTCTACGCACAGATCCATCGCGAAGTTCGGCGCTCCCGTGAAGGTCCCCTCGTATCGGGTGATGGCCCGCAGCCACCGTGCCGGACGCTGCGCGAACGCGATGGGCGACATCAGGACGGCGTGCGCGCCGACGTAGATCGTCTGCAGTACCTTCCCGATCAGGCCCATGTCGTGGTAGAGCGGAAGCCACGACACGAAAACGTCGTCAGGTGTCGTCCGCGCGCAGAGCCTGAACTGCTCCTCGTTCCTCAGCAGCGCCCGATGCGGCACTACCACGCCCTTTGGCGTCGCCGTCGATCCAGACGTGTACTGCAGGAACGCTATGTCGTCCGGATCGCAGTGGTGCCAGCTGGGATCGTCATCGGCGGCGACCGCCGCCTGCACGGGCAGCCAGTTCAGACCGCGCAGATCGGCCAGCTGCGGCCACGGGCAGGCGGGAAAGTCGGTGAGCACGCTGGTCGCACCGCTGTCGGCGGCTATGGCGCGCAGCGTGTCCAGTCGGCGACTGGAATCGAGCGGCGTCGGTACCGAAACAGGGACTGCCACCACGCCTGCCAGCTGACAGCCGAGGAAAGCCCGGACGAAGTGCACGTTGTCCGCCGTGAGTATCAGCGCCCTGTCGCCCTTGCGGCAGCACGCCGCGACCATGCTGGCGACCGCCGCCGCCTCCTGGTAGAGCTGCTCATAGGTCAGCGTGACGCCCTGATGGTCCCCATTGCTGAGGAATGTGAAGACGGTCTTCCCCCCGCGCCGCGCGCGGCGGGCAGCCAGCAGAGCCGGCAGTGTCTCGGCGGAAGGTGCTCCCATCAGATTCGGATGGGCAGGCTCGCCGGGCCGCGTGCGGCCCAGCCGACCTGCCGCCACGGCACCTGGTCCGGCGAGCCGGCCAGCGCGAGCCCGGGGAACCTCCTGAACAGGGCGCTGACCGCGACTCTCGCTTCCAGCCGGGCCAGGTGCGAGCCCAGGCAGTGGTGCACGCCGTGGCCGAATGCGAGATGGGCGATGTCGCCACGGTGCGGGTCGAGCTCGTCTGGCCAGCGATTGCGCGTCCGCGGTGCGCGTGAGCTCTGGCGCCGAGGGCGCCGAGTACCTCGTGCTCGACTCCTTCCTCAGGGTGAACGTAAGCCTGGGCCTCGTCGACCCGGAGGTGCGCTTCTCTGAGTACCTGAGCGGCGTCGGCGAGGGGTTCGTCGCGACGGTGGCCGAGGCGATGCGCCGGACCCGGCTGTCTGTGCCCGAGCTGGCCGCGATCTTGCCGAACAACTACAACAGGTGGATCGCTAGGGCCGTGACCGGGCTGGCCGGCTTCACGGCTCAGCAGCTCTACCTGGACAACGTCCCGAGAATGGCGCACGCGGGAGCCAGCGACACGTTCGTCAACCTGGACCGCCCGGACCATCCAGCGCAAAAACAACGATTAGCATCACGACCAGGTAACGGAGCTGGACAGCGTCTGCTCAAGGTCTGCGGTTACTGCGGGCGCTCCTGGCTCTGGAGGCGTTCCATCATCGCGGGATCGGTGCCGCGGCCGGGTCCGGTTACCCGGGCGGGGACGGGCCGGAACGGGATGGCGTCGTCCGCGTGCTGCGCGGCCTCGGCCTGCTCGTCATGCTCGCGCAGCATGCGCATCGCGGTGGCCGACGAAGGGTGCTGTCCCCTTTTCTTGCCCGTGGCGATGTCGCGCAGGCTCAGGTCGCCCTGGCCGCGCAGGTGCAGGGCCATCGACAGCATCGCCGGGCTGGTGACGGCGGCGCCGCCGATGGCCTTGCCCCGGGGCGCGGGCGGCCTCGTGGCCTTCGAGGGTCTTGTCGCGGATGTACTGGTAACGGCCGACCGGATGAGGTCCGTCAGGCTTAGCTGGACGTCACGCCGAACTGCCGGAACAAGTCCGTGACGAACTGCCGGAGCACGGGCTCGGCGGTCTTGCGGTCCTGGAGCTCGGCGGCACCGAAGCGGAATACCTCGTACCTGGCGAGCTTGAGCTCGCGGTCGGCGCGGGCGCCCTTGGCGTAGGCGGCGGGGTCCGGGCGGCCGCCGGTGCTGTAGTGGGTGGCGCCGTCGACCTCCAGGACGACCCGGTGGCCGTGAGGCAGCAGGAGCAGGAAGTCCATGCGGAAGCCCAGCATGGCCGCCGGCCCGCGCTCGTGGATCGTCTTGGGGTCCCAGTGCAGCCAGACGTCGGGCAGGAGCGCCGGGAGCCGGGGTACCGCGCCGGCGTGGATGTGGTGGTAGGCCTTGAACAGGTTCCGCTGCGGGGGTGAGTTCTCGGGCATGTTGTCGAGGAGCCTGTCGTAGAGCGTGGTCTTGGCTTCATCATCGTCGGTGAGGTGCTGCGTGTCTTTCCACCACGCCTGCAGGCCCTTGACCGCCTCCGCGAGGATCTCGCCCTGGCCGTCCGATCTCGCGCCGCAGCAGTCCGGACAGGACGCCCTGAGTGGCCGTGTCGTCCCCGGCGAGTATCCCGGTGGCGGCCAGGATCCGCTTGTACCCGGAGGTGAGGACCAGGCGGCCGATGTCGGCGGCGCTGACCCGGTGCTCCAGCATCCGCACGGAGTCGTTGGCCCAGGCTAGGTAGGCGGTAGCGCGGGCAACTGCTGAGTCCTGGACGTTTGCCGCGTCGCCGATCTTGCCGTGGATGCCGCGGAGCACCTCAAGCACGTCCTCCGGCCTTGCTCCGGGGTAGATCGACACGAGCGCGGGCATGCCTCTTTCTCTTGGCGCCGGGTAGTCATGGTTAGGGCGGCTGGGTAGAAGCTACCGCCGGGCGGTGCGAAAGGGAGGACGGCACGCTCGCGGAGTTCTGCGGGCCGCTCCGCCGGGACCGTGACGATCCCCTCATCTCCGGGCGTCGCGCCTGCGGCGGGCGGCGCGGATCTCGGCGTCGGCGGCCTGGTCGGCGAGCTCGGCGTACACGCGGACGGTGTCGGTAGAGGCGTGCCCGAGCCGCTTGCGGACGGCCTCGATCGAGACCCCCAGGTTGAACAGCTCGGTGGCGTGCGCGTGCCGCAGCTGGTGGATCCCGATCTCGACCCTGGCGGCGGCGCAGTATTTCCTCCACCGGCTCGCGGCGGCGTCGTAGGACAGCGGCCCGCCGCGCCCGTTGACCGATGCGCGGAACAGCGGCCCGGACGTGTAGCCGGAGCGGGCGAGGTAGAGCCTCAGCAGGGCGACGTAGCCGCGGTCGTCGAGCAACACGGTGCGGACGGTGCCGCCCTTGCCGTGGACGCGGGCGTGCTCGTCGTCGAGGCGCAGGTCCAGGTCCTCGACGTACATGCCGCACACCTCCGAGGCGCGGGCGCCGCAGGTGTAGGCGGTCTCGAACAGCACCCGGTCCCGCAGCACGTCCAGGGGAACGTCCTTGCGGGGTCGGCGGGAGCAGATCGCACCCAGCACCGCCTGGATGTCGTCGGCCGCCGCGGGGCGGGGCAGCGTCCTCGGGACGGTGACGGTGTCGATGCGGTCCATCGGGCTGGCGCCCAGCAGGTCGTGGCGGACGGCCCACTTGCAGAACGAGGCGACGGCGGCGCGCTTGCGCTTGCGGGTCGACGGGGCCTGCCCGGCGATCCCCGACATGAACGCCCGCACCGGCGCCGCCGTGATCTCCCCGGCCTCGCCGTCGTGGCAGGCGGCGAAGGCGATCAGGTCGCCGCGGTAGGCGCGGATCGTGTTGCGCGGCTTGTTCGCGTTCGCCAGGTCGGTGAGGAAGTCGTCGATCTGTGCCGCGAGCGGGTGCCCGGGACGCGCGTCCAGCGCGGTCCGCTCCGCCGGCGTGCCCGCAGTTGCCAGATAACCAGGAAACGAAGGGGCCTGCCGGCGGGCCGCGGCTGCAGGTGGCATGGGGTAACCCTAACGGATGTTGCCAGATAACCTTAGTTATCCAGTAACCTAGCCGACTGGCATCTCCTTGACGAAACGAACCTGGCGAGTCACTCACCGCTACCTTGCCCTTCGCCGTAGCTAACAGGAGCCCTGGGCCAAGAAGCTGGTCAAGCTCAACACCCTGCTCGGTAACCTGGTCGTCGTCCATGGCACCCTCGAAATCATGGACGTCGCCCGCCCGTCTGGCTGCCGAGGGCTGGCGCATCGCCGCCGACCAGTTCGGCGCCCCCGTCTCCGGGGTGCCTGCCCGCTCACATCAGCCGTTCGGCGCTTACGCCACCGACGACCTCGCTCGGCAGCCCGAGGCGTTCATCCCGGTGCTCAAAGAAGTCGATTTCACCGTGTGAATAGGGGGACAGGAAATTCCCTGTTACATCGGCTCCGGCCGACGTGCCGGGTCGGCCGCCCGATCGTCGATCGTCACCGTAACCAGCGATAACACGCTGGCGCTTGCCGAATAGCCTCGGCTGCCCTTCGGAACGCCGCGGCGGCGTAAAAAAATTCGCCCTTGAATCTTTTAGAGAAAAATTGTTAGCATTACGGCTGACAGGGGGGAGCGGGAGAGTCAAGAGATGGTATTAGATGATTCGTAACCGAAAAGTATTTCTCGCGCTGTTCGCGGCTGCTTGCCTGGGCTTCCTTGCCCTTGTCGCGCCCATCTCAGCCCAGGCAGCCACTAGCGAGCATTCGGGTACGCCCATTACGAACCAGCTCGTGGGCGTAAAGTCAATACCGCTTACACCAGCCTCGCCAAACGTCTCGCATGGCGCCGTTTCGCCTGCCGTTTCACCTCGTGCCGGGTGCGTCGGCACCGCGGCTGTTTCACCCAACTCCTCGTGGTCCGCTGTCACCGCATCGGCGTACGTCCACAGCTGCACCGAGGTAGCTAGCTGCTACGCGCAGGTCGACCTCCAGATCGAGAACAAGCTGACAAGCGGCTGGTCAACTATTACGGAGGGCCCCCAGAGAGAGGGCTGCTCGGAGAGCAGCGCCTCGATCGTCAGCGAGCCCTGTGGTCGTGATAACTCGTTCTCGTCGTCCTACCGTTCGGTAGGCTACTTCACGGTCTTCTTCGCGAGTGGCGGGTCGACAACCGGCAGCGTAGCCTCTAGTGCAATCAGTAACTACTACCTGTGCGGGCCAGGTGAGTTATAGGCGATGTCACATGATGGGTTCACCTCTGCGCCAGATCCCCCGGTGAATGAGGTACCCGCTCAGATGAGTACGAGGATCGCGTGGCGCAACCCGGAGGCGTCCCTCTCGATTCCTGAGGTCTTCCTCTACACGACCGGCATCGAGATCGCGCTTCTGTACCGGACCAAAGATGTGGAACCTGCTGTGCCTCCTGAGACCGTGACAGCGGGTTTCCAGTCAATGCGAACCTGGCGCAAGCGGCTTGGTCAGCTCAAGGTTAACGGGGCCGCGATAGATGTGCGGACTCTCCAGCTCCATGAACGAGGCTTTACCGCGCGCGCGTGGAGCGCATTCGTGTCGCATCAGGTCGACCGGCCAGAGAACGCTATGCGATTCGAGCTTAACTGGCCAGAGTTTGAGTCCGCTGTTTATACCGTGCCGTACGCCAGCCGTGAACCGAAAGAGCAGCGACCGCCCGGTGGAATCGTCCCGATGGGCGGCCAGGAAGCCTGAGTCACGCCACAGGCCGCCGGCCCTCACAGCCGGATGGGGTTCCGGTCCGGACGATGGCATGGCGGCTTGCGCAGTGCCTGCCTGGCCCTTCACAGCGGGGCGGCCTCGCTCATCCAGCGAGGCAGCCCCGCTGAGTGCTACCTCACACCGTCCACCGTTGATCCAGGCGCCGCCGAGGTTGACGCGCCCGCTCGGTGCGGACGCGTCCTCTGCAAACCTCCGCCATTCAGTGTTGACGGCCGGGCGTCGGTCTGGACCTGCCGACGCGACGACTGACCGGGGCCGCGCCGGCTCATTCGGACTGGGCCGCGGTGCTGCGCAGCGGACGGTAGCCGTCGGCGTCGAGCTGGGCGAGTTCGACGTCGACGGCGTGGGTGCCGTAGAAGTGGACGTTCTCGTGGTGGGTGGGCCAGATGTGGGCCAGCACGGCGTCGTCGATGTCGCGGCCCGCGCGCCGCAGCGCGGTGACGGCCAGGCCGTTGTACTCGCTGGTCCAGGTCACGACGGCGTTCGCGGCGATGGTCAGGCACCACATCTGCTCGGTCTGCTGCTCGTGGTGACGCCTGCGGAGCGCGCCCTCGTTCGCGTAGGCCAGGGACCGCTTGAGCGAGTGCAGGTTCTCGCCCTTGTTCAGCTGCCGCCCGATCCGCCGCCTGTAGGTTTCGTCCGCGAGGTAGCGGGCGGTGTAGACGGTGCGCCTCAGCGCGCCGTACTCCTTGATCGCCGATGCGAGCGCGTTCTGCTGGCGCTTGGAAGAGCAGAGCTTGCCGACGACCAGGGCGGCGGACGTGTGCCCTCCCTTGACGGAGGCGGCGACTCGCAGCAGGTCGTCCCACATGCCCGTGATCAGGTTCTCGTTGAGCCGGCGGATGAGGAGGTGCCCGGCCGCCGGGTACCGGGCGGTGAAGTCGGCTCTCGGGCCGGGCTGGTACAGGGTGATCTTGCCCAGGTCGCGGATCCGCGGGGAGAACTGGAGGTCGACGAGGTCGAACAGCGCGAAGTTCGCCAGGGTCGCGCCGTGGGTGTCGGTGGCGTGCTCGGTGACGGGCAGGTCGGTCTGATTGCCCAGGATCCCGTCGAGCACGTTGGGGCTTTCCGGCGAGGTCGCGGCGATCACCTTCGTGGCGTACGTCGAGTGCTGGTCCGAGACGTGGGTGTAGGCGGAGACGCCCTGGCCGCGGGCGAAGTAGCGCGACAGGTGCGCCGCGGTCAGCGACTTGCCCTTGACCGGGAACTTCTGCCCGTCCGACGACGACAGGGTGCCGGTGCCGAACGCCTGCGTCATCGGGAGCCGGTGGTGGTAGCTGACGATCGCGGCGTTGGCCGCCTCGAGCGTCTCCTCCCGGAAGTACCACTCGGCGGTCCAGGCCAGCACGTCGTAGGAGACGCCGCACGACTCGGCCATCGCGGCCAGGCCCATGTTGGTGGCCTCGGCGATGATCACGTACAGCAGGTTGCGCCGCAGGTCCGGCGGCCGGCTCACCTTCCCGCCGGCGTGCACGAGGTGACCGGTGAACCCGGTCCTGGCATCGAGTTCCACCAGAACCGACGCGATCGGGACGCGGGGCAGCATCGCGCCGAGCTCGGCGCGCAGCGCCTCGGCGTCAGCCGGGACGTCCTCAGCGGTGAGCGGCGGGATGATCAGCTCCCCGTCCTTGCCGAGCCGGACCTCGCCGGTTCCGCCGCCGCGGGCGAGCTGGACCTCCAGGTCCGACAGCGCGGTGTGCAGCTCATCGGACGCCAGCGCCAGGGCGTCGGCCGCCAATGCCGGCTTGCCGACCAGGTGGCAGAACTCCAGCCGCTGCGGCTCCCACTGCTGCGGGGTGAGCAGGAACGACGCCGGGTCGGCGTAGCGGCGCGACCCGGGGACGTGGACGTCTCCCGAGCGGAGCCCGTCGCGCAGCGCCATCAGCACGCACAGCTCCCAGTAGTGGCGGAACGCGGTGACGTCGCCCGCCTTCCGGGCGGTCTCCAGGTACCCGGCCCACCGGGCGGGAACGAAACCCTCCGGAGCGCTGTCGGGGACCTTGCGGGCCCCGGCCGCGTACAGCCCGGCGAGGATCGTGACGGCGTTGAGCAGGTCGTCCATGCCGGGGCCGCCGTCGAACCGGACGGCGGCCAGCACGGCGGGCACGAACTGGCGCAGGTACGACATCGAGGCGTCCATCATCGCCAGGTGCCCGTGGTCGCGGGGCAGCCGCGCCCGGCGGGACTCCCACGCGGCCCGCATCCGCCCGTGGCCGACGTCGGCGCGCAGCCGGCCGCCGACCTGGTCGTCGCTCACGTCCGGGTCGAGCACGATGCGCAGGATGTCATCGAGCAGGGCCTGCCGGTCCTCGCCGCTGCGGGCCCGCTCGGCCAGCGCCTCGGTCATCTTCGACTTCGCGGCGGCCTCCCGGCCGGTCAGCGCCTGGTCGAACAGCAGCAGCACTTCGTCCAGCACGTCAACCGCGGACTGGGTGACCAGGGTCAGCAGCACCGGGTACCGGCGGCCGTCGTCGCGCCGCGCGAGATGCTGGGGCGTGAGCCGGCGCCCGACCCCGGCCAGGAACCGCCGCCGCTCAGCGGGCAGCACCGACAGGTCGATCGCGGGGGCGTCCATCCCGCGCAGGAACGCGAGCTTTTCGAGCTCGTCTTTCACCGCGGCGGGCGTCGCCGACACAGGGCCGGCCTCGAGCCAGGCCAGGCGCGTGCGCCCGAGCACGGGATCGACGGCCAGCAGCGAGTCCAGTTCGGCCCTCCGGTGCGGGGTCAGCAGCGGCGCGACCCGCTCCCAGGTCTCCGCCCGGGCGCGCTCCCGCGCGGTCGCGACGCGCTCCAGGACCTTCACCACGCCCGGGCGGACCAGCCGGGACGACGACAGGTACTCGCACGCCTGCCGGAACAGCAGCTTCGGGGAGTCGTGCTCCATCGCCCGCGCGAACAGGAACTCCTCCAGGTCCTTCCACCGCACCGTGTCCACCTGCCGCCAGCCGAGGTAAGCCGCCACCTCCCGGACATGGCCCGTCCGGGTCTGCCCGCGCAGCCCGTAGCCGCGCAGCTCGCCGACCGCGATGCCCAGCCGCTCCGACAGCCGGGCCACCGCGGCGGACGGGGCCGCGGGCACGTTGTCCGGGACGAACCCGAGCCATGGCAGCGTGCACAGCTGGACAGCCACGCCGAGCACGTTCTCCTGCCCCCGGAACTTCCGCACGAACGCCTCGTCCGCCGGCGTGAGCGTGAAGTACCGGATCAGCTCGGTCCGCGCGGGCTCCGGGAACCCCCGCAGCTGCGCCAGCTCATCCGCTGAGAACACTTCCCTGGTCGCCAACGGCGTCCCTTCCCCCGAAGAGCAAACCCGGACAGGGAACACCTATCCGACATGGGTGATCAGGTGCAGCTAAATGAGGCAACTTCGATCTCGTTACCTGGCCGTGATGCTAATCGTTGTTTTTGCGCTGGATGGTTCCGGCGGGCCAACCTGCGGGACTACACGCTTGAGCGCGAGCCGCGGGCAGGCCAGAGCCTGCTGCTGCTGGCGACTGCCCGAACATGTGGGGCGTGGCCATTCTCGAGCGAGTCACGTGACAGCCATCGGCGAGGGAGCCGCGATGACGTACATCACCTGCCAGGACGTCGATATGCCAAGCTCGGCGGATATCTGCTTGTTAGAGGATGTCGGCGAATCAGCAAGCTGACGATCTCCTCTTCCCTGCAGGTCAGGTGAGCCTGGTCGGCGGGCGCCGTCGCGGCGGTGCCCAACCCCTTCGGCGGCCCTGTGTCAACGAAGGTGGCCAGGAACCTGGCCACTAGCTGAGGAGAGATCCAGCCGGTACCGCCGAATACGGTCCGCAGCGCGATGCTGAGCGAGGAGTCCAGATCCCGCTCGTCCACGACGGCCTGCATGGTGCAGTAGCGCGATCCGCAGAGCCGGTCAAGCACGGGATCCCACATGCCGTTCACGACCAGGATCGTCGGAACGCCTGACGGCGTGCGCACGCCGGCGGGCACGAGGTCGCCGAGACGGCTGAGCCCGTCCGCGTTGACGATTGCCGCGGCAGGCTGACCTCCTGCCGAAGCCAGGCTGCTCGCCGTTCGCCCCGCTAGCCCGCAGCGCCGCAGCAGCGTGAGCACTCTTCCATCCAGGTCACCGCATGAGACTGCTACTACCGGCGTCTTGGCAAAGCTCCATGTGAACGTGGTCGTCAGGTCGACCGTGCCAAGGGCAAGCCGATGGTGGCGTTATGGTCGGCCACCCGCAGCCGGGCGGGGCATGTGCCTGACCGCGCGGCGAGCCGCGCGGGCGATGCCGCGGGCGTCGGCACGCATCGCCGGCATTTGGCCGGCCAGGGTGATCCGGTAGCCAATGAAAAACAGGCGGGGCGCGAGGGGATGCTGGCTGCCGCCGTGGAATACCGGCGTCCCTGCCGGGCCGAGGACCCCGAGGTGTCCGACCAGGGATTGCAGCCCGCGGCGGTAGCCAGTCGCGGCGATCACCGTGTCCGGCCGGATCCGGGTGCCGTCGGCAAGGATCACGCTGGCCCCGTCGAAGCCGTGCACCGCAGCGACGACCTGGATCTGCCCGCTGCGGAGCAGGTGAGCGAACCCGTCGTCGTAGGAGGGCCCCCGTCCCGTTTGCTCCAGGACTGTCCGGATGCCCAGCGGCGCGGTCGGCAGCCCGAGCGCAGGCAAATCACCGAACGCGGCATGCTGCACGCGCCGCCCGGCCCAGTCGGCCCAGGCGCGCGGAAGCGGCATCAGGAGCAGTCCGATGAACCCGACCGGCACTCCGAGCATTTTGCGGCGTACCAGGTTCGGCGGCGTCCGGCAGGCGATGCGCACCCGGCTGGCCCCGGCCCTGCACAGGTGCGTGGCCAGTTCGACGCCGGTGGTGTTCGCCCCGGCGATCAGGACGTCATGGCCAGCGAACGCCGCGGCCGTGCGGTAGGCCGCGGCGTGCAGCACCTCGCCAGGGAACTGATCCATGCCCGGCCACATCGGCAGGTAGGGGTCGTGGTCATAGCCTGTCGCGACCACGACCACCGCAGCCTCGAGCGTTGTGTCGCCGGCCTGGATGAGCCAACCCGCCGGAGCCGGGTCGATGCGCTGGGCCTCCACGCCGAACCTGATGTCCAGCCGATGATGCCTTGCATAGTCTTCCAGGTAATTGATCCACTGGTCGCGGCTGGGGAACTCGCCGTAACGGCGCCGCGGCGCCGCCCATCCCGGTTGAGCCGCCATCCAGCCGGGGGTATTCAGGAACAGCTCGTCGTAGCGGGCGCGCCAGCTCGCAGCCACCGCGACGGAACGCTCAATCACCAGCACCTGCATGCCTGACCGGCGCAGCATCGCCGCTGCGGAGAGCCCGGCGGCGCCTGCCCCGCACACGATCACATCGGCCATGGGGACACTCTCCCGCGCGATAGCCCGGCGGCCGTGGCGAGGACGGGAGCCGCCGAGACGAGACAGGCCCGCGCGTCCGCCTCCGCGGTGCCCGAGCAGCCAGGCCCGGGTGCGGCGCCGTGACTGGCGCGCACTGTCCGCGGGACGGTGCCGTCCGGTGTACTGGTGATTGTCGCCTCCTCGCCCGCCCGTTAACCGACACTACGATGTGAACCAGACTTCACGTCAAGGATCAGTGAGGCGACAGCACGCCATGAGGATCGGGGAACTGGCCACTCGCACCGGTCTCAGCATCTCCGCGATCCGCTACTACCAGCGCCGCGGCCTCGTCCCTTCCCGCCAGGTCGGCAGCGGCTGGCAGCGCTTCGGTGACGAGGCTGTGGTCCGCCTGATCATCATCACCCTGGCCAAGGACTGCGGGTTCAGCCTGGACGAAATCAGCGTGCTGCTCGACGCGCTCTACGCCCCCGCATCCCCGGCGGCCACCTGGCAGGCGATCGGCGAGGCCAAGCTGGCGGAGCTGGACTCCCAAATCGCCCGGCTACAACAGATGCGCAGCCTGCTGACCAGTGCCTTGGACCAATGCCATCTCGATCCTGATCGCAGACAGATAATCGCCACCGCGCTGGACTGGGCAGGCGCATCCTCACAACGCGCGCAGCCGGCCCGTACCAGGACTGCTGGGGCACCGGGTGTGAGGGAGAAGTGAGGCACTTCGGGGAGTCAGCAGGCCAGACCGCTACGGCTACGAGCCTCTGGGGTGCCAAAACAGAGCATCGGTAGCTGACCTGTGAGTACGCCTTTCATGATGGCCGGTGGGCTGTCAACGACGGCGTCCGGGTGACCCTGAAAAGGGCGCAAAAACGCGACTGACAGACACCGGCCAGGCAACCATCGGACCTTGGCAAACCTGCCTGGCCGCCTGCTCGCCCGGCCTCCCCTTGGCACCGCTTACAAGATCTCCAGCTGCTCAGTGCCTAGCGCTAATCCCCGGCCGCATAGTCCCAGGACCCCGTGCCAGCGCATGACCCGCCTGCTGGTCACCGATGCCGCCGTGCTGCGGGGTCGGAACGGGCAACATGCCGGGCGACCGACTCGGGGCCGGGCCGGGCGTAGCGCTTGAGGGAGCGGACGGAAGCGTGCCGGGACCGGGCGAGCAACATCGGGGTTATTGGTGCCGTCCTCGGCCTCGTGGGTGAGCAGGGAGTGCCGGAGCTGGTGCAGGGTCCAGCCGTGCGCCTTCTTCAGTTCCTCGGGGCGGCGGGCAGGTCATCCGGGACGAACCCCAGCCACGGCAGGGTGCACAGCTGCACCGCCGCGCCCAGCATGTTCCGCTTGTCCCGGAACCTGCGCACGAACTCCTCATCGCCAGGCGTGAGCATGAAGAACCTGATCAGCTCAGCGCGGCCGATCTCGGGGAAGCCCCGCAGCTGCGCGAGCTCATCCGCCGAGAACACGTCTCTGGTCGCCACCGGCGTACCTTCCCCCGAAGATCAAACCCCGACGGAGAATACCTATCCGACATGGACGCTCACGCGCAGCAAAACAGGCCAATCCAGCCCCACCCGACCAGCCGTTACCTAGCCGTGATGCTAATCGTTGGATTTCCGCTGGATGATCCGAGCGCGCCTTCCGGCGGCGAGCGCGCTGTAGACTCAGAGCACGCCAGCCGCGTCACGGCGGCGGGATCGTCAGGCGTGCGCGTTCCGATAGCGACGCTATGACCCCGGTTCAGCAGCCCGCCAACGGCTGGCCGACCGGGCCGGTCCCGAACACCGCTATGCGCATTTTTGCGATTATGCCACGGGCGGAGACCGGCTCCCGGCCGCCGAGACCGGACGGGAGGCTCAGCCCGACGTGGTGTCGAGCGGCTGGTTCCGCAGTTGCACCTCGGCGGTGCCCTGCACCGCCGAGGCCGACGAGACCACGGTCAGCACGGCGTCGTCGTGGAAGCCCCGCAGGGTCGTGGCGCCGCAGCTGATCATCGTGGCCTTCAGCTTCGCCACCGTCACGGCCACGGTGTCGGCCAGGCTTCCCACGAAGGGGACCAGCCCGTCAACGCCCTCGGGGAACGCGATGTCGTCCTCGTGCTGGCCGTAGCGGGCCGTGTTCCG
>Ga0307478_10001691_pt1 | contig 18555 bp, 13 predicted proteins | sample atmos_gasesECM4C_2_FD_203713 | JGI IMG/M metagenome (GOLD analysis project Ga0307478, IMG submission 203713) | Hardwood forest soil microbial communities from Morgan-Monroe State Forest, Indiana, United States - atmos_gasesECM4C_05 | ecosystem: Environmental > Terrestrial > Soil > Temperate... | reverse complement strand
GGCGAAATCGGCACCACCGGCTACGTCGGCGCCTCCGGTGCCGACCTCGGCGTTGAGCCAGATCAGATTGAGATAAACCTTGTAGGGCTCGACGAAGTACTTGTCATCGCTGTTGAGCAGGGCCGGCGATGCTAGCTTGTATTCGACGGCCGACAGCTTCTTGTCGAGGTCTTCTGCGGCTTTCAGGAGTTCGGTTTTGCGTTTAGCTTGAGCCTCGTTTAATGCCGCTGGCGGGGCGGGCGCTTGCTCACCTTCGTCGTCATCGTCGTCGTCGACCCCGGGCTTATCTTTTTCTTTCTTCTTGGGCGGCCTAAGCATCGCCTCGATCACCTCGATCTGCTTGCGCAGCCATTCGATTTGGTTGACCGTGTCGGAGACGCGGTCGACATCGGCGTTGATGCGGCGCAGAGTTTTCACCGAGAGCTCAATGTCTGCGTCGGAGCCAGGCGCGCGAGGATCACGCAAGATGGTCAGAGGTTGAGTGTAGGACTGGTCGGCGATCTTCAGGCGCACGGAGTACTTCCCCGGGGCCACGACGGGACCGACCTCAGCCGGTTTAGTTCCCCAATGGGTGATGGGCCGCGAATCGGAATCGCGGAAGCGGGGTTCGTCCCAGATGTGCGGATTGTCGGGGGCGGTGGTGCGGAGCGCAATCAATCGTGGGGATTCGTAGCGCAGATCCCATGACACGCGATTCATGCCGGCGCGACCCTTGGTTTCGAGCTTCCTGATTACCTTTCCTTCCGCGTCCAAGATTTCAAGCTGTATCGCATCTTTAGGATTGGTTGCGGTCTTGAGGGAAAAGTTGAGCATGGCCTGGCCGCCGCGGGTAAAGCGATAGGTGTGGCGCGGTTCGAATAGCGTGACTGCAGCATCCGAGTGATTTTTTGCTTGCTGTTCGAGCGGCGTAACGTCGTCGAAAATGTACAGCCCTCGCCCGTAGGTGGAAATCACCAGATCATGAAAGTCCTTCTGCACTACGGCCCAGGTCACCGGGGCGTGCGGTAAGCCCGTCTGCAGCGCGGTCCAGTGGCCTCCGTCATCGAGAGAGTAGTAAAGACCGCTGCCGGTGCCGGCAAACAGCAGGCCTTCGCAATTGGGATCTTCGGCGATGGTACGGACATAGGATAAAGAGTGCTTCGGGAGATTGCCGCTGATCTGCTTCCAGGTTTTGCCGAAGTCCGCGGTCTTGTAGATGAAAGGATCGCGATTATCCACGAGATGGAAATCGACGGAGATGTATGCGGCCGCCGGATTGAAACTCGAAGGCGCAATGGTGGTGATGGTGCCCCACGGAGGCAGTCCCGGAATATTCTTGGTGACGTTGGTCCAGTTCGCGCCATCATTTGTATGCCAGACCTGACCATCGTTGGTTCCGGCCCAGATGAGTCCCTTCTGAATTTTGGAAGGTGCGATGGAGAAGACAACTTCTCCGTAGAATTGTCCGAGGTTGTCACCGACGATTCCGCCGGAAGGCACGATACGAGCCGGGTCCTGGGTGGAAAGGTCCGGGCTGATGACCGACCAGCTCTGGCCGGCATTCGTAGTTTTGAAGATCACCTGGCAGCCGTAGTAGACGGTGTTGTGGTCGAAGGGATCGACGGCGAGCGGTGCGGTCCAATGACAGCGATACTTGATATCGTTGGGCGGCGAATCGAGGGTGTGCATCCACGGGCTGACGGAGCGCGCGTGCTTGGTGCGGGCGTCCCAGCGGGTGACTTTATTCCCGTAACACGTCGCCCACACTACGTTGGGATCGGCCAAGTCGGGAACGGTGAAGCCGGATTCGCAACCGCCCATCTCGTGGTCCCAGCCGGTTTCGCGGGAATCCACGGGAAGACTGGGGCCGCGATGTTTCCGTCGTCCTGCATGTTGCTGTAGAAGTAATAAGGAATCTGATTATCGACATCGACGTGGTACATCTGGCCGATGGGAAAAGTTGCGCGGTGAAAACCGCGACCGTGTACGGTTGTGATGCTCAGGCCGCCGTCGTCGGTGATCACGAAACGATCGGCGTTGGTGGGATCGAACCAGATGTCGTGCGTGTCTCCGCCCCAGGGAACTTCCTTGAAGTTCTCGCCTCCATCGAGCGACTGGTGAAAGGAACTGTTGGCCACTAGAACCTCATTGTCACTTGCCGGCGAAATAGCGAGGCGAATGTAGTAGCCTGCGCGGCCGATCAATGCGCGCTGGTAATTGATTGCCTTCCAGTGCTCTCCGGCGTCGTCGGACCGCCAGAGGGAACCCTGGTCTTTGGTCTGAATGAGGGCGAAGACGCGATTCGAATTGGTTGGAGCAACCGCGACATCGATCTTGCCCAGCGGGGCGTGAGGCAGGCCATGTTCTTCGATGCGAGTCCACTTGGTTCCGCCGTCGTGGGAAACATAGATTCCGCTGCCTGGACCGCCGCTGAATTCGCCCCAGGTATGCATCTCGACTTGCCACATGCCGGCAAATAACGTACGCGGATTGTGAACATCCATAGACAGGCCGGAGCAGCCGACGTTTTCTGCGGCGAAGAGCACACGATCCCAGTGCAGACCTCCGTCAGTGGTGCGGAAGACGCCGCGGTCGGGTTGCGGTCCAGTCGAGCGGCCCAGGACACAGGCGAAAACAATATCGGGATTGGATGGGTGGATGACGATCCGGCCGATGCGACCGCTCTCGGGCAGGCCCATGTTGGTCCAGGTTTTGCCGGCATCGGTGGATTTGTAAATTCCGTTGCCCATGACGTCGCTGTCGCGGATCATCCAAGCTTCGCCGGTTCCTGCCCAGACCGTGCTTGGATCAGAAGGCGCAACGGCGAGAGCGCCGATGGCGGCGACCGGTTGCTTGTCGAAGATCGGTGTCCAGTGATTGCCGGCGTCGGTCGATTTCCAGATGCCTCCGGAGGCGGCGCCCGCGTAGTAAGTGCTGGCATCGCCGGGCACGCCTGAGATGGCGGCGATGCGATTCCCTACCTTGGGGCCTACGAAGCGGAAGCGGAACTGACCTTCATCCTCGGAGTCCGGTTGTTGCGCAGGCGCTGAAAACATACTGGCCAGCATTGTCATCGAAGCGAGACACAGCGCCAATTTTCTGATGACCATTCGTAAGGTCCTCCGGTCTGAACAAGCGTGCATCTTACATGTCTGAAGGCGGTGGGCCAAGTCGAGTTCTCAATGAGAAACGCCGGAAGGGCGGGCGGGTCTCGAATAGGCGAAAGTGCTATCGCAATCCGGAGGCAACATATAAATCTGAGAGAATGCGCGTGTAGGTGTACACATAGGACCGAGCGTCGGGTGTCATGAGTACCGGGCCCACGACGGTAACTCCAGCGGTGTCTGATGGAGCCAACTGAAAGAGCATCCTGCGCCGGCCAGTGGTGATCTCAAGCCGGTGTACTTCTGCAGGCACAGCGTACTTAAACACTAAGAGAGCGCGACTGTCCTCGCTCCAGCATACAATTTCTTCGCCAGCCGCGAGCTTTGAGACTATTCGTGGTTGACCTCCGTCGAGCGGGTAAATCCAAATGTTTTGGTCGGCGTCGGGTGCTGCCAGCAATTTGCCATCTTTCGATATCCAGCGTCCAGCCGTGCCCTCGGGTGTCACCGGCACGGGCGAACCGCCATCCATATTCTGGATCCAAGTACGCCACGGATGCCCTTGTTCGCTGCCCATGAAGAGCAGCCGTTGACCATCTGGGAACCATGCCGCCCAATGATGCGAGAGGGAGTCGTGCGTCAGTTCTTCCGGCTGGCCCGTTCCCGTTGGAAACAGGACCAGTTGGGATGTTGACGGCGGCGGCGGGACCCAGGAATCGATCGCGACCACTTTCTTCGCATCCGGTGAGATGGCAGTACCCATGCCTTCGCCCAGCAGCGTGGGTGTGGCGCTGATCGTGCTGTTAATGTAGGTTAAATAGTGCTGGCCGGCGCCTTCTCCCTGTACCGAAAGCAAAACTTTGCTTCCGTCGGACGTGAGATCGGTTGGAAGATCATTGTCCAGCCAAGCGAAGTCACGTTCCTTCCGCTCCGGGTAGATGCGGCCAACCACCCCTGTCTTTACGGACTCTCTAACCATGAGCACCCGGCCATCCGCGGCAATATCGTGCAACGTGATGTCAGAGGACTCGCGGCGAATCAACCGCAGCTTGCCCCGCATGCTCACCTGAAATATGGCGCGCCCTGCATGAGTGTCGAGTTGGCTGGCGGTAAACCAGACGGTGCTGCCAGAGGGGTCCCACGCCAGCCCTTCCACCGATGGGAACAAGGGCGACAGGTCGGTTTTGTGACCGGCCAGGTCAATCACACTGACAAAACCGGCGTCGTCGCTCCACCGGGGATGTCGAACAAACGCTATCTTGCGTCCATCCGGAGACATCCGCGGGCTGCCGATCCACACGCCATTTTCTTGATAGAGCACTTTCCCAATCGGAAACTCCAGTCGGCACGCAGCTCCGCTCCAATGTGCGACCAGCAACTTCGAGCCATCCGCCGACCAGTCCGCGTCCTGAACGTCGTCGATGAGCTTGTGGGTCGAGCTGGCGCTCACGGGCACGATAGCCAACGTGCCTTGGCGCATTGGGTATTGGTTGTTCACATCCACCAACACAGCCATTTGACCGTCGCGGGAAATCGAGAGGATGTCGCCGTGGATCCCCAGGGCGCGAGCCGCCAAACTGCTGGTCGGAGTGGAAAAGAGCTGAAGCGGGTTGCCGTCCCACGCGGCAGCATAGAAAATGCTCTGCCCGTCAGGAGCGAATCGCGCGGAGGTCACCGCGCCGTGCCCAAAGCTGAGTTTGCTGAATTCAGGTTCCGCGGGAGTCTGAGACCGGCTCCTCGCCAGCAGCAGGGCCAGTCCGGTGAGGCATGCGGACACGATTCCGACCAGAGCAATCGTTCGCGGAGAGAACAGAGGTTTCCAACCGGCTCGAAGAGGTTGCTGCGTTAGCGGGGACTGGAGCCCGGTTCCGACATTTTCCAGCGAAGCCGCCGGGAAGGTACGGGTTCCGACATTCTCTGAGGAACTTGCGGCCAGGGGCGCGATGAAACGATAGCCCTTCCGGGGGACAGTCTCAACGAAACTGGGATTCTCGGCCGAATCGTTGAGCGCATAGCGAAGCTTCTTGATCGCGGTGTTCAAACCCTCGTCGAAGTCAACGTAGGTTCCGTTGGGCCACAGTCGGGTGCGCAACTGTTCCCGGCTGACTATTTCTCCCGGGTGCTCTAGCAGGGCGGCGAGAATTTGGAAGGGTTGGTTCTCCAGTCGTACGGGAAGGCCGCGTTTGAAGAGCTTCTCCTCGGAAAGATCCGCCTCGAACTGGGCGAAGCGGAGGGGAGAGTCGCAATCGGAAGACGCTTTCACCTAGGTCACCCCAAGCAAACAGCACCGAGTCTACCACTACTTAATTCTTCAGGGAATGGTGTAACTGGCAGTATTGGCAATGGTTTCGGGTCCAGACAAACTCCAGCAGAAGTTCGGTTGACGAATGAAGGCTGGTGGCCAATCATCTCGGCGCGGAACCGTCGAGGGACTTTTCGCGGTTTGGAAACGCGTCCGCAACAGCTCTAACTCTGACATGCACTTCCGTGTTGCCCGGCCCGCTCGAACTGAAGATTCAAGAATGGGGAGGAAAAGGCAAAATGAAAAGCCAGAAACTGTTGTACTTCATCGCAATGACGATGTTCACTGTCGCTATGCCGGTCGGCGTGATGGCCCAAGACAACGCCGGGCAGAATCACGCTCTCCGGCATCATCACTACCAGATCGTCGATGTGGGCACGTTCGGAGGGCCCAACAGCAGTTTTCTCCTGCCCTCTCCAACCGGCAAGGTCCTGAGCAACAGTGGGACGGCGGTGGGCGGAGCCGATACTTCGAATTTCGATCCCTTGTGCGTTGACTTTAACTTCGACTGCTACGTTTCTGAGGGATTCAAGTGGCAGGATGGTGTCGTAACGAGATTGGACGCGCTCCCAGGCTTCAACAGCAGCTTCGCTTTTTGGGCGAGCGACAACGGCCTGGTCGTTGGAGAGTCTGAAAACGGTATCGATCCTCTGACCGGCGGTCCGGCGTTTAAAGCGATTCTCTGGGGGAAAGGCGGCTCCCTCATCGATCTGGGGACCTTTGGGGGCAACGACAGTTCCGCGAACGCGGTCAACAGCCAAGGCCAGGTGGCGGGAGAGGCCTTGAATACGGTTAGCGACCCATACGACGGCGTTTTCTTCATGTCGGGAGCAACCCAGGTGCGTGCGTTTCGCTGGACAAGATCCCAGGGTCTGCAGGATTTGGGCACGCTCGGTGGTCCCGACAGCGCTGCTTTCTTAATTAACGAGAGCGGACAGATCGTCGGGTGGTCGTTCACTGGCTCGACCGTCAATTCCACGACGGGGGTACCGACCCTCGACCCGTTCTTTTGGGAGAATGGCAAGATGCTGGACATGGGCACTTTGGGGGGCACATTCGGTCAATCATTCGCTCTGAATAACCGCGGCCAGGTTGCTGGCTTTTCGAACCTGGCCGGGGACGCGAGTTGCCATCCGTTTCTTTGGGACAAGACTGGAGGCATGAAGGATCTCGGAACATTGGGAGGAGATAGTGGACAAGCATATTTTGTCAACGATGCAGGAGAGGTGGTCGGCTCGGCGAATGTACCTGGCGCTTTGGGTTGCGACAATGGCGCGCAAAACCAAGCGTTTCTTTGGAAGAACGGTGTCATGACCGACCTGGGGGCACCGGACGGCGATGCGTGTAGTGGCGCGGCAGCCATTAATTCGTGGGGTCAGATCGTCGGAGGTGGAGATGATTGTAACGGCAATTTGCAGAAGGCCTTTTTGTCGGAAGACGGCGGCCCTGCAGTCGACCTGAATACTCTGATACCTCCCACCCCTGGCCTACAACTGACGGGTGCGGTTTATATTAATGACTCCGGAGAAATCGCCGCCTATGGAACGATTCTCAACGGCGACACTCGGGCGTTCGTGCTGATCCCGTGCGACGAGAATCATCCTGGCATCGAGGGCTGCGACTGCAACCTGGTGGATATGACCACGGCGGGGCAAAGCCCGGAGCCTCGCTTCGAGCGCGGCGGAACGCAACGTCCGTCTCTTTCGCGGCGGACGGATCGCTATCACCTTCGAGATCACGGTCAACCTGCCCGGTGAAATGGTGGGCAACGCAGGAGCGCTCTTAGATCTTAAGGTGGTGTTCCGTAGCGGGGGGCGGGGACCCCGCACAGCCACTCACGGAAAGTTCGTCACCTTCGGCGTTACCCGGGGATGCATCGCAGTCGCCTCACCGGTGTTGTCGATCACATGGCTGATCCCGCCGTGATCTCCCAACGCGACGGTGATCATGTCGTGAAACCGTATCTCTGGATTCTTATTACCGGGATCCGGCGTCTCGATTGCACGGGTCACCACCACATCCGGATGATGGAAGACGCTATACACGCCGAGGCCCCACGCCTCATGACTCGTCACTCCATCCGCCACCTTGTACGATGCCCAGCCGTTCACTCCCGGCGCACTCGTGTAGCTCGCCTGGCTCGGAGGATCGTAAGGAATCTCGGACTGATAGAAATACGTCCGCCCACCATTGCCCTTCCACAGAACCTGGAATTGCTGGTGATGCTCCACAAACAGGCCATAGATCGTGACGTCGTTTCCGTTGACGACCAGCCCGTTCTCGCTGGTATTCAGCTCCCAGCACGCTCCGGCGCCGTGGTCTGCTCTCCAGATCCACGTATGGTCTACCAGTGTGTCGTTGCTGTTGATCCTCAGATTCACCTTGGCCCGGCCCACGCCCGCGCCGCCCACGCGAAAGAAAACATCGTGCAGCGTGATCGGGTCCTTGGCATGGCTCGCCCGACTTCCCTCCGCCCCCACCTCGAGCAGCACCGGAGACTCGGTCGGCCCCGCATCGAAAAGCAGTCCGGCAATCTCGATGCCGTCCGCATCGGCGATCGTCATCGCCGCCGTGCCCTTTACCGGACGCAACGTCGCGAAGCCGAGCCCCAGCACCACCGTACGCGGCCGCGTCACGTGAATTGGAGTGGTTAGTTCATAGATTCCCGGCGTAAGAATCAGGTTCTTGCCTTGGGCAAGCTGCGTGTTGATCGTCTCCGCGGTATCCACATCGGGGCGGGCAATGTAAAACCGCTTAATCGGAATCGTTTCTCCCGTCGTTTCTCCACCGCGCCACGTAATCCCGACGCTGTGGCTGTACAACTCCGGAACCCGGACGCTGAACTCGCCCGCAGCATTTACCTGAAGGAACGGCTTCTCGCGCACTACAGGCGTCCGCGCTACTTTTGTGTACGGCGGCGAAGGCCATGCGCCTTCCGGCGGATGCACTACGCCGACAAACACCATGTTCCAGTTCGCACCGGTCCAGCTTTTCCAATCGCAGTTGCGCGAGATCCACTGCTGCTGGCTGCCGGAGTCGACATTCCCGTCGACAAGCGAATCCGACATCCACCCGCCGCTTGCCCACCCGTGATTTTGGTGCAGCACCAGGTCACCGCGCACATGCATGCGCCGCAGAGACACCGCCTGCGAGACCGCCCATTGCATCGTGCCGCCCGTCGGCTTTATCGAGAGCCCTTCCGCGGCCCTCCAGAAGGTTGTCGTCGCATTGTTATGCTCACGACTCGCATCCGCATGAACGCTGCCCTCAATCCGCGTGGCATCCGGCGACGCGCCCAACCCTATCACCTCTGTGTAGAAACCCACCGGCACGTCCACCGCATAGCTTCCGGGCAGAAACAAAAGAGCATTCCGCTGCGGCCCAAACTCGTTGTATTGCTGAATTGCGTACACTCGATCGATCTGCTTCTGAATCATCTGCGATGGCATCGACGGATCGAAGACCAGAACATTGGGTCCGAATACAGGGGGTCCGAGTACAGGCTTCGCGCCATTTGCTGCGAGCGCGGGCAGAGCCGCTGCCAGCAGCCCCGCCGTGAAGCCCAACCGTGCTGGAAGCCGAAGCACGTGCTTACCAGACATAAGCCCTCGCTAACCTTGAGGGTATCACCGCTTGGAAGTCCTTTCCGTCGTAACTTGTCAGGGTCGAGCACTAACCGTTGGAGGATCGAGCGGATTCCATCCTGAGAGGCGAACGGCTTGTCCGCGAACATTGAGGGGGACGCGGACGAGCGCGCGGCGAACTTAAGGTGGTGTCCAATTGCGGGGGCGGGGTCATTACCTAGGTCATCTTGGGGACGGTGACGATTCGAGTGATGATAGGGAGAGCTTGGAGGCAAAGCGCCTCCCAGGAAACTTCTCCAATGAATATTGACGATCTGCTGCGGATTGCTACGGAACGGCGAGCTTCCGACTTGCATTTGAAGGTAGGGAACTATCCACACCTGCGCATTGACGGCGAACTGGTGCCGTTGACTGAACAGCAACGGGTAACCGCGGAAGACATGCTGAACATGGCGTTCAGCATGATGTCAGCGCGGCAGAAGCAGAAATTCAAAGAGACAACGGAAATCGACATGGCCTACGGCGTGGCCGGGCTGGGGCGGTTCCGTGTGAACATCTTCCAGCAGCGCGGCAACGTGGGATTGGTGCTGCGCGTCATTCCCACCAAGATTCGCGCGCTGGATGAGTTGTTCCTGCCCAAGGTGGTAGAACAGATTTGCGAGATGCCGCGTGGGCTGGTACTAGTGACGGGCGTGACCGGTTCGGGTAAGTCGACCACGCTGGCGGCCATGGTGGATCGGGTGAACTCCACTCGGGCCGAACACATTATTACTATTGAAGACCCCATCGAATTTCTGCATCGCGACAAGAAGGGCTATGTTAATCAGCGTGAGATCGGGGTGGACACACCTTCGTTCAGCGCGGCCTTGCGCGCTTCTTTGCGTCAGGATCCGGACGTGATTCTGGTGGGCGAAATGCGCGATTTGGAAACGATCTCGACGGCGCTGCACGCGGCGGAAACCGGCCACATGGTGTTCTCAACGCTGCACACGCTGGACGCGGTTGAAACCATTAACCGCGTGATCTCGATTTTTCCGCCGCCGGAGCAGAAGCAGATTCGCTTGCAATTGGCAGCAGTGCTGCGCGCTATCGTCAGCCAGCGTCTGGTGCGGCGCTGCGATACCGACGGGCGGGTGCCTGCGGTTGAGGTGATGATCAATACCGCCTTCATCCGGGAGTGCGTTCTGGTGCCGGAAAAGACGCGCTCTGTGCGGGATGCAATTGCGGCCGGTACGTCGCAATACGGCATGCAGACCTTCGACCAGTCGTTGTGGGATCTGTTCCAGGCTGGGCTGGTCAACTACGAAACCGCGTTGGAGAACGCTTCGAACGCCGACGACTTCAAGCTGCGCATGCAGGGCATCGCTTCGACGGCGGACATTTCGCGGCAGTCGATGCAGTCTGCTGGATTCGGGGGGAGATAGATTCGGGCTCCGGCTTCCCCTCTCTATTCAATTTGCCTTTTCGGGACGGCGGACGGCGGAAGCCGCTTTTCCCTTCCGCTATTGTTTTATTTCCTGCCATCAAAAGGTCTATCGTTAGCGGGTATGGCTTTCCCGCGTCCAAAGAAAAGGTTCTATACCGAGGATGAGTTATACGAATACGCCGTGGGAGCACTGGCACGGCGGATGCGGACGGTTGCAGAGTTGAAGCGCCTGCTGCGCGCCCGGGTGGAAGACGCCGAATCCGAGTACGGAAAAACTCTGGTGGAGCTCATCATCCGGCGATTGAAGGACCGGGGGTACTTGAATGACTCGCAGTACGCCGCTTATTTTTCTTCGCTGCGGCGAGACAACCAGAAGTTTGGCCGGCTGCGCGTGATCACCGATTTGAAGGCGAAGGGTATGCACAGCGACGTGATTGATAAGGCCGTGGATGCGGTGTTCGAGGGGATCAGCGAGGAAAAACAGGCTCGTGAATATCTTCGCAAGAAGCGGCTCCTGGTGAAACCCAAAACTCAGAAGGATGCTGCGCGCGTCTTCCGGCAACTGGCTCGGGGCGGGTTTGGGACGAAGACCATTTTCTCTATTTTGAAGAAATGGGATGTGGACGAGGAAACCTTGACCGAGTTGGACAGCGAAAGCGCATAGCGCTGCGGAAACTCCGGAGCGGACCTCTTCTGCAGGCCTCGCAGCATCCAACCACGAAGATGCACTTGGCAACAGGCGTTTCGATGTTGCATACTCCAAGACCGATCCCAATACCGTTTCTGAGGAGGACACTATGAAGTTCAGTTTCAAAACAACTCTTGCGGCAGTGTTGTTCAGCGCAGTACCCATCGCACTGGCTCAAGACGCGGCCACGGATGTGAAGAAGGGCGCCGATGCCACCGGCCACGAAACCAAAGTCGTGGCTAAAGACACAGCGAAAGGCACCGAGAAGGCAGCTGATAAAACTGGGCACGCAACCAAAGTTGCGGCCAAGGACACCGCGAAAGGCACTGAGAAAGTTGCTGACAAGACTGGACACGAAACTAAAGTGGTCGCCAAAGACACTGCCAAGGGCACGGAGAAGGTGGCCAAGAAAACCGGCAGCGCCGTTAAGACGGGCGCCAAGGACACTGGACACGAGATGAAGAAAATCGGCGGCGGCGACAAACCTGCCGACAAGCCTGCCGACACCACGAAACCACAGTAACGCCAGTTCAGTTCCTGTATTGAAGGGCCACGTGAGAGTTCAGCGCGGCCCTTTTTCTTTTGCGTGAGGTCGTTGTCCCTCTGCGCCTTCGGTGGGCTCGGCCTGCCCTGAGACGTGTCGAAGGGTGTTTTTCATTTAGAATTGGATTTCGCGGTCACTTAAATGTTGACTGGGTCTGAAATCCGCCGCAAGTTTCTCGGCTTCTTTGTGCTGAACGGGCACAAGGAGATGCATTCCTCGTCACTGGTCCCGGCGAACGATCCCACACTGCTGTTCACCAATGCGGGCATGAACCAGTTCAAAGATGTCTTCTTGGGACTGGAGAAACGCGACTACTCCCGCGCCACCACTTCGCAGAAGTGCGTGCGTGCCGGCGGCAAGCATAACGATCTGGAGAATGTGGGGTTTACCAACCGGCATCACACATTCTTTGAGATGCTGGGAAACTTTTCGTTTGGTGATTACTTCAAGAAGGATGCCATCGGTTATGCATGGGAGCTGATTACTTCGCCGGAGTGGTTTGGAATCGACAAGGACAAGCTATACGCGACCATATTCAAAGGCGAGGCTGGCGTTGAGCGCGATATCGAAGCGTACGACCTATGGGTTAAGCAGGGCGTGCCCAGGGATCGCATCTTTGAGATGGGATTGAAGGATAATTTCTGGCAGATGGGCGACACAGGGCCCTGCGGGCCTTGCAGCGAGATTCATTACGACATGGGCGCGGCGGCTTCCGAGCAGGGACATGCCGATTGCCACTTTCCTTGCGATTGCGGGCGGTATGTCGAGATCTGGAATCTGGTGTTCATGCAGTTTGACCGCGATGCGAGCGGGAAGCTGAGTCCGTTGCCCAAGCCATCGATTGACACGGGGATGGGGTTGGAACGGGTGACTGCTGTGCTACAGGGCGTGATTTCGAACTATGACACTGATTTGTTTACGCCGCTGATCAAGCGTGCGGCGGAGTTGACCGGAACATCGCTCACGAAAGAGTTGGAGAAAGAGGCCAAGGCGAAGTCGGCTGCCTCTCTACGGGTGATCGCGGACCACTCGCGTGCGGCAACGTTTTTAATTTCGGACGGAGTGCTGCCGTCAAACGAGGGCCGCGGCTATGTGCTCCGAAAAATCATTCGCCGCGCCATTACGCACGGCCGCCTGCTGGGGCAGACGAAACCGTTCTTGTACGAGATGGTTTTCGCCGTCCGCGATCTCATGCGAGATGCGTATCCGGAGGTGATAGAGACTGCCGATCGCGTTTCCAAGACCGTACAGGTCGAAGAAATTCGCTTCTCCCGCACGCTCGACGTCGGACTGAAAAAGCTGGAAGATCTCCTCAAGAATTCCCAAGGCAAACTTGCTGGCACGGAAGCGTTCAAGCTTTACGACACATTCGGTATGCCGCTTGACTTCATGCAGGATGCGGCGCGCGACCAGGGCTTCGCGTTTGACCAAGCCGGCTTTGATCACGCCATGGCGGAACAAAAGTCGCGAGCTCGTGCTTCGTGGAAGGGTGGCGCGAAGCAAACCGCGAATCCCGCTTACCAACAGCTTCCTAAGTCGCTGTTCGAGGGTTATCGTCAGACTCTCTCTGACGGCTGCGAAGTGCTGGCCATCATCCACGACAGGCAGGGTGCGCGGGAACTCAAAGCAGGCGAGTCTGGCGAGGTCATTCTTGATCACACTCCGTTTTATGCCGAGTCCGGCGGGCAGCTGGGTGACCGGGGATGGTTTTATTCGGACGACCACAACACCATCGTCGCTGATGTTACGGGATGCTATTCGCCGATTCAGGGGGTGCGGGCGCATCAGGTTGTTGCTAAACAGGCGCTGCGCGTGGGCGACAAAGTCGATGCTGTCGTCAATGCTGACGTTCGTGAGTCCACCATGCGGAATCACACGGCTACGCATCTGCTTCATGCTGGTCTGCGCGAAGTTTTGGGGAAGCATGTGAAACAGGCGGGGTCTTTGGTGGCGCCGAATCATTTGCGGTTTGATTTTTCGCACTTCACAGCGGTCGAAGACGAAGAGTTGCAGGATATTGAGGACATTATCAACAAGGAAGTGCTGCGCAACCAGATCGTCGAGACAATTACTGACGTTCCTATCGACGAGGCGATCAACACGTATCACGCCATGGCTTTGTTCGGTGAGAAGTATGGCGACAAGGTGCGGGTGGTGCGGATCGGCGATTTCTCGACCGAGCTTTGCGGCGGGACCCATACTGGCGCTACCGGAGAGATTGGGCTGATCAAGATTTTGAAGGAAGGCAGCGTTTCGTCGGGGGTGCGGAGGGTGGAAGCGGTTACGGGGGAGGGATCGCTGGCTCACTTCCGCAAGGATCATGAACTGGAGAAGGTGGTGTCGGCGTTCGCCTCACCCACCTTTGCGCACAAACCGCGCAAAGATGGGGCGCCCTCATCGGATGAGACTTCCGCCCATGTCGATACGGCTTCGCCTGCAGAAGCTCTGAAGGCCGAGCTTGATAAGAAGGATTCCGAGATCAAGCGGCTTACGCGGGAGCTGGATCAGGCGCGGATGAAGTCGGCATCAGTCAGCACGGCGAACATTGGCGATCGAATTAAAGATGTGAAGGGCGTGAAGGTGCTCGCGCATCGGGTGGACAATCTGGAGCGCGGGCAGCTGCGCACGCTGGTCGATCAACTGCGCGACAAGATCGGCTCAGGCGTGGTCGTGCTCGGGTCGGCTTCGAATGGGAGCGTGTCGTTGATTGTTGGCGTCACTAAAGACTTGACCGGCCGGGTGCAGGCGGGAAAAGTCATTGGTCCGGTCGCGCAGAAAGTGGGCGGTAAGGGCGGCGGCCGTCCAGATCTGGCTGAGGCTGGAGGAAAAGATCCGGCTGCGCTGGACTCCGCGCTCGCCGACGCGTATCGCATCGTGGATTCGCTTTTAGGGACCTAGGATCTCACGCCGTTGGGAGGCCCCCATGAAAGACCCTATCCGCATTGTTGAATACAAAGGAAAGAAAATACTGCTGGCGGATCTTTCTCACTGTACGCCGAGAGAAGTGGAGAAGATCGCCCTGCTGGTGCCATCTTATGTGACCAGCGAACCTCGCGGCTCGGTGTTGTTGCTGGCCGACTTCACTGGAGCGGAGTTTGACCGCATCGCGATCGAGCGCATGAAGGAGGGCGCGGTTTTTGACCGGCCGCACCTTAAGCGCTCGGCGTGGGTGGGCATCGAGAGCTTGCCCAAAGTGTTTTACGAGCACATCAAGAATTTCTCCCAGCGCGACCTGCCTGCCTTCAAGACGCGCGAGGAAGCGATGGATTACCTGGTGAGCGACGAAGAGATGCAGTCAACGGAGGGCACTCTGGGGGACCTGCCAAAGCGGCGGCGGGGTTAGTACAGCCCGGGAACTAAACCAGCCTTGACATAGCTATCTCACATAGCTATCATTGGAAACATGCAGGTCAGCGTAGCGGATGCCAAGAATAAATTGCCAGAATTGATTAAGGCCGTCGAGGACGGCGAGCCGGTGACCATCTGCCGAAGGGGTGTGCCGGTGGTGGATATAGTTCGCACGAAGAAGCCTACTGGCAAGAAGCCGATCCTGGGAACCTTGCGAGGAAAAATCCAGGTGCTCGATCCGAACTGGTGGAAGCCAATGTCGGACGAGGAAGTTGAATCCTTCCTCGTGGGGCGCTGACATGCGCCTACTTCTCGACACTGTAGCTTTTATTTTCGCGGTCGAGGCGCCGGAGCGCCTCAGCACGCGCGTAGATGTGGCTTTGCAGAAACCAGAGAATGTCGAGTTGAGCGCGATCTCTCTGGTTGAGATTGCCATCAAGAGCACGCTAGGCAAACTGAGACTTTCCTCCGAAGACGCTCGCAAGGGGGTCGAGGATCTTGGCATTCGCATCCTGCCGTACACCGCGGAACATGCGTTTCATTTGTTCGAGCTGCCGCTTCATCACAGCGATCCGTTTGACCGACAGATCATCGCTCAGGCATTGGCCGAGAAAATCCCTATAGCCACTCCCGATGAAAAATTCAGCCTGTATCAGGGGCTGAAGCTTATCTGGTAGTCAACTTCTCCACTTCAGGGTAACTGGGCCTGACATGGGATGCTTCATCTCGGCGCCGGTGCGTTTTGCTTCGAGGTACGCCGCCTTCAATCCGAAATACCACTTAGCGGGACGGTCAGCGTCGTCGATCAGCATGAGATGAGGATTGTGCTTCAGGCCTTCGGCCTGCAGTTCCATGGTGCGGCGGTCCTGCTCGACGAACTTGGCGAAGACGAACTTCAGCAAGTTGGGGCCGAACGGCAGCCAGCGGAAGATGTTCCAGGCGGCGACTACGTCGATGCGGCATTCATTGCGGGTGATGGGCGTTACGGTGGTGAGCGACGAAAACCAGTACTTCCCTGCCCGGATGATTTCTTTGCGGAGGTTGGGGAGAACGAAATCGATGGTGGTGGTGATGGAATCGGCGGAAGCATAGAGCCGCAACAGCTTGTAGGGCGCGGAGTTTGAGCTGGGCGTGTGCGCGCTCATGCGGAATCCGTTGGGGATGGGTTCGAAATTCTTGTGTTTCTCGTGGATGCTGTGGCGGCTGCGCCACCACCACGCGTGGTGCACGAACGGTCCGTGGGCAGGATCCATGAGGCCGATGATGCCGTGATCGATGCTGACGGGCATGTTGGCAGTGAGGTAAGCGAGTTTGTATTGGTCACTGAATTTCTCGATGAGCGGCGCGGGGTCGGGAGCTTCTTCTCGCATGCTGAATCCCGCGCTCTGCGGACCTGGGTCCGGAATGTACACCCAGACAAAACCATCCTGCTCTTCGCAGGGATAGCTGCCGGCATAGATGCGGTCGACTTTCAGGCGCTGGTCGGCGGTGAGGGATGGGATGAGCTGGCACTGGCCGTTGTGGGCGTCGAAGGTCCATCCATGGTAGGAGCATTCGACGTTTTCTCCATCGAACTTGCCGCAGTGGAGTGGCATGCCGCGGTGGGGACAGGCGTCGCGCAGGGCGAAGACCTTGCCCTGGAGGTCGCGACCGACGACGAGCGGAGTCTCAAGCAGCGTTGCCTGTTGGAGTTGGTTGCGATGGACGCTGTCGGCGGGCAGTGCGCGGTACCAGAAGCCGGTGAGCATGAGCGAGTCGGGCGCCTGGCGCTGCGGAGAGTCGAGTTCGGGCATGGAGTGGATTGCTGATTGTGATTTCTGACTGCTGATTGAAAAACATATGCTAGCATCCGCAGGACGTTTCAGCGCGTAGGGAATTGCGCGGAGGGAACTTCCCTGGAATTCGTTGGCCATTTCCGCAGGCTCACACCAGTGCAGCGGAATACGTTCATCGCCTGCTTTCTGGGCTGGTCGCTGGACGCCTTTGATTTCTTCATTCTGACCTTCTGCGTCAGCGCCATCGCCAGCCAATTCCAGACCAAGGTTTCTGCGGTGGCGGAGGCCATTTTCCTGACGCTGGCGATGCGTCCGGTGGGCGCATTTCTTTTTGGAATGATGGCGGACCGGTTCGGACGGCGTCCTGCGCTGATGGTGGACATCATCGCGTACTCGGTGTTTGAGCTGTCTTCGGCGTTCGCTCCTTCGTTGAAAGTGTTTCTGATCACGCGGGCGTTGTTCGGAATCGCGATGGGCGGGGAATGGGGCGTGGGCGCTGCGCTGGCGTTCGAGACGCTTCCCTCGGAGGGTCGCGGATTCTTCTCCGGACTGCTGCAGGAAGGCTACGCGGTGGGCTATCTGATTGCGGCTTTGGTTTTTGGGACGGCGTTCCGCTTCGTGGGCTGGCGGGGAATGTTCGTGATCGGGGCGTTGCCGGCATTTCTGGTGATCTACATTCGCACAAAGGTGGATGAGTCCCCGGCGTGGACGCAAGGACGGGTCGCGAGGAAAGCCGACAGCCGACTGGGCAAGGACGTCCTGACGTATTTGGGCACTTTTGCTTTCCTGGTGCTTCTGATGTTTGCCTTCAATTTGTTCAGCCACGGAAGTCAGGATCTGTATCCTACATTCCTGACCAAGGACCACAAGTTTAGCCCACAGACAGTGGGATTCATCGCCATCGTCGCTAACATTGGCGCATTGCTGGGTGGAATTCTTTTTGGGACGTGGTCGGAGAAGATCGGGCGGCGGAAGGCAATTGTGATTGCAGCACTGTTGTCGGTCCCCGTGATTCCGCTGTGGGCGTACTCGCACACGGTGCCCATGCTGGCGCTGGGCGGCTTTTTGATGCAATTCATGGTGCAGGGGGCGTGGGGCGTGATCCCGGCACACCTGAATGAACTTTCGCCGCCCAAGGTGCGAGGAACGTTTCCCGGATTCGCCTACCAACTGGGAAACCTGCTCTCGTCGCGGAACGGAGTATTGCAATCCAAGCTTGCCGAGCAGCGCTACGGTGGCGCCTTCGCGCCGGTGCTGGCCTGGACACTGCTGCTGGTTGCGGCTCTGGTAGCGGTGGTCACCGGGAGCGGGCGCGAACGCAGAGGCGCAGACCTGTCGAATACCACCTAAGAAACCCGGCTAAGAAAATCTGCCAGAGAACGCGGTAGTGTGCAAGATTTGGCATACTCCGCTGGGGGCACGATGGTGGCATTGTCAGCGGGAGGCTCCTGTGTTACGTTAGGTGAAATTTCACGCCTTCGTAAACACTTTTTCCGGGCCCTCTAATAGTGCGGTCGGCTAGTGCGGTCTGCGCGAATGCGCGTGCAGGGGTAGCGCCACGATGAAGGAAATCATGGATTCAACTCACGTCCAGCCGTCAGGGGACGAGGAGAATTTTGCCAACCGGAAGCTGATCCGTCCGGCGCTGCCGCGCCCTGATCACAACCACGGAAACCATAACTCCAATCATCCTCAGGCCGTGGAACGCCGGGACCGGCACGAGCGGCCGGAGCGCAGCTTTGAACGCGGCGACCACGGCGATCGTGGGATGGGGTCTGGGGGCGGACGCAAGGCCGCGCCTCCGG
>Ga0307478_10001690_pt1 | contig 18562 bp, 14 predicted proteins | sample atmos_gasesECM4C_2_FD_203713 | JGI IMG/M metagenome (GOLD analysis project Ga0307478, IMG submission 203713) | Hardwood forest soil microbial communities from Morgan-Monroe State Forest, Indiana, United States - atmos_gasesECM4C_05 | ecosystem: Environmental > Terrestrial > Soil > Temperate... | reverse complement strand
AACTCCGCAGCAAGACCGTGAAGGTAGACGCCAAGGCTTAGAACGCGCGCCCCGTCGTCCAGACCAAACTGCGCAATGAGCGCCGCGAGGATCCCGGTAAGCACATCGCCCGTGCCGCCCTTCGCCAGGCCGGCATTGCCGGCCGTGCTGACAAAGGTTTGGCCGTCCGGCGAAGCCACAATCGAGTGGTAACCCTTGAGAACAAAGTGCGCATTCCAGCGTCGTGCCGCGTCGAGCGCCATGACAAGGCGGTCCGCCTGGATGGCCAGGGTTGAGATTCCAAGAAGCCTGCCCATTTCGCCAGGATGAGGCGTAAGAGCGAGAAATTTCGATTGGCGTTCGCGAAAAAGGTCGCCGCTGCCGGCAAAGGCGTTTAAACCATCGGCATCCAAGATCGTGGGCAGGGATGTCTCACGAACTACGTTCCGAATCAGTTTCTGCGTTTCGGAGTGCGTGCCAAGACCCGGACCGATGCCAAGAACGGTCTTGCCTTTCAAAATTTCTTCGAAGCTATTTCCTTCGAGGCTGCTGAATGCAATCGTTCCCTCGTCCGTCGACTCCAAACTCTCTATCATATATTCCGGCTGGCCTGCCGCAACCTGGGGCAACACGATGTCGGGTGTGGCAATCGTGACCAGACCTGCGCCCGACCGCAACGCTCCTCGGCCCGAGAGAATCGCGGCACCGCTCTTACCGAGCGAACCGGCGACCAGAAGAACATGGCCGAAAGAGCCCTTGTGAGATTTGACGGAGCGAACCAGCGGCAGCTGCGAAAATTCGTCGGGGCCGGCCCAGCGGAGCTTTCCCTGGCCGATTTCTTCTACCAGCGCCGAAGGCGAGCCGATGGCGCGGACTTCCAGAGCACCGACCGAATCGGCCTCATGAGAGAGGAGCTGGCCGATTTTGGGAGCAGTAAAAGTGATAGTACGATGCGCGCGCAGAACGGGACCTTCGGCGCGCTGGCCGTCGGAGGACAAGCCGGACGGAGTATCGACAGCAAGAATTAGTGCTGGGCGAGGGGCGGTAGCGTAATTCGAAAGATAATTAATGTCTTCGATGGCTTGGGCCAGCAATCCCTCGGCCGCGCCGCGAAGACCCGTGCCCAAGAGCGCGTCAACAATGACTTCCGATTGAGCAACAGCAGGCCATGCGTGCTTCCAATCGGCTTCCTGTTTGATGGCAAGAACAGAGTTCTTTGCTTCAAGAAGCCGGGTGAGATTTGCGCCGGCGTCTCCGCGCATTTCCTGGGGATCACCAAACAGGTAGACACGAGGATCGATCCCAGCAGCTTTCAGATGGCGGGCAGCGACCAAACCGTCGCCGCCGTTGTTACCCTTGCCACAAAGGATGCTAATACGTTTCGGCAAAGCAGGAGAAAAATGTTGCAGAACTGCATCGGCCACGTGCTTTCCGGCAGCCTCCATCAGTTCATGGCTGGGGATGCCGTGACGCTCGGCGGTGAGGCGGTCAACCTCGCGCATTTCGGCCGCAGTGAGAGCTTTCATGAAAGGTTCACGGCGAAATCACATCATCCAGCCGCCGCTGACATTGACGACCTGCCCGGTCACATATTCAGCTTCTTCGGAGGCGAAAAATGCGACGGTGGCGGCGACGTCTTCGACTGTGGGAGGGCGCCCGATGGGAAACCGAGCGTCACGGATGCGGCGGGCCTCTTCGAGGGTCAGTTCGTTTTCATCAATACTCGAAGGATTCACGACGTTAACCGTGATGCCGTTCTTGGCTTCTTCGAGCGCGAGGGAACGAGACAATGCCACGACTGCGGCTTTGGCGGCGGCGTAAGCGGAGATTTTTGCCTGCCCGAATGCCCGCTCCGCGCCAACCGCCCCCATATTGATAATCCGTCCCCAACGCGCCTTCCGCATCGGCGGCAGCACGGCGCGGCTCATGTACAAAACCGTGAGGAGATTCGATTTGAAAATGTTCTCCCAATCCTCGAGAGAGGACTCCGCAAGAGTGCCCCAGCGAAAATCGCCCACGTTGTTGACCACGACGTCGAGGCGGCCAAAGCGATCCACAACGGTTTTGACAAACTGATCGCAACGGCCAGCGTCGGTGATGTCCGTTTCGACGGCGACACAATCCGTGCCGCTTGCCTGCAACTGACGCAGGGCTTGCTGAGCGGCCATCTTGTTGGAGCGATAGCCGATGGCAATGCGCGCGCCGTCCTGGGCCAGGCGCAAGGCGAGCCCCCGGCCGATGCCGCGGCTCCCTCCGGTAACCAGTGCCACTCGATTGCGCAGCGACATTCCTCTCCCCAGTAAATTCTCTCCGAAAGATTTTCAGTATAGCCTAGCGGCAGCGGTCCTACTACCGCAGTCGCGCCACGATAACCGTCATGTCGTCGGCTTGCTCCGGAGTCCCTGCCCATTCTTCGGCTGCGGCCATCAGCGATTCCGCCACCATCAGAGGCGAGGAACCATGCGCACGGACGGCAGATTCCTGCAACCTGCGTATGCCAAACTCTTCGCCGTAGACATTCTCGGGTTCGACGAGGCCATCACTATAGCCAATCAAAAGCGCGTCCGGGCCAACGGTGAGCTGGCCTTCCTCATAGTCGTACTCCTCGACGACGCCAAGCACCATGCCCCCCTTGTCCAAGAGTCCTGAACTTCCTTTGCAGATGAGAAACGCGGGCAAGTGGCCCGCATTCGTGTATCGCAGGGAACGCGTGGCGCTGTCGTAGATGGCGATGAAGAAGGTGGCGAACCGATCGTCACCCGTATTGCGAACCAAATGCTTGTTGAGCCGCGAGACCAATTCCGCGGTACTTAGCTTTTCGCTTCCATCTAAAAGCATCTGGCTGCGCAACGCTGCTTGTAAACTGGCCATCAATAGCGCCGCCGAAATTCCTTTTCCGGAAATATCGGCGATAGCAATAGCGACGTGAGTCGGGCTGAGCTGGATGAAGTCGTAGTAGTCGCCGCTGACGGAACGCGCGGCCTTGCAGATGGCTTCAATTTCCACACCTGGGACTGAAGGCAGAGTGCTCGGGAAGAGTTGGTCCTGTACTTCCCTCGCGATGGCAATTTCGTTTTCCAAGCGCCGGCGCTTGCTCTCCTCTTCGATCAGCGCGCTGATGGAGCCGGTCATTTGGTTGAAGGATTCAGCCAGCTCGCCCAGTTGGTCGCGGCCCTCGATGTGTACGCGATGGGAAAAATCCATTTTTTGGACGAACTGCGTGGCGTTATAGAGATCCGCTACTGCCCGGGTGATCCTGCGAGTGAGGACAAACCCCGTGGCGAACGCCGCGGCCCCGATCAGGAGGAAAACGATTCCCACCAGAATTAGAAGAATAAGATAGGAATCGCGCAGTTCCCCCAACGAAACAAAGATTCTCGCCGTCAGACGCGAGGGACGGGCATTGAAAACTGCTAATACCGGCCGGTGAAGATCGACGCCGCCATCCTTGGCCAAGAAGACGGAGTCGAGGCTGGAGACCACATCCACGGGCGAGTCCAGCCAGAAGGCAGCCTTCTGAAGCAAGCGATTCCGAGCTACCACGCGGGTTGCCACGCGATATTGTTCGCCACCTGACGAATAAACCGCGCCTTGCGGGACTCCTCCCGTGTAGCGCTCCAGAAGATTCAACTGAATCGCCCCTAGGTCTTGTGCGACAGTGGCCAGGAAGTCCTCCGTCACAGGAACTCTCAGCGTTACCACGCGCTCGCCCCTGGATTCCGGAATGGAGCGCAGGCTTGTCAGAGTAAGCAGGTCGCCCTCCTGCAACAGACCCGCAAACATGGATTTCCCGGAGGGAGATATTTTGTTGAGAAGTGATGAGTCGCTGGAGAAGCTGATACTCAGTCCGGGAAGCTCATGGTCATGAAGTTTGTGAAACTGAGCAGCCAGCCCACTCTCCGATTCTGGTAGAGGCACGCGGGCGGGGAGCGTCTGGTGTGCGATGGAGATGTGTTCGGAGATATCCTCGATCATGGCGATGCGGTACTGAATATCTTCGTGAAGTAGATACGCGCCCAGCTGGGAGTACAAAATCCTGCCGGCCAATAGCACCAGCGTGACGATCAATAGAATGGGAACAAAAGCAATGAAAAGATAGGCGACGATGAGGCGGTTGCGCAGACTCCAAAGCAGCCGCGTTCTCCACCAGCCGATCAGCCGAACCAGCAGATAGATGGCCGCAATTACCGCCAGGTACCGAGCAAAACTGACCAGTCCTCCGCTGAGTCGAAGCGCGGCGAGAATCAAGCCGGCAGCAACTACCACCCCCGAAGCAAGGTCGAGGCGAGAGAGCCGGCTCCAAACTTCTTTGATGGCTGTGCGGAATGGTGTCATCGGGACATAAATACAAAGGATACTTTACCTGAGGATGGGCCGCACGCAGAGAAGGAACGGGTTCGAGGGCCCGGGGAATGAGGCCGAGCGACCAGCGCCCGGCCCACGGAAACTATTTTAGGCCATTGCGAACTTTGCTGTGTTTCACGCTGTAAGTGAAATAGATGATCAGTCCAATGATCAGCCAAACAATCAGGCGCACCCAGGTAACTCTGTTCAGGCTAGCCATGAGACCCAGCGAGACGATGATTCCCAGGATGGGCACAACCGGGACCCACGGCGTCCGGAATGGACGTTCTAGGTCCGGCCGGCGAACGCGCAGGACCAATACAGCTGCGCAAACAATGACAAAGGCCAGGAGCGTGCCGATGCTCACCATCTGCCCCAGGCTGCCAATGGGGACAAGCGAGCCGAATATGGCCGCACCCAGTCCGACAATTGCCGTGGACTTCCACGGAGTGCGAAAACGCGGGTGGATATCGCCCGCCCACTTCCAGAGCAAGCCGTCGTGCGCCATCGAGTAAAACACACGCGATTGCCCCAGCAACATCACCAGCATCACAGTGCTTAACCCGGCCAACGCGCCGGCGTTCACGACGTAGCTGCCCCATTTAACACCCGTCTCACGAATCGCCAACGACACTGGTGCACCGATGTTCAGCCGTGAAAAGTGCACCGTGGCGGTCAGCAGCCCGGACACCACGATATACAGGAAGGTACAGATCACCAGCGAACCAAGGATGCCGATGGGCATGTCCTTCTGCGGTTTGCGTGCCTCCTGAGCTGCGGTCGAGACGGCATCGAAACCGATGTACGCGAAGAACACGACTGCCGCGCCCCGCAAGACGCCAGACCACCCGTAGGCGCCGAATGTGCCTGTGTTCGGAGGCAGAAATACCTTCCAGTTGGCGTGAGCGAGATCAGGGTGCTTCAGAACGAAGGGGAGCGCGACGGCAATGAAGGTCAGCACTGCTGTCAGCTTTACGAAAACGATCGCCGTGTTGAAATTTGCCGATTCCTTAATTCCCACAATCAGAATCGCAGTGACCCCCAGAATAGCGATGAACGCAATCAGATTGAAGCTGGCGGTGGCGTGGGGTAGCCCAGCTAATTGCTCGGCGGGGAGATTGAAAGTGGATTCCGGGCCCCATCGACCATCCACCATGACCCATTTCGCGCCCGGCACATCGCAGATTTGAGGCGGCAGATTGATTCCATAATCCTGGAGGAAAGCCACGAGGGTGCTGCTCCAGCCGCTGGCGACAGTAGCGGCGCCAAACGCATATTCAAGAATCAGGTCCCACCCGATAATCCAAGCAATAATCTCGCCGAGCGTCGCGTAACCGTAGGTATAAGCGGAGCCTGCGATCGGGATCATCGACGCAAATTCGGCATAGCACAGCCCCGCAAAGATACAACCAACTCCCGCCAGGATGTAGGACAGCATGATGGCCGGGCCGGCATAGAGCGCCGCTGCCGATCCGGTCAGAACGAAGATGCCCGCGCCGATGACGGCCCCGATTCCCAGCGTAATGAGGTTGATGGGGCCAAGCGCCCTCTTCAGGCTGTGCTCTCCGGTTTCGCCCGCTTCTTTCATCAAAACGTCGAGCGACTTTGTTGCGAACAAGGCGTTGCCCACGCAACTCCTCCTTTGAGGGGGTGTTCCCCGCCTACCATTGCCCTACCAATTTGGCCTTAAGCATTGTAGGGGCCCGGCATGCCGCGCCCCTACAAGAAAATTTGGTTATTGCGCGGAGCCAGCCTTGCCGGTCCGCCGTGACCACCAAGACCACGCCAAATAGACCGGAACGCCTATCAAAACGATTTCCAAGCCCTTTCCCGAGGTTTGAGTTTGGTACAGGAGCAGCACGCCCATGATCGCTACCGCCGCCAAAATATAGAGCATCGGAATAAACGGGTAACCGAAGGCGCGATAGGGCCGTTCGGCATCCGGCCGCTTCGCTCGCAGCACAAAAACCCCTATTATGGTCAGCACGTAGAAGAGCAGCGCGGCAAACACAACGTAATTGAGCAGGTCGCTGTAAAGATTGCCGTAGGTCACTATTCCGGCCGCATCCACATGCCTCGTGCGCAATAGAATCAGTATCGTGATCCAAACCCCCTGATACATCAACGCAGACCCGGGAACGCCCTTCTTGTTCAGCGTGCCTGTGGATTTGAAAAAAAGTCCGTCCCTCGCCATGGCGTAAGAGACTCGAGCGCCAGCCAGAATCAACCCGTTGTTGCAGCCAAACGTGGAAATAATGATGGCCACGGCCATGATCATGGCTCCCGCTGGTCCGAAGATGGCGTTGAGCGCCGCGCTGGCGACGCGATCATCGGGAGCGCTTTGAATCTGCACAAGTGGCAAAGTGCAGAGATAAGCGAAATTCGCCAGGCAATACAGCGTGATTACGATGATGGTGCCGAAAGCCATCGAGAGCGCCACATCGCGTTTCGGATTTTTTACTTCGGCCGCAGTAAATCCGATATTGTTCCACGCGTCAGCTGAAAACAGTGAACCCACCTGCGCCACTCCGTACGCCACGAACAGACCAAAAGCGCCGCTGGCAGCGGTGATCGTCGGTATCAGTCCGGTCAAAGATCCTGAAAACTTCAAACCCGGTTCAATGGTCTGAGCGTTGCGAATCTCCCAGAAGTGTTTGAAATTCTCGGTAATTGCCCCAGCATTTCTTCCGACAAAAATTCCCAAGAAAATCAGCCCCAGCAAGGAGAGCGTCTTTGCGCTGGTGAAGATATTCTGAATGAGCTTCCCCAGGCGCACGCCGAGCGTGTTGATAAAAGTAAGGAAAAGGATCATCAGCACGCCGACGAGCTGCTGGATCGAGAGGCTGATGGCGTAGTTCGAAGAGAGCGCAATCGGATGCACGATCCAAACATTGGGAGATATCGAGGGGAGCAGAACACCGAGGTAGCGCGCGAACCCGACGGCCACCGCGGCTATAGTGCCGGTTTGAATTACGAGGAAAAGTGTCCAGCCGTAGAGAAATCCCCATAGCGGCGAATACGCTTCTCGAAGATAAATGTATTGACCACCGGCGTGCGGAAAGAGCGCGGCCAGCTCGCCGTAAGAAAGAGCGGCTGAAATCGTTAACAGGCCGGTGAGAATCCAGGTGAGTAGCAGGCCGCCCGCGGAACCCGTCTGCCGTGAGATGTCTGCGGCGACAATGAAGATTCCCGAACCGATCATGGACCCCACAACGATCATCGTGCCATCGAACAATCCGATGGCGCGCACGAAGCCGGGCTCCGGCTTTGTCTCGGTGCCCGCGAGAGAATGCGTTGTGTCTGCCATTCGCCGAAAGCCTCAGACGGCCGCCGCGTGGTTGGCCGGTCCCAGCAGTTCAATGTATTGCCGGGCGCGCGTCTCAGGCTTAGGGGCGCGCAGGATGTCGCTGATGACCGCCACAGAATCGGCTCCTGCCTCGATTATCTCAGGGGTGCGCTCCAACGTGATGCCTCCAATGGCCACGATCGGTTTATCAGTTAGCGGTCTGATCTTTCGGATGAACGCCGTGCCAACGACAGGATCAGGGTTCGCCTTTGTTCCGGTAGGAAAGATGGGTCCGACCGCAATGTAATCGGCGGAAGATGCAGTAGCACGCTGAAATTGCTCGAGATTGTGCGTGGAAGCGCCGACCAGCCTCGCGGCTCCAACCACGCGCCGCGCTTCTTCCACTCCCAGGTCTTCCTGGCCAACGTGCACGCCGCCTGCTCCCGCAAGGACTGCGACATCGGCGCGGTCATTCACCACCAACAAGACGTCCTGTCGCAAAAGCAAGTTAGCCAGCTTTTCGCAAGATTCGAACAGTTCGCGTGAGGAGGCCGGCTTGTTCCTATACTGCAGCAGCCGGACACCAGCGTCGGTGAGTCTTTGGGCGCAGTCTGTCTCGGGAATAGTTAGCAACGCAGCGTCTAATATCACATACAGCCGCGGGAGAACAAGGTGCATGAAAGTTTATTTTCCGTTCGTTCCGAACAATCTTTCAATGAAATGGGTATCCAGCTTCCCCGCGGCGAAATCGGGAGAGGCCAAGATTCGCCGGTGGAGCGGGATCGAAGTCTTGATGCCTTCGATGACAAACATTTCCAGGGCGCGCTTCATCCGGCCGATGGCCTCGGCGCGATCGCGACCTTTCACCACCAGCTTGGCGATCATCGAATCATAGTACGGCGGAATGACCGCGTCAGTATAAGCCGCGGAATCCACGCGGACGCCGGTGCCTCCCGGAGCCTGGAACGTGGTGATGCGCCCAGCCGACGGCACAAACGTCTCCGGGTCTTCCGCGTTGATGCGGCATTCGATGGCGTGCCCTGAAGGGATAACCGCGCCGGTGGCATCTTCCATTTTTTCGCCAGCGGCGATGCGGATCTGGGCCTTGATCAAATCCACCCCGGTGACCAGCTCCGTCACGGGGTGCTCCACCTGGATGCGGGTATTCATTTCGATGAAATACAGCGAGCCGTCTTCATCCATAAGGAATTCGACCGTCCCGGCATTGGTGTAGCCAATCCTCTCCAGCGCCTTCACTACCTTTGCGCCGAGTTCCTTTCGGAGTTTCACATCCATTGCCGGCGAGGGCGATTCCTCCACCAGTTTCTGGTGCCGCCGCTGGATGCTGCACTCGCGCTCGCCGAGGTGAATCACTTTGCCGTGCTGGTCTCCCAGCACTTGAAATTCGATGTGGCGGGGCCGTTCGAGGAATTTTTCCGCGTACACGTCCGGGGTGCCGAAGGCCTGCTGCGCCTCGCTGCGCGCGGTTTCGTAAGCGGCGAGCAGTTCTTCCTGGCGGCGTACCACGCGCATGCCTCGGCCGCCGCCGCCCGCCGATGCTTTCAGGATCAGTGGGAATCCAATGCGCTTGGCTTCTTTCGCCAGCTGCTCCTCGCCCTCGACGACGCCGTCACTCCCGGGAATGGTGGGCAAACCCGCGGCCTTCACTTCCCGCCGCGCTCGGTCCTTCTCTCCCATCATCTCTATGATTTCGGGCTTGGGTCCGATGAAAGTGATCTCCGAGGCTTCGCAAACCTTGGCGAAATTGGCATTTTCCGAGAGGAAGCCGTAGCCGGGATGAATGGCGTCGACGTTGGTAATTTCCGCCGCGCTGATGACCTGGGGAATGTTCAAATAGCTCTCGCTGCTTCGGGGCGGCCCGATGCACACGGCCTCATCCGCAAAGCGAACATGGAGCGAGTTGCGGTCGGCCTCGGAATAGACGGCAACTGTGGATATGCCCAGTTCCTTGCAGGCACAGATGACCCGCAGGGCGATTTCCCCGCGATTGGCGACTAAGATTTTCTGGAACATGGTCGGGCGCAGCTACTTTTTCCGGCTTGGGCGAATGCCGAAGAGGGGCTGGCCGTACTCGACGGGCTGGCCATTCTCCACGAAGATTCGGATGACCTCGCCGCTGGCGTCCGATTCGATCTCGTTCATGAGCTTCATGGCTTCCACGATGCAAAGCGTTTGGCCGGTCTCGACGTGGGCTCCCACCTTCACAAAAGCCTCGGCACCCGGGCTGGGTGACCCGTAGTACGTCCCGACAATGGGGGACTTGATCAAATGCAAGTCCTCACTAGAACGGGCCTCAGAAGCGGCGGTTGCGGCGGCGGTGGCCGCTTGAGGAGTCTCCAGCAAGCTGGGAACAATGATCTCGGGAACGGCCATGGTCCGGGGTGCCGCCACGAGGACGCTCGCCGAGGGTTTACGCAGCCGGATACGAAGATCTCCCCTCGAGTATTCAAATTCCTCAAGATTATGTTCGCTCATGAAGCGGAGAAGCTGTTCGATCTGCTCGATCTCGGGACTGGCGAACGACGGAGTCGATTTCGAAGACTTTTTTTGTTTCATGCCTGTTTTAGAGCTCGATGAGATCCCGCGGCACGCGGGTCAGTAGTTCAGTACGGTTGGCATGCACGGCAACATCATCCTCAATGCGAATGCCCCCAATGCCTTCCGCATACACGCCAGGTTCAATGGTAATGACATTCCCGGGCTCCAGGCGTTTGGTTTGCCCCCGAGCCAGCCTGGGATCCTCGTGCACTACAATGCCAAGTCCGTGGCCCGTGCTGTGCACAAAAAGGCGTTCGATGTTGTACTCGGCTAAGACTTTTCGCGCGGCGGCGTCAACTTCCCCACAGATCGCGCCGCTCTTCGCCGCCGCGACCGCTGCCCGCTGCGCCTCCAGAACTGCCTGATACCAAGTGCGAATCCTCCCAGGGGCCTTCCCGACAAATACCGTGCGGGTCATGTCGCTGCAATAGTGGCCGAGTATAACACCCAGGTCTAACACGGCCAACTCATTTTTCCTCAACCGTTTGGCCGTGGGCTGCGCGTGCGGCAGCGCCGACCGCTCGCCAAAGGCCACGATCGTTTCGAAGGAGGGGCCCGATGCTCCGCGCTTCCTCATGCGGTACTCGATCTCTGCCCCGACCTCGAATTCACGCACTCCCGGGCGCAACATGGGCAGAACATCCTCGAACACTTCACCAACGAGGATGGCCGCCTTTCGCATCTGGTCCAGTTCGCCGGCATCCTTGCTCATGCGCAGCGTCTCAATCATTCCGGGTGCTGGCACAAACAGGCAACGTGAGCCGGAAGACTTCCGGAGGCTTTGGAGCTGGGCAACGGAGACTTGCGTCGGGTCAAACCCCACACGTCTCAACGCGGACGCCTTCAAATATTCGCTAGCAGACTCGGAAAGCGACTTTTTCTGTTGAATTACGCGCACCCCGGCGGTTTCTTCGCGTCCTTGCACCATGAATCGGCCGTCGGTGATCAGGGCCGTTCCCTTCGCCGAGACGACGACAGCGCCCGCCTCTCCCGTGAAGCCGGTCAGGTAATACCAGTTGGCCGGATTCGTGCTCAGCAGGCCGTCCAGCTTCGCAGCGCCCAGGTTCGAAATGAGAGTGCTGCGTCGGCGTTGAAATGGTGTCTTCATAAATGAAACGAGGAGACCAGAGTCTCCTCGTTTTGGCCCTTGGTTGGAAGCAGAGCTTCTAAGCTTACCCCGGGATGATCCGTGGGGTCAGGAAGAACAGCAATTCCTGCGATGAAGTCGTGACGCTGGTTCGCCGGAATAGATGCCCGATTAGAGGCAAGCTGCCGACAATGGGCACTTCCGTGATGTCCACGCGCTGCGAGGTTACGATAATACCGCCGATGACCACTGTGCCTCCGTCGGCCACCAAGACTTTGGTCTCCGCCGCTTGCGTATCCAAGGCCGGGATACCCTCGACGCGGGGGATACCGGGGTCGATCTGCGTGTTCTCGACGAGCACTTCCATGAACACATTTCCGTCCGCTGTTATCTGCGGCGTGACTTCCAGCTTCAGCACCGCGTCGATGAATTGCACGGAAATCGTGTTGTTGATGGTCGTCTGAATCGGAATCTTCGTACCTTGCTTGACCGTGGCCTTTTCGTTGTTTTGGGTGATGACTTTCGGCTTGGAGAGCAATTTGCCAACGCCCTTGGCTTCTGCGGCGGTGATAAAAAAGTCGACGGCGAAGTTAGGCGAACGATGGATGATGCCGATACCGCTGGTCGGTGCGCCCGCGCCCAAGTTGGTGTTCAAAGGCGTGCCGGTGCTGATGTTGTTGCCGCTGGCGGTACCAGTCCCGCACGCGACGGTCGGCGGAACGAACCCGGTTATGCCGCTGCAACCCACTGCAGGAGTTCCGGCGAAGGTCGTCCTTCCGCCGGTGGTGGTGCCCGCAAAACCGAGTTCCGTTCCGATATCCCGGGCAAAATTGCGTGACGCGGAAACCACGCGCGCCTCGATTTCCACCTGTTGAGACCTGCGATCGAGTTGGCGAATCAGATTGTCAATGACCGGGATGACCGAAGGAATATCCCGGATGATGAGCTGATTTGAGCGGTCATCGGACAAGATATCGCCGCGCGCGCTCAAGAATTTTTTTAGCGTGTCCTTCATCGAAGCCGCTTTGCCGTAGCTGAGGACCCGGGTAACCGTGACTGGTGCAACGGCCTCGGCCTGCGCTTTTTCCAGGTCGCGCTGAGTCTCTGCTTCGGTCTTCAGCGTCGCGCGGGTGGCGATGCGGAGAACATTGCCATTGAGTTGCTTGTCCAGACTGTTGTTCTGCAGGACGATGTCCAGCGCCTGATCCCATGGCACTTCATCGAGGACAATCGTGAGGCTCCCCTTGACTGCCGGATCGAGGACGACGTTCAATCCGCTGATCTCGTGTATCAGGCGGAAGAAATCGCGGAGATCTACATCCTTGAGGTTCACGGAGATGGGCTCGCCGGTGTACTTTCCCACCACCGCGGGAGCAGGTGTCGCTGTCGCTGCCTGTGGTGCACTGGAGGTGGCCAGCGTTGCGGCGGCGGCAGTTGACTGTTGTGCAGCCTGCTGCGCAGCTTGCTGAGCTGTTCCTTCCGGACGCACCGGTTCATTTTTCCGGTTAAACGATGCCAGGACAACTGAGGGCTGGGTCAGTTCGCCTGGCAACGGAAAACGAGGAGCTGCAACCTGAGGAAACTTGAATGAGCGCGCTGCCACGCGAGGAGACGCAGCGGTATAGCGGAACTCGGAACGGCTGTTGTCGTTCGACTGGGACGTGAGCGTGGCCGGAGTTGCTCTCACGGGTGTCGCCTTCGTCTCAAAATTAATGACAATAGCTCCGGCGTCTCGCCAAAGCTGATACGGAATAGCGGAGGTCAAGTCGATCACCACGCGTGCAATATCCGGACGGTATTGCCCGATGCGCACGCTGCGTACGGGAGCGGATACACCGGGGATGACGGTCTTCTGAACAGCCAGCCGCGCGCCCGCGAAATCCAGTACCAGGCGATCCGGATTCTGCATCCGCGAGGTCTGAACGTCGAGACGTCCCTCGCCCTCTACGCGCACCGCCGACCGCTGCGGCGCTTGCGTAATGGCAACGCTTGAAATCACCGCTGCGGACGCTGTTGCGCCGGCGGGCTCCTGTGTCTGAGCAAGCGCTGGGCTGGTCGCCAACGCCAAGCTCGCAAGGATCAGGTAGCCAAGCCGATAGGCCGGCCGGTTCGTCTTCATTGCTGTTCTCCTGGACTGGAGTAAAGTCGCTTGTTTACTTGGCGTTCCACGGGTTTACCGAAAGCGTCTTTCCCCTCTTCATGGAATGACACGCCATCCATCAAAATCTTTTCCACGGTTCCATCGTAGAGGTGGTCGCCCTCACGAAGGAAATAAGTGCGTGCCTGCGGATTGGAAACCACGGCAATCATCCCGTTGGGCGCCTTCACGATGCCATCCAACCGCAGCGTGCTTACCTGCAAGCCTGCTTTGCCTGGCGGCAGGTTTTTATTCGCGTTCGCTTGGTTTTGCTGGCGACTTACCAGAGATTCAAACGGGTCGCGCCGAGCTTGCTTGATTTCGCTTTCGGCTGGCGCAGCTGGACCGCCGGCAGTCGCAGCCTTTTCCGTCTTCTTGGCAGATGATTTCGCTGGAGTCTTGGCAGTTGGCTTCTTGGCGGGTTTCGCCGCGGGAGCTGTCATTTGACCGGCAGGCTTCGCTCCCGCTGGTGAGGTTGGCTTCGACGCGGGAGCAGGTGGCCTCGCGGCAGGCTGCGCCGATTGCGCTGCAGGCTTGCTTCCGGCCGGTGCTGCAGGTTTCGCAGGTGCCGGAGTCGAAGGTTTCGCCTGGGCGTGCGAGCCAGGTGCGGCCGCGGCGAGCAAAATCCCTAGTCCGAGAGTTATCGCTGAACGCATAGTTCGCTCATTCCCGCTCAGGGTTTCCCAGCCGCGCCGGCTTGAGGTTTGGCCCCAGCAGCGGGAGCCACACCCGCGTCAGCGGGCTTGGTAAAGAATGTTGTTGCCGTGAAAATACCAGACACCGTGGTCCCGGGCCGATACGCATACTTGGTGCCCTTCGGCTTGTCCGGATCGTCGAACGTCAAGTCGCCAACGTTGATGATGCGCGATAGGCGGCTGAGACGCCCGAAGAAATCCAGAATATTGAAATACGGCCCGTCCGCCTGCACTTCAAAGGGCATTTCGTAGTGATATTCCCTCGGCACGATAGCCTGTGCCGTCAAACGCCGGATTTGCACGTTGGAAGCGCTGGCCGCGCCTTGGAGCAATCGGATAAATTCGTCTGTTTCCTTTTCTTCCGGCACGATGGTCTTCAGCGTGTCCAGTTGCTTGGAGAGCGCATCCATTTGTTGTTTCAATTCTCCATAACGCTGCTTGTAAACCTGGAGTTGCGTGACTTCCTGGTTTAGCTTTGTCCGCTTTTGCACGGCCTGGTCTACTTCGTCCCGCTCCCGCGCGATCGGCGAGCCAGGAACGTAAACCCCAACCAGGACCAGCACCACGGCCACCGCTGCAGCCACCAGGGCTTGCATGATCACCGACATGTCTCGAAACGGATTGGCCATGGCGCCCCCTTATCCTTTCTTCGCCGGCGCCTTCGCAGCCGCGGGCGGCGCCGGGACGTTGGCCGGGCGCCCTTGCATGGGCTGTGGCGGAGCTATGTCAGCAGAAATCTGGAACGTGAACGTTTGCACGGAGGTACTCTTCTCGTCCTGCTTCGATTCCTTGATTTCCACTTTCTGGAAATATCCGGAGCGCTTCAGAGCGGTAATGAAGTTCGCGACCGCGTTGATCGATGCGGACTGACCCTCAAACGAAAGGTTATTGCCCTTGCGAACCATTTCGGACAGCCACAGGTTCTCCGTTCGGGAGACCGTATTGGCGACCATGTCCAGCAATTCCTGGCCGCCGGTACGGTCGCGCTGCAATTGCTCAATGGTCCCAACCCGCTGTTGCAAAATGACCTTTTGTTTCTCGAACGCTTCCACTTGCTGCTTCGTCTGTTCCAGTTCCGTCTTTTGCGAAGTCAGCCGCTTGATCTCGGCATTCTCCTTGTTCAATTGGTTCTGCCAGGTGTAGTAGAAGAAGCCTAGGACAAGGACACCCAGCACCACGCCTGCCCCGATGAATACCACGGGTAACGCAGCTCCGGTGTCCACTGGCCGGCGGGCGGTTTTTGGCCGAACTTGTCCGAGTAGGTTTATTCGAATCATGGCTAGTCGAAGCTCCTCAGTGCCAGACCTACGGCGATGGCCAGCCGCGGCGACATGTCGCGGATTTGGTCATCACTGTGCCGGCTGGGATTGATGAGCACTTTGCGGAACGGATTCAATTCTTCCACCGGCATCGCGAACTCCTCGCGAAGCAGGTCGACGAGGCCTGGAACTCGCGCCGTGCCGCCTGCCACCACGATTCGCTGAATGCTCTCGCCGCTTGCCGTGGCCCGGAAGAAGTCAAAGGTCTTCTGGATTTCTAGAGTCAGAATGTCGGAAACGCTGCGCAGAATCTGTTGCTTCTGATCGTCGGTCACGCTTGGCAGCGAGTCGCCTCGCTTCAGGCGCTCCGCATCCTCGAAGCTCAGGTCCAATTCCTTCTGCAGGGCGTCCGTATATTGGTTCCCGCCCACGCTGACGTCGCGGGTAAACAAAGGAATGCCGCCGCGTACGATATTGATGTTCATGACGCTCGCGCCGATATTCAGCAGCGCCACAGTTTGACCGGCATCCGGTTCGTAATTTATTTCGAAGCAGTTCTGCAAACCAAACGCGTCAATGTCCACAACCACGGGCGTCTTCCCCGCCTGCGCCAGGACGTTCGTATGATTCAAAATCTTGTCTTTCTTCACCGCCACCAGCAAAACATCCATCTGCGAATCCATAGATTCGAGCAACTGATAACTCAGGTTGACGTCCGCGATGTCAAACGGGATGTGCTGGCTGGCCTCGGAAGGAATCCGGTCGTAAAGCTCGTCTTCGGTCATTAGCGGAAGCGGCACGCGTTTGACGATCACCGAGTGTCCGGAAACCGAGGTGGCCACGTTCTTCGTCTTGATGCGTTGTGCATCGAAAATCTTGCTGATGGCGTTCGCCACCTGGGGCGCGTCCATGATGGCCCCGTCCACCACCGTGTCTTGCGCCAGAGTTTCCATGCCGAAGCTGACCAACTCGTAGCCCGCCTTCGTGGACTTCAACTCGACCGCCTTGATGGAGCTGGACCCGATATCCAGCCCCACCAACTGCCGGCTCTTTCCGCCAAATAAACTCATCTCGCGGCCTCTTTCCTTGTCACCCGCACTTTGCTACCGGCGCCTCGCCGTCGCCTGGCTCATTTTACGTTCCATCCAACGGTCCAGAATCGTTTTACGAAGTTTCCAACGGTTGCCGAGTTTGAACGCGGGAATTTCGCCTTCGGTGATGTAACGGTACAGGGTATCCGGGGAGATGCCCAGATACTGCGACGCTTGCCGTACGTTCATCACTTCGCGCGATTCACTCACGTGGAACGCCACCCCGGCATTCAATTGCGCACTCAAGTGCACGACCGTGGGATTGCACCCGACCTGCGCTGCGGACACCGGAGGGCACAACCCGTGGGAGCTTTATGACATTCTACCACTCCGAGCGTCAAGGGAATCTATAGGGCTGTTGTCCTAACAATACGGGTAGTTCTAGGCAGTTTGGGGGGTATTGACCGCAAGTACCCGTCTATCTTGTGTAGCAGGCGTCCTATCACCACAATTAGTTGGGCTTCTTCGCTTCTCCCCGCCTGTCCGGCAGGACAGTTATCCTTTGTGGGCAGCCTCTTCACCCCAGAAAGTACTATCCCTTTTCTTGAAGCAAAAAAGCCCCTGTTTGAGAATTCCTTTGTGGCGGGTCGCCATCGGGCAATGGGAGAATCCGCGCGCTAGCCTCACTATTCCAACGAGAGGGATCTCCACAGGGCATCAACGCGTTTCTTGGTGGCTTCATCCATGAGCATTTCATCGGGCCACGGCCGACTAAACCCTTCCGACGGCCATTTGCGCGTGGCATCGATTCCCATCTTCGATCCAAAGTCTTGCAAGCGCGCGGCATGATCCAGCGTATCCACCGGACCTAGTGAAAATTGTATGTCGCGCTCAGGGTCCAGCGCGCATAGTGTCTTCCACACCACCTCTCGATAGTCGTGAATGTTCACGTCGTGATCCACCACCACGACCACCTTCGTGAACATCGCCTGCCCGAGCGACCAAATCGCATTCATGATTTTTCTCGCATGGCCTGGATAGGACTTGCGAATCGCCACGATCATCAGGTTGTGAAAAATTCCCTCTGCAGGCATGGCCACATCAACGATTTCCGGATACTGCATCTTCATCAGCGGCAGAAACACGCGTTCTACCGCGTACCCCATGTAGAAATCTTCCTGCGGAGGCGGTCCCACCACCGTCGTGAGATAAATCGGGTCTTTGCGATGGGTCACGCACTCCACATGAAAAACGGGGTACTCCCCTTCGAGCGAATAGAAACCGGTATGGTCGCCAAAGGGCCCTTCAGTGCGCATTTCGCCCAGGTTGACGTACCCTTCGAGCACAATCTCCGCGTTGGCTGGAACTTGCAGTTCGCTCGTTTCGCACGGCACCATCTCCACCGGTTCGCGCCGCAGAAAGCCGGCGAACATCATCTCGTCGAGATCGGGCGGAATCGGCAGCATTCCCGATAAGGCGGTGGCAGGATCTGCTCCGATCGCCACGGCCACGGGAATTCGGCCTTCCGGATTCTTGGCTCGCGCTCGCCGAAAATGTTCCGCACCGTGCTTTTGCGTCTGCCAGTGCATTCCCGTCGTGCGTTCGTCATACACCTGCATGCGGTACATCCCGACGTTGCGCTTCCCTGTCTCTGGGTTCTTCGTGAACACCAGCGGAAAAGTAATAAATCGCCCGCCGTCCTGCGGCCAGCACTTCAGGATGGGAAAATCAAACAGGTTAACGTCCTTCCCCTGATGCACGACTTCCTTGCACTCGCCGGTCTTCACACTCTTCGGGAAAAACGAACCCAGCTCCGCCAGCTTGGGCAGCATCTTGATCTTGTCGAAAAGCCCCTGCGGCGAATCCATTTTCAGGAAGCCCTGAATCCGCTCGACTACTTCATCCAGCTCATTCACTTCGAACGCCAGCGCCATTCGCTTCACGCTGCCAAACGCATTGATCAGCAGCGGCACCCGCGATCCCTTGGGCTTCTCAAACAAAAGCGCTGGCCCCACGCTGTTCGGATGGCGGTCTTTTGCGCGGGCCACGCGTTGCGCGACTTCTGTAATTTCCAGGATGGGATTCACCTCGGCGCGAATCCGCTTCAGTTCTCCTTCCTTCTCCAGTTTCCGCACAAATTCCCGCAAATCTTTATATGCCACGACTTCCTCCCTGGCAATTGCAG
>Ga0307478_10001689_pt1 | contig 18565 bp, 15 predicted proteins | sample atmos_gasesECM4C_2_FD_203713 | JGI IMG/M metagenome (GOLD analysis project Ga0307478, IMG submission 203713) | Hardwood forest soil microbial communities from Morgan-Monroe State Forest, Indiana, United States - atmos_gasesECM4C_05 | ecosystem: Environmental > Terrestrial > Soil > Temperate... | reverse complement strand
TGATCATGCACATCAGCAGCGGGGCCGGGCGCGTGATACTGCCTTCCGCGGGTTTCTATTGCGCCAGCAAATTTGCGCTGGAGGCGCTGGCGGAGGCATACAGCTATGAACTTGCGGGGCAAGGAATTGAATCGGTGATTGTGGAACCCGGCGCTTATGAAACTCCTGTTTTTGGCAATACGGTGACAGCTGCCGACGAGGGTCGCACCAATACGTATGGCGTGGTCAAGGAGATTCCTGCGAAGGTCAACGGTGCACTTTCGTCCAGGGCCGGCAATGCTCAGGAAGTGGCGGACGCGGTGCTGAGGATTGTCGAGACTCCCGCGGGGGAGAAGCAGCTGAGGTATTACGTCAGCCCGCAGAACTTCGGTGTGGTCGAGATCAATGCCCTTGCAAAGCAAATACAAGCCAAAGTGCTGGAAGGCTTCGGCCTCGCTGCCGACACCAAATTTGTCAGGGGTAAGGCGGCCGGCGCCGTTTAAGTTTCTACATTTAAGTAGGTAGTTGCCGCACCTCCCGATTGGTCAGGGGAAGCCAGCGCTCGATGACGGCGCTGCATAACCGGGTGTTATGACGGGTAACGGGTTTACCTATCACCCGCAAAATGAAGCGCTGTTGCAGTGGTTTGAATTCGAGTCGCCTTCGAGCGCGATCAACGGATCTTACAGCTATCCGGACATAACGACGCTGACGACATTGTCGGCGCCACAGAAGGCTGGTTGCGCGCCGTAGCTGTCGCGGAACGAAGTCGGAAATGTAGAAAAAGAGGACACCGGTTGTCACGATCGGTGTCCTTTTTTGTTTTATGCAGCAGCGAGCCGGCTAGAGGAACGTAAAATTTGGGGGCGCAATCGATGAAGGGCTTGACAGATTATTGAGCGGCGTGTCTACTCAGACTCAGCGTCCCGCCCACATACCGAAAGGTGTCCTCAGATGAAGAAACCCAGTTGTCCTGCAGTGGCCAGAGGTGTGTCGCGTCGTGTGTCCTGGGTGTTGGCAGTAGTGTGTGCGACGTTGTTGAGCGCGTTTGGGACGAGAGTGGCGTGGGCGCAGGGAGCCGCGGAAGACGAACTCCGCAGTGGACCTACAGCGAGCGATAAGGCAGCAGCGGATGAAGCTACCGTGGTTTATCGCCATGCGCGGCCGGCGAACACTGAGGCTGGCGCGACGCTGAAGCAGAAGGACATCGCGAGCGGACGCATGCCCTCGGCAGCGGGTGCGAGTACGACGGACAATGACCAGCTGCGATTTCCCGCCGACCTAACGTACAACGGAGGGGCGGTGGTGCGGGTGGCGGAGTCGCATCCGATTTTTCTGATGCCAAAAAATGGCAGCTGCACGATTGCGAAGTGCTGGGGAAACCCGGAAGGTTTTTTGCGGGACCTGAATATCAGCGAGTTTATCCATATCTCGGATCAGTACGTCGGGGCGATGGCGAACAACCGTTATCCAGTGGGCGGCCATACGCTGATCAGCTATACGCCGACGCCGAAGACCAAACCGCTGACGGACAATGACATCATCGCGTTGGTACACCAGGTAGCCGCAGCCAGCGGTCAGACAGGATACGCGCACATCTATCATGTGTTTTTGCCGCCTGGACAGGATGAGTGCTTCATGGCGGGAGGCGGCCCCTGCTATTCGCCGGACGTTCCGTCGACATTTGTGTTCTGCGGATATCACAGCAGCGTGGATTTCACGGATATAGGACACGTGTTGTACTCGGTGGAGCCGTTTCAGAACGTGGGAGGCTGCTCGGTGCGGCCTGGTTCTCCGAACGGGTCGCTGATCGATTCAACCAACAACACGCTTTCGCATGAGCAATTCGAGACGATTACCGATCCGGATGGAACGGCGTGGCTTAACTTTACAGCGGTAGTGCTGCAATTTGCGGAAATCGGAGATGAATGCTCGTTTTTCGTGGTGCTGCCTACTGGGCCGACGACGTTTTCCGCGTTCTTCGATCCGACGGTGTCGACGATTGGGAATCATCGGTATGCGGTGCAGCCGGAGTACGCGAACAATGAGCACGCTTGTGGCAGCAATCCGTAGTAACGAAATCAATTGGCGAATGCTTAGGGGCAGGATCACTCCTGCCCTTTTTTTGCCTCGCGGGAATGTAGAACGTGCGGGAACACAAAGATTGCGGCCTGAAGGCTGCCGCTACAGTCTAACTCGTTTAGTCGCGGAGGATGCGGGCGGGGTCGGTGCGGGTGGCGCGCCAAGCGGGGAGGAAGCAGGCAGCTAGTGCGGCGAGAGTCATGACTAGAGATGCAGAGGCGAAGGCCACGGGGTCGCGTGGGCTGACCTTGTACAGCAGGTTGCCTAGGAGGCGTGTGAGCAGCAGAGCGGTGGCGATGCCGAGCAACACGCCGGCGCCAGTGAGTGCGAGTCCGCGTGAGAGCACCAGGCGCAGCAAATTCGACGCGTCAGCGCCAAGGGCCATGCGCAGGCCGAGTTCGCGCGTGCTCTGCGAGACGGCGTAGGACATGACGGCGTAGAGGCCGATGATGGCGAGCAACAGCGCCAAGCCGCCGAGAACGCCGACTAGCGTCACGGCGACCATTTGCGGCGACGTGGAGCGCTCGAGCTGCTCCTGCATGGTGATGAGTTCGTACGGGGCGATGTTGGGGTCGAGCGCGTGCACTTCGCGGGCGAGCGCTGTGGCCATGGTTTGCGGCGCGAGTGGGGTGCGGAGGTTCAAGACGCCGCCGCGTAGGTTGTTTTGCCGTAGCGGAATGAAGAAAAACGGCGTGGGCTTCTCGCGAACGCTGGAATATTTCGAGTCCTTGGCGATGCCGACGACCTGCAGCCAACGGCCCTTGAGCTGGAAGCGCTGGCCGAGCGGGTTGCGGCCGTTCCAGTAGCGCTGGGCCATGGTTTCGTTGACCACAGCGGCGAGCGCGGCTTTGTCGTCATCGGCGCGAGTGAATTCGCGCCCGGCGACGAGTGGAATGCCCATGGTGACGAAATAGTCCGGGCCGACTTCATTGTAGTCAACGGTGGGCGATTCCTCCGGCGGCGGCGTGTAGCCATCGACGACGATGGGCGCGGTAGCAGAGCTGACGTAGCTGAGCGGAACCATGCGTGAGAAGGCGGCGGACTCCACGCCGGGGAGAGAGCGGACACGTTCGAGTAACTCATCCTGAAAGCTCTGCGCGCGCGCGGGAGTGTAGCCGACGGAAACGAGGTCAATGCCGGTGTACTGTACGCCGCGGGCATTGAATCCGGGGCTGGTGCTGCGAATCGTCAGCAAGCTCTGCATGAGCAGGCCGGTGCCAACGAGCAAGATGAAGCTGAGCGAGACTTGCACGAGCACCAAGCCGGAGCGAACCCAGGCGCGGCCGTGACCGCCGACGACTCCGGCGGCTTCCATTTTCATGGAGCTGGCGAGATCGATTTTGCCCGTCTGCAGCGCGGGGACGAGGCCCATCAACAGTGTAGTGGCAAGGCAGACAGCGGCGCTGAGTGCGAGCACGCGCCAATCGAGTTCGCCGGGGAGATACATCTGCACGCCGCCGCGCGCTGGGAAGAGCAGCACGAGCGCGTGGCGGCACCAGTAGGCGACGAGGAGGCCACCGGCGGCTCCGAAGAGGGAGAGCACGAGGCCCTCGGTGAGAAGTTGCTTCCACAGGCGCCCCTGCCCTGCGCCGATGGCCAGGCGCACGCTCATTTCGTGGCGGCGAGCGAAAGAGCGGACGAGGAGCAAGTTGCCGACGTTGGCGCAGGCGATGAGCAGGACGCAGACGACGACGACGAGCATGGTTTCCAAGGTGGGGAGTAGGGTGGCGGCATTGTTGAACGGTGTTTGCCACAAGGGCCAGACTCGAATGCCACGTCCGCGGTTGGTGGCAGGGTAGGTGGCTTCCAGACGCGGCGAGATCGCGGCCAACTCTTGCTGGGCCTGCGCCTGGGTGACGCCGGGCTTGAGCCGGGCGTAAGATTCGATCCAGCGCGCACCGCGATCTTCGAGTTTGTAGCCGCCGCCCTCGAAGGTGTCTTCCATGGAAACGGGCACCCAGAAGTTCATGCGCCAGCCGACAAAGGTGCCGTAAAAGCCCTCGGGCGCCACGCCGACAATGGTGTGCACGACGCCGTCGAGGCGCTCCGTCTTCCCGATGATTTGCGGATCGCCACTGAAGCGACCTTGCCACAGCTGGTAGCTGATCACCGTGACGGGATGCGCGCTTTGGCCCTGATCTTCGGCGGGCAGGAAGCCGCGGCCTAGCATGGGGGGAACCCCGATGGCGTCGAAGTAGTTGGCGGAGACGATGCTGCCGGAGGTGCGCTCGGCGCGATCGCCCATGCTGAGGGTGGTGCCGGTGATTTTGCTGACGAAGACCGTTTCGCAAAGTGTGCAATTGCGCTGTAGATCCTGGAAGTCGGGCCAGGAGAGCGGGGTGCCGCGGGGCTCGTCACGGGCGGTGCCGCCGATGGCGACAAGGCGCTCCTGATGCGCGACGAGCGGGTAGGGGCGGAAGAGGATTCCTTCGATCCAACTGAAGACGGCGGCGTTCGCGCCGATTCCCAGGGTGAGGCAAAGAATAGCCAGGATGGAAAAGCCAGGGCTGCGACGGAGCATGCGAAGGCCGATACGTAGATCTTGCAACAGGTGGTCGAGACGGAAAGGAAACCAGACAGCGCGGGCGTCTTCGCGGGCGAGCGAAGATGCGCCCATTTTGCGGTTGGCGGCGTAGCGGTCGCCGGATTCTTGCTCGAGCAATTGGCGGTGGAAATCCATTTCTTCGGCAAGATCGGCGGCTTGGCGGCGCTGGCCGAAGAAATAGAGGATGCGGCGAATCAGGCGCATGACATCACCTTCTGGATGGCGAGGATCATGCGGCCAAACTCTTTGTTTTCGGTGGCGAGTTGTTTGCGGCCGGCGGCGGTCAGTTTGTAATAGCGGGCGCGGCGATTATTTTCCGAGGCGCCCCATTGGGCGGTGACCCAGCCGTTGAGGAGGAGACGCTGGAGGGCTGGGTAGAGGGAGCTTTCCCCGACGTCGAGGACGTCTTCGGAAATTCGTTTGAGGTGTTGGGCGATACCGTAGCCGTGGCGGGGGCTGCGCGCGAGCGAGCGCAGGATAAGCATGTCTAGCGTGCCGGGTAGGAGGTCGTTTCCCATCGTTTATCGATGGAAGCACACGGAGGTGCGGGTGTCAAGAGTTTTCCCATCGTTGGGCGATGGGAGTGGTGGCTTCTGAAGGACGGCCGCCTCAAGGCTGCGCTAGTGGGCTCGCGGACTCGCCGGCGGCCCGAAGGCTGTCCTACGGTTGGGCTTGGCGGGCAGAGTTGTAGATGGATTCGACCAGGGCCAGGCTGCGGCGGCCTTCGCGGCCGTTGCAGATTGGTTGGGTGTTGTTGGCGATAGCTTGAAGGAAGTCTTCGAGGATGGCTTTGTGGCCGCTGATGTCGGTTACCGCAGCGGAAGAAGCACTTTGGTTGGAGTCGCCGGCGGTCAGGCAGGCGAGGTCGGTTGGAGGGTTGCGAAGGTCGGCAGTAATGATGCGGTCGTGTTCGAGGATTACAGTGCCTTCGGTGCCGGTGATTTCCAGCCGGCGAGGGTAGCCGGGAAAGGCGGCGGTGGTGGCGAGAAGCGTGCCGATGCCGCCGCTGGCGAATTCCAGTGTGGCGACTGCGGTGTCTTCGGCTTCGATTTTGTGAAGGAGGGCGCCGGTGCGAGCCTGGACACAGGCTACGTCGCCTAGAAGATAAAGGAGGAGATCGACCGTGTGGATGGCTTGATTGATGAGGGCGCCACCGCCGTCGAGGGCGAAGGTGCCGCGCCAATTGGAGTTGCTGTAGTAGTCGGGGGGCCGATACCACTTTACGCGGGCGTCGACCATTAGTGGCTTGCCGAGGAGGCCCTCGTCTAGCCATTGCTTTAGGCGAATGATGTTGGGCTTTAGGCGGTCCTGGAAGATTACGGCTAGCTTTACGTTGGATTTGTCTGCGGCGCTGATTAGGGCGTCGGCGTTTTTTGTGGTGATGTCGATGGGTTTTTCGGTTAGGACGTGCAGGCCATGCTGTGCGGCGGCGATGCCTTGTTGGGCGTGCAGGCCGGAGGGAGTCCCGAGGATTACGAGGTGCATGGGCTTGTGAGCTAGGAAGGCGGCGAAGTCGTTGTAGGGCTTGGCTTGGTGCTCGGTGGCCAGACGGGTTACGGTTTGCGGATTTGCGCCATAAATGGCGGCGATTTTTACGCCTGGGATGGCGAGGGCGGCGCGGGCATGGGTTTGAGTTATGTTGCCGGAGCCTATTAGGCCGATGTGGGTGGTCATGGGTCGGTAAGATAGAAAAAGAGCTTAACGCAGAGGGGACTGAGGTAAAAGCGCAGAGAACGCGGAGAAGTGGGCGCTCCGATGAAGACAAGTTTTTTGACGCACTTACGTTGCTAAAGCGGCGGCCATTCGAGGCTCAGGGTGAAGAAGACCGCCGCACTCCAAATGGGTTAGAGTGGGGGCGATTGGGGAGCAACATGAAGGCTTTGCTGTTGTCAGAGTATCGGAGATTGGAGATTGCGGATTTGCCTGCGCCGTCGGCTGGGGCTGGCGAAGTGCTGATTCGGGTGGGGGCTTGCGGGATTTGTGGTAGCGATGTGCATGGGTATGACGGATCGTCGGGGCGGCGGATTCCGCCGATTGTTATGGGTCATGAGGCGGCGGGAAGGGTCGCGGCGGTGGGGGCAGGAGTCACGGGGCTGGCCGAGGGAGATCGCGTTACTTTTGATTCGACGATTTATTGCGGGGCTTGCGGGTATTGCAAGCACGGGGAAGTGAATCTTTGCGATCACCGGCAGGTGCTGGGCGTTTCTTGCGGGGACTACAGCCGAGCGGGAGCCTTCGCGGAGTTTGTGGCTGTACCGGCGCGCGTGGTTTACAAATTGCCAGAGAGTATTTCGTTTGCGGAAGCAGCGATGTTGGAGGCGGTGGCGGTGGCGATTCACGGGGTGTCGCTGGCAAAAATTTCGTCGGAGACCACGGCCCTGGTGGTGGGGGCGGGAACGATTGGCGTGCTGATTTTACAGGCGCTGCGGGCGGCGGGATGTAAACGGATATTGGTTTCGGATGTGGATACGACGCGATTGAAGATGGCCAAGGAATTGGGCGCGGAGACTTTGCTGGCGGATGGGGATGTTGTCTCCCATGTTTTGCAGCGGACTGGCGGAGTGGGTGTGGATTTGGCGATGGAGGCGGTGGGGCGGAATGAAACGGTGAGCGCGGCAATTGCGAGCGTGCGCAAGGGCGGTACGGTGGTGTTGGTCGGGAATATTGCGCCGGAGGTGAGGCTGCCACTGCAGAAAGTGGTGACGCGGCAGATTCGACTGCAAGGGTCGTGCGCGTCGGCGGGAGAGTATCCGGAAGCGATCAGGCTGATGGCCAGCGGAGCGATTCGCGTGAAGCCGCTGATCACCGCGATTGCGCCGCTGGCTGAAGGGCCGCAATGGTTTGAGCGATTGCATGCGCGCGAACCGAATTTGCTGAAGGTCGTGCTTACGCCGGGGTCGGTTTCGTGAGCGAGGGAAGCGGCGGGTTATTTGATCTTTCCGGGCGGGTGGCAATCGTCACCGGGACGAGCCGCGGGCTGGGGCAATACATGGCGCGGGCGCTGGCGAAGGCTGGCGCGGATTTGGTGCTGACCAGCCGGACGCGCGAAAGTTTGCGTGCGTTCGAGGCGGAGATCAAAGCACTGGGACGGCGAGCCGTTTCGCTGGAACTCGATGTGCGAAATCTGGAGAGCATCGAACGGATGGTGGCGGAGGCGGAGAAGACTTTCGGGCGGCTGGATATTCTGGTGAACAACGCGGGATGCAATGTTCGCAAGCCGGCGCTGGATGTGACTTGGGACGATTGGAATTTGATTTTGGATACGAATCTGCGTGGGAGCTTTTTTGTGGCGCAGGCGGTGGCGCGGCGAATGATTCCGCGGGAATACGGGCGAATCATTAATATAGGGTCGGTGACGAGCGTTGCAGGATATGCAGGATTGGGGCCGTACGGGGCGAGTCGCGGCGGGATTCGACAGTTGACCATGAGTTTGGCGGACGATTGGGGCAAGCACGGTGTGACGGTGAATTGCCTCGCGCCGGGATGGTTTCGAACGGAGCAGAATAAGGTGCTCTACGAAAATAAAGAGTGGGTGGAGTATCTCTGCGATCGCATTCCAGTGAAGCGGCCGGGTCGGCCGGAGGATTTGGATGCGGCGGTGGTTTTTCTTGCGGCGGAAGCGAGCCGGTACGTGACTGGACAGACGCTGCTTGTGGATGGTGGCATCTCGACCGGGGCGACGCGAGCTTTGGTGCAGCAACAGACGATGTCGCATTCGAAGCAAGAAGAAAAGAAGAGTGCGCGCGGCAAAATGCGGCGCGGGAGGTGAATGTTGGGGAAATTGTTGGCGAAGGCGATGTTGGCAGCGACGGCGAGCTTGTCGGGAGGATTACTTGCCGGCGCTCCGGAATCGCACAAGTCGCTGCAGATTTATTTTGTGGATGTCGAGGGTGGGCAGGCGACGCTGTTTGTTACGCCTGAAGGGAAATCGCTGCTGATCGATACGGGATGGCCGGGGAATAACGGACGCGACGCAGATCGTATCGACGCGGCGGCTAAGGATGCGGGGATCAAGAGAATTGATTTTGTGCTGATTACGCACTATCACGACGACCATGTCGGCGGCGCACCGCAACTGGTGGCGAAGATCCCGGTGGGGACGTTTATCGATCATGGCGAAAATCGGGAGACAGGTGACACGAACGCGAGCCGAGTTTTCGCCGCGTACCAGCAATTGTTGTCGAGCGGAAAATACAAACATATTGTCGCGAAACCCGGCGAGGTGCTGCCCATCACGGGGATGCAGGTGCGAGTAGTCAGTGCGGATGGAGAGTTGATTGAGAGGCCGTTGCCGGGAGGCGGGAGGGAAAATACGAATTGCGCGAATGCCGCGAAGCCGCCGGTGGATGTTACGGAGAATCCGCGGTCGCTGGGGACGCTGATTACTTTTGGGAAATTGCGGATTTTGGATTTGGGCGATTTAACCGCGGATAAAGAGATGGAGCTGATGTGCCCGATGAACAAGATTGGGCCGGTTGACATTTATATTGCGTCCCATCACGGATTTTTCCAGAGCGGCAGCGCAGCGCTGGTGCATGGGATCGCCCCGCGCGTGGCGATTATCGACAATGGGGCGAAGAAGGGGGGATCGATCGTGGCGTGGGAAGTGATTGAGAAGTCGCCGGGGCTGGAGGACCTTTGGCAACTGCATTATTCGGAGGAAGGCGGGGAAGCGCACAACGTGGCGGCGGCTTTTTTGGCTAACTTGCAAGGGCCGGATGCGGGGAATTATTTGAAGGTTAGCGCGGAGGCGGATGGAAGTTTTGGGGTGCTTAATTCGCGGACGCGGGAGGCGAAGAAGTACGCGGCACGGTGAGTTTTGGTTTGACGATGGGAAAAAGACCGCGATCGGGCGCGATCAGATTTGCTAGCTTATTTGAGCGAATGGGCGTACTGCTCAAAAGCGGCGGCAGACCACCGCACTCCAGAAAATGCGGCGTTCACCCCTTGGTGTGAGCTTGGCGGAGTTGCTGCTCGCGAAGCTTGAAACGCTGGAGCTTCCCGGTGGCGGTTTTGGGGAGTTCGGGGAGAAATTCGATCCAGCGGGGGCGCTTGTAGCCGCCTATGCGTTGTGCGACGAAGTCCTGGAGTTCGTGGGTTAAGTGCTGGTTGGGCGTGAATTCCTGTTTTAAGACGACGAAGGCGGCGGGCTTGGTGAGGCCCGCTTCGTCGTCGCGCGCTACAACAGCAGCTTCCAACACGGCAGGATGAGCGGCTAGGGTGCTTTCCACTTCGGCGGGACTTAGCCAGAGGCCGTGGACCTTGAAGGTGTCGTCGGAGCGGCCGGCGTACCAGAAAAATCCGTCTCCATCCTGACGATATTTGTCGCCAGTACGAAACCACTGGTCGACGAAAGTGGTCTTTGTTTTTTCGGGCTGATTCCAATAGCCGGCACAGAGGGAATCGCATTTCACCCAGAGGTCGCCGATTTCGTTGGCAGCGGCCATGCGGCCGGATTCGTCCGTAATCTTCGCTTCAAATCCAGGAAGGATTTTGCCGCTGGAGCCAGGCCTTACTGCGCCGGGCCGATTGGAAATGACCATGTGAAGGCTTTCGGTGGAACCGAGAGCGTCGAGGATTTCCACGCCGAAGCGTTGACGGAAGCGATCGAAGAGAGGAGCGGGGAGCGACTCGCCTGCGGAAACCGCGTGGCGAATGCTGGAGAGATCGAAGTCGGGACCGGCGGCACGATGATGATTCAGGAGCGCGGCGTAGTTGGTGGGCACGGAAAAGAAAAGGGTGGGGCGGTAACGCTCGATATCGGCGTAAATGCTGCGAGGAGTCGGGCGAGCGGGCGAAAGAATTGCCGTGGCGCCGCAGGAGAGCGGGAAGTAGCCTGCGTTGCCGAGACCGTAGGCGAAGAAGAGGCGTGCGACGCTGAAGCAGCGGTCGCGCTCGTTGATTCGCAGAATGGCGTGGGCGTAGTGGTGCGCGCTGACCACCATATCGTGATGAAGGTGCACGCAGCCTTTGGGCACACCGGTGGAACCGGACGAATAGAGCCAGAAGGCAGGGTCATCTTTAGTGGTGGGGTGAGCGGCGATGCCGGGAGAGGCGGCGTCCATCAAATCGCAGAGACGCGGAAGCGGATCGGCGTCCTTGGCCTTGCCGGCCATGATTATTTCGCGGAGATGAGGCAGATTTTGGCGCGGAATGGATTGGAGCTGGGGCAAGAGACTTTCGTTAACTACGGCGACGGGGGCGCGGGAATCGTTCAGCATGTACTCGTAGTCGTGAGGTTTGGCTTGCGTGTTGACCGGAACGGCGACGGCGCCAATTTTTATGGCACCGAAGAATGAGTACAGGAATTCGGGTGTATCGAGAAGAACGAGGAAGACGCGCTCTCCCGGGCGGACGCCGAGTTTGCAAAGTGCGTCGCCGGCACGATTGGTGCGTTCAAAGAGTTGTCGGTACGTGACGCGTTCTTCAGCGCACTCGATGGCGATGTTGTGGGCGCGGCCTTCCAGGATGTTGCGATCCACGAAATAAGCGGCGGCATTGAATGTTGGCGGTAGCGCGATCACGTAGCGGCCATATTTCGTCGCCGGCAGCGGCGATGAATTGACTCAGAAACGTTCTTGCAAGGGCGACGGGTTGATAGTATACGCAGTACGCAAATTTTTGCGGGCGATTTCACATTGGGGCCTGCATTACGCTGCAGCGGCGGGCACAGGAGAGAAAATGATGAACGCTAAAGGGAAGGCTCGCACGGCACTGTGTGCTTTAATATTCATCGGCGTGTTGCTGCTTGCCAGCTCGCTGAGCTCGCAAGGAATGCGAGGAACCATTAAAAAAGAATCGTTTGGCAAGACCATTGGCGGAGAGCTGATTGACATTTATACGCTGTCGAACAAGAAGGGAATGGAAGTTTCGATCACCACTTTTGGGGCGACGGTGGTCATGCTGAAGGTGCCAGATCGGGCCGGCAAGGCGGCGGACATTGTACTGGGTTACGACACACTGGATGGCTATGAGAATGGGACCTCCTATTTTGGGGCGACGGTTGGAAGGTACGGAAATCGAATTGGCGGCGGCAAATTCTCGCTGGATGGGAAGACCTACACGCTCCCGAAGAATAATGGGGAGAATACGCTGCATGGCGGAATCGTGGGATTTAACAAGAAGGTATGGAAGGCGGGGAAGATCGCGGCCAAAGGGGGCGAAGTGCTGGAGATGTCGTATCTGAGTCCGGATGGAGAGGAAGGATTCCCTGGAAATCTTTCGGCGAAAGTAGTGTTTACGGTCCCGGCGGAAAGGAACGAGTTGAGTATCGAGTATTCAGCTACAACAGATAAGGATACGGTCCTGAATCTGACCAACCACTCCTATTTCAATCTTGCCGGGGAGGGCAACGGCGACATTCTGGACCACGTTTTGACCCTGCACGCAAAGCAGTTCACGCCCGTGGATAAGTCATTGATACCGACGGGTGAGCTGGCTGCCGTTGCGGGTACACCTTTGGATTTCAATACGCCGACTGCCATTGGGAAGCGTATCGACGATACTTATGAGCAGCTTGTATTTGGGAAGGGCTACGATCACAACTGGGTACTGACCGGCTCTAGAGATGGCAAATTGTCGTTAGCGGCCGAAGCGTATGATCCGAAGAGCGGGCGCAAGCTGGAGGTCTTAACCACCGAGCCGGGAGTACAGTTCTACAGCGGAAATTTTCTTGATGGGGCGAAAGGCAAAGGGGGAAAGCCTTATCCACTGCGGGCGGCGTTCTGCCTGGAGACCCAGCACTTCCCGGATTCCCCGAATCATCCCAATTTCCCAAGCACCCTGCTGAAACCAAATCAGGTTTTCCACTCGGAGACCGTATTTCGATTTTCCGCGAAATAGTCGTCGAGCAAATGCAGGCGCACAAAAGAGGCGCGGGGAGACTCGAACTCATGGGGCTTCAGGAACGGCGTTGCGGGTGGTAGCGGCGTCATTGTGACCCCGTACAATTCAAACCCGCATCGTGCATTGCGGCTTGTGCGTGCCTGAGCACCTGAAACGATGGTTCCCCAAGCCACAGAAAACGTGCCCACTTGTGATGATGCCCAAACCGCTTCAACAGGAAGGCTGTGCCAGCCTCAACCGCGAAACTGGTAACTGCGAGTCCCGCTATACGAGCGTTCGACGGATTCGGTCCTAAGATCGGATTTGTTTCCCTGCAACCGGGCCAGGCTGCTTCGGACGTGGTAAGCCCATCGGCAGCCTTGGCAGCGGCCAACACGCCCAAGACTGCGAAATATCTCCGGTCCATCACGCGGTCTGTTTTTGGTTTCGGCGCGTCCGGTCTTTCGTCCGCCCATGCGCACGAACAGATTAGGAAAAACGCCAAGAGTGGCGTATGAAGTCGGTTCATAACTCGCCCCCGCCCGTGATTTTTCACGCTGCAAGTTTTGCGGGGACTGAGAAACTTGACTATATGATGCCGCCAAACCCGCTTTGGCTCTCTCCTGTCTTGCGATATTCCTGCTTGTACTCGCACATGGGCGCGATGGGGATGCGTGGGAACGTCGACCGAAGAGAATTACACGCAGGGTAGCGGCCTCATGGGATGGAGATCAACGAAAGAGATTAAATGGGGATGAGGGGGAGAAGACGGACAAAATACGGACGGATCGGCAAATTCAGGGACAAAGCACATGACGCAAGTCATTGAAAAATATGGCGCGCCCGGGGAGACTCGAACTCCCGACCCTCTGCTTAGAAGGCAGACGCTCTATCCAACTGAGCTACGGGCGCTATGTTGATTCTAAACGATTTCCGGTTTCCACGACCATCCTGAAGTGCCATTTTGCCGTCGTTTTGTAACAAAAGGTGTCAAAACTGTGCAGGAACTGTGCACAAACTCTTGGAGTCCTGCACAGCGGTTGTGACCTCGCCGGTCATTTCATTTGCTTGGCGGTTCATTTTCTCGAGCGCTTCTCTTTGCATTCGCAGTTTCATCTGCGAATATTTTTTGAAGACCTTCGAGTCGCTCTGACGAAGCAGTTGCGTGACCCACTCGTCCGCAACACCCCCGGCACTCAGCCGCGTGGCATACGTGGAACGAAGGTCGTAGAGCCGAAAGTAAGGAACCTTCGCTCTTCTCAACGTCAATCGCCAACCCGTTCGCAGGGAGCGTTGATAGCCCGTGGCGCTTTCCTCGCTGGGAAAAAGATAATCACTGCTTCCCGCGAGTGCCATCTGGTCCCGGAACGCCTGAACAGCCATTGCGGTGAGCGGAAGCTCGGCAACACCGGTAGGCGTTTTCGAGTCAGGTATCCAAAGGACAGAGTTTGCTAGGTCCACTTGCTCCTTTGTCACAGGCATCAACTCCTTGTAAACGCGGAGCCCGGTTTCAGTGATGATGCGGACGACATTGCGCAAGTGCGCGGGAGCGTGGCGTTCGATGCGCTGCTGCTCCGACCATGTGACGTAATGTGGCCGGAAAAGGCCCCGAATCGCGACGGGGAACTCCACGCCGGAACAGGGATTAGACGGAATCAATCGCTTGCGAACTGCAACATTCAAAATCCGCCGAAGTACCCTCAGCTCCTGATGAACGGTCGCTGGTTTCAAGGGTCGTCCTTCTCGGTACCCGAGAGCGGTTTTGATGAGCGCGCGCTGGCGCATTCGTTTTCTAAGATACGATTCGACATCGTCGGGGCTGATGTCGAGGAGTTTGCGCGCCGCGAACGCGGCCTTCAGATGGTTAACCGCGCGAAGGTTCGCGACGTGTGTTTTTTGTGTGCGGTAGGGCGGCTTGGAATAGTTCTCCATGAAAGTGTCCACCCATTGCCCGAAGGAAAGGCTTTCTCCCCGACGGACAATTTCCAAAACGTTCTGGTCGCGGGCATCGAGCCTTAGTCTAAGTTTCCTAAGGGCTTCCTGCCTATCTTCGGTGAAAGTGGATTCTCTCCTGTAGGTGCCGTCCTTGTCCCGATACCGCATCCACAAGAATTTGCTGCCCTCTCGCCGAAACACGACGCCATCTTTCTCGATCGGTCTAGCCATTCTCCATCTCCTGTTTGAAAGTCGCGCGGAATGTTTCGAGTTCCGATTTGAGGAACCGGATGTTTCGACCCATGACGCGGAGATGGGGAATCTGCTTTCGCTCGACCCAAAGATACACAGTTTGTGGGCTCACGCCAAGATACCTTGCAGCTTCCCGAACTGTGAGTGGGCAATCGTCGCAAGGTACAAGCGACTCTGCTCCAACCTCGATGAGTGTGTTTTGATTCATGGGACTGTGCTCCGCTCCTGAGTCATTTCTCTCAGAATTGATCTGCTACAGCTCTGCATGAGCAAGCTGCCGAAAATACGATTTGTTTGGGTCGTTATAATAAGGTTTCAAATAGCAGAACATCGGCGGCATCGGATTTAGACCATCGTAGGCAATCGTTACCGACTGCGCGTTGAGCAGCTCCGTAAACGTCTTCGTATCGAAGCGATAATCGCTCTGCTGGTAGTAAGTCTTCGACGCAGTGAGGTTGGCCCTGTTGGATTGAGCTTTGCCCGTTAGGAAACTGACGTGGGTATCGTGGCCGGTTTCCGACAGGTTGTACCCAACTTTGAGCTGGTCTTCCTTTCCGCAAAGCTCGCTCGCAATCTTTGCGGAAAAGTCATCCGAAAGGGCGAGGAAAATCTTCGTGCGGAATGTTTGCAACAGCGTTCGCCAAGTCTCCCCCGGCAGTGCAGACTTCAGCGAGCTGATGCTCTGGGTAGCGACAATCGGGATGCATTTCGGCTGACGCGAGAGACTAAAGAACTTTTCATCCCCCGTGGGCTCGTTTTCTCCCACCGTTGCGAAATGCTGGTACTCATCGCAGATAAAAAATACCTGACGGAAGTACTGTTCCGGATGGGCCTCTATCTGGGGCACGCGGTTCAACACAGCGCGTTCGAAATCGAGCTTCATCATTACCCCGATGGCTTTCGCCAGACCGGGGTTCATGCCTATGGGGAAATTCAACGCGCAGACCTTGCCCGTTTCGATCAACCAGGAGAACGAAGGCAGCGGCTTTCCGTATTTGCCATCCGTGTTGGCCTCCTTGTCGTAGCACTCTTTGGGTGGGCAGAAAACCCGCTTCACTTTCGGATTGTCATCGAAAAGTGAAAGGAACACGGAAATCCCTTCGACAATCGAAGTCCTGAGCTTTGGCTCGATCCGCTGCCAGTCGTCATGGAACCAGCGCTTGACGGCCTCCAATTGAGCGCGCTTATCGGGGTCGGATTTCTCGGGTGCCGGGACGGTTCTTTTCTGAAACTCGATGACGTGCTTCTTCAGATGCCGTTCCAACGCCGGTGTGGCTGGCGCTAGGTATTGATCCTTATCTTTGGCTTCGTCCGGAACGAAATCGAAGTCGATGAGCACCTGGATATGCTCTTCGTACGCGCCCTTCGGGACGATGACAAAATGCTGATCAAACAGCAGCTCTTCTGCGTGATCGATTCGCTGCTGCAAAAGATCGGGCGAAATTGCGCAGTGATAGACATCGAAGAGGGTCACATAGCCGAATGCGACTTTGTGCAGAAGAATGATGAACTTCACGAGGTTGGTGTATGCCTGCTGCCAGAAAGGTTCCTTGCCTTTGCCGAACAGGTTGTTTAACAACGACGCGATGTTGTAAGCCAGGGCATACGCGTCGAGGTCATTATGTAGGGGGTTGTAGCGGTGCTCGGAATCGAGGCTGATTTCGACGTAATCTTCGCCCCGTCTGTAACGCTGCAAAATACCTTGAACTTTGTGGCAGAAATCGCCTTTTACTTCCAAAACGAGCCCGCCGATTCGCTTCCCACGGTCGTGGGCTTGATAGGCAATCAGCTGCTCGGCGAAGGGATACATGCAGCAACTTGTCTTGCCGGAGCCAATCGCACCGAAGATTGCGATGCCGGTGAAGAGTCCACGCTCGGGGATCTTCAACCACGAGGGGTCCCGAGAGGGTGTTGGCCTCCGGGGGTTGTGGACCTCGCCGACCACTATATAAAGGTCGCCCCGCTTACGCGGGTCTGGGTAACGTGGCAGGCGCCCGGGCTTGTCTGGCCGGCGAACTTTCAGAACGAAAACATAGAGGCCGGAGAACAGGATCGAATAGCCGATGAAGGGCGTTGTGTATAGAAGAAGGATGTAGGTGCACTTGAATCCCCAGAAGACGGGCCGTGCCCAGAGATATATGAGTTCGAAGAAAAAATTGTCAACTGGAAATGGCATCCTGAAATACAGAGTCAGTCCCGTCGCCATTGCCAACACGCATGCAACGGTGCCTCTAGAATTGAGAAATCGCTGGATCATGCCGCCTCCATTTTCTCTGCGCTCGCAGCGTGTCCCACTGGAACCGGATCGCTCCGCCGCTGGACTCTCCGCTGGTTCTTCCATCTCTGGGAATCTGCGTCGTCCGCCGTCATCCTTCCAGCCACGGTATCGAGCGCAGCTTCTGCTTTGATTCCGATGAACCGGGCATAGTCTTCGACCAGCTCGCCGGCGTGTTCTTCGAGCCGGACGTTCCGTTTCAAGGCGAGTAGTTGTTCCGATTTGCTTGGCATTTTTGCTTTCTCCTTTTTCTTTCCCCGGTCCTTTCACTTCTCCCCCCTTGTGGCGACGGGGCCAAAACACGCGGCGCTGTTCTCTGCGCCGCTGGGCGGGTGCGACCCCACGGGTCACTTTCGAGACCGAAGGGCCGAAAAGTGGGGTCGCTCCCGCCCAACTCCGTGTTTTGGCCCCGTCGCTTTTCTTTGCCGTCTCTTTTGCATCTATTTGTTTTCCCTCGGCTTCGCCCAGTCTCCGGGTGACGCCCAAACAGAACGGCCTCCTGAACGCTTTCCTTTGCACCCCGTTCACCCTGATTCGTCGTCCTTGGCCCGAAAATCCGGCTGCTTCGGGACCAGATACGTCTCGAAGTACACCTTCCGGTTCGGCGCGTTCGACGGAAATTGTCCTCGGAGTTCCGCCTCGACAATGCGTCCGGCCTTCCAGTTTTTGAAGAGCGTCTCGAAGCGATCGCCGGCAAACCTGCGCTTTCCCTCGTTGAAAAAGAGCAGGTCGATCTTGCCGAGTGTCCTAAACTCGGAACTGTTCCAAATGCTGCGCGCTCGGAAATACCGGATGAGGTCCGCAGCGATGTCCGATTCGAGCGGAATCTTGACCGCAGAATTGAAAAGTTCCGTAGCCTTTTCAAAGTGTGCTCGTGTACCCGAAACGTAGACGAAACGGAAGTCGGCAAGCTCACGAAAGAGCGGCTGGTATTGCCCGAGATGAGTAACAAATCCGGTGAGCGTTTCGAGCCCGGGATCTACGTAGGAAAACGTGACCACAGGGGAGAAGCCGGGACGGGGAGAACTCATGAACAGCGGGAACTTGTCTACGAAGCATCGCAGCGTAGGCTGGCTTCCGGGTCCGCCCATGTACAGCTTCACCGGAAGGCAGGCCTTGTCGATGCGCAATTGGTCGCAGAAATAAGCGACCTTTTCCGCTTCCGTTTCGAGGTACTGATACCCTTGGTTGGCGAGGATGAAATCGAGACCGAGAAGCCGGGTCCGGATCGCTTCCAGTCGATGACGGCGGCGGTTGCGGAGGTTCTCGTGGCCAAGCTGGGCGTAGAGCTTGCGGGAGTACAAATGATAGATGCACCCATTGCGCCTGTATTCGCGCATTGTGGCGTGTCCCTGGGTGATGAGCTTCTGCGCCAGCGAATGAGTTCGATAGCCACGCTTGGCATCGACATAGCCCAGGAACTGGCGGGCCGTGAAGTAGCCGGAATGCATGGCCACGATATAGAGGAAACGCGCCTCGGACTCGGTATAACCAAAAGCAGTCAGAGCCTCGATTTGGCACTTAGGAATGTTCATAGGGAGAGGATCTCCGCCGTCAGTTCGCGATCGCTCAAAACCCGGCGCAGATGCGATGCATCATCGCCGTGAGTGTAGAGCGTGAATCCTGCCCGGGCTTTGTCGGCAAGTTGCCGTGGCCGGTAGTCTTCCGTCGTC
>Ga0307478_10001688_pt1 | contig 18566 bp, 12 predicted proteins | sample atmos_gasesECM4C_2_FD_203713 | JGI IMG/M metagenome (GOLD analysis project Ga0307478, IMG submission 203713) | Hardwood forest soil microbial communities from Morgan-Monroe State Forest, Indiana, United States - atmos_gasesECM4C_05 | ecosystem: Environmental > Terrestrial > Soil > Temperate... | reverse complement strand
CGGTGAAGCCGTCACTGGAAACTTCGACACGTTTTCGACCTTCGTCAAGAAAAAGACAGACCAAATCCGCAAGCAGTATGGCTGTCACAACGTTGAATATTCCGTGGAACTACAGGATGGCCAGGTAAAGTTGAAAGCCAAGGCGAAAACGTAAACGCAGTTGTCGGCCTGCAACTATCACTCGTCAGTCAAGAATCCTTCGGCCGATAGAATCGAACCCCTGTCTGCACGCGAGTCGGCACCTTTGGCACTGTACCGCGCGAACTCGCTCGGCACCGACGACCGCCCACTTGGATCTGATGTAGAATTTTTAGTTGCTCCCGCGGCATTCATGCCTTCGTGAGGCTCCCATGGCGAAAATCCAGCGTGCCATTCTCAGTGTGACCGACAAAACCGGACTTGTAGACTTTGCCCGCAAGCTCGCTGGCATGGGAGTGGAACTGATCTCCACCGGTGGCACTGCAAAGCTTCTGCGCGAGTCGGGTATATCCGTGAAGGATATCTCCGACCTCACCGGATTCCCCGAGATGCTCGATGGTCGCGTCAAGACGCTCCATCCCAAAGTGCATGGCGGCATTTTGCACAGGCGCGAAAACGCCGCGCACCGTTCGGCCGTAGCCGAGCACGGTATCCAGCCCATCGACATGGTCGTGGTCAATCTTTACGCGTTCGAGAAGACAGCAGCCAAGCCCGGTGTGCCGTTTGAAGACTTGGTCGAGAACATCGACATTGGCGGCCCGTCCATGATCCGCTCTGCCGCCAAGAATTTTCAGGATGTCGCCGTGGTCACCTCGCCGGCCGACTACGACCCGCTGGCTGAAGAAATGGCACGTTCCGGCGGCGAACTCTCCTCTGCCACGAAGTGGCGCCTGGCGCAGAAGGCCTTTGCCACCACGGCGGCCTACGATTCCGCCATCGCTTCAACACTGGAGCGTGTCAGCTCCAACGGGCATTTCGAATTGCGTCCTGCCGAGGGCTTCCCCGCGACGCTACGCATGTCGTTTCACAAAGTTATGGATCTGCGTTATGGCGAGAACCCCCATCAAAAGGCGGCCATGTATTCCGATGGCTCAGGCGTTGGGGTCGCGAACGGGCGCCAACTACAGGGCAAAGAGCTTTCTTACAACAACATTGTCGATCTCCAGGCCGCATGGGATCTGGCCCAGGAATTCGACGAGCCGGTCGTGGCCATCATCAAGCACACAAATCCGTGCGGCACGGCGACCGGTAAAACTTTGCTCGAGGCCTATAAGAAGGCGCTCGAATGCGACCCGGTCTCGGCATTCGGTGGCGTGATTGGCGTGAATCGCGTCATCGACGGCTCGGCGGCGGAGGAGATGGCAAAATTGTTCCTCGAGGTCATCGCTGCGCCCGGTTTCGACAACGACGCGAAAGCCAAGTTCGCTGCCAAGAAAAATCTCCGCCTGGTCGAGGTTGTCCCTTCCGACCAGAAATGGGTCCTCAAAAACGTATCCGGCGGCATGCTCGTGCAGGATGCTGACATTCGCCCACTCACCGACGCCGACCTGAAAGTAGTCACCAAGCGCTCGCCGACTCCGGAGGAAAAACGTGCTTTGCTGTTCGGCTGGAGGGTCTGCAAACACGTGAAGTCCAACGCCATTCTCTACGTGCGTGACGGTCAGACCGTCGGTGTAGGCGCAGGTCAGATGAGCCGCGTCGACTCTTGCAAGATCGGAGCCATGAAGGCGCAGTTGCCGCTCAAGGGCACCGTCGCGGCCTCAGATGCCTTCTTCCCGTTCCCCGATGGCGTCGAAGAGATCGCAAGGGTCGGGTCCACTGCCATCATCCAGCCTGGGGGGTCGGTCCGCGATCAGGAAGTTATTGAGGCAGCCGACCGGCATGGCATGGCAATGATTTTCACCGGTGTCCGGCACTTCCGCCATTGATTCTGCCGGGTTTCGCCAGGTTTTCTTCGGCGCGACGGCAGTACAAATTACTAGACGTTCGGGACTTGTACACTCTCTGTAAATGTTCGTAAAGGGAATCCACCAGTCCCTGTCCTTCCGGGATTACTTTTGCTCAAGGCGAGTGCGCCGTTTTCTTTCGATTCCATGAATGGGAGAGTACAATTCTCATACACCCACGCGCGGCGGTTGGGCATCTAAATCGCTGAGACTTTGGGATCTAAGGTACTTCATGAAGAGATTTTTTGTCGCATTTTCGGTGCTTCTGCTGATAAGCGTTGCCAGCTTGGGACAGTCCTCGGGTTCGCCAGCCGCGAAGCAACCAGAACCGTCCACCCCGCGCAAAGTGGATAAGGCTGCCGCCTATTACCACTACACACTCGCTCATATGTATGAAGAGCAAGTTGCTGTGTATGGGCGCAGCGATCTTGCGACCAAGGCTATTGAAGAATATCGCGCCGCCATCGATGCCGACCCCGGCTCGGAGTATCTGACCTCGGCACTGGCGGAGTTGTATGCGAAGACCGGCCGAATCCGCGACGCCGTTCTCGAGGCGCAGGACATCCTCAAACGCGATCCCAACAATCTCGAAGCACACAAGCTTCTGGGGCGGATCTATTTGCGCTCGCTCGGCGACATGCAGTCGACCAACAACGGTTCCGGCAGCGTCCTCAAACTCGCGATTGAGCAGTACGAACAAATTGTCAAGATCGAACCCGACAGTGTGGACGATCACCTGCTCCTCGGTCGCCTCTACCGGTTGAACAACGACCTGCAGAAGGCGGAGAGCGAATTCAAGCTCGCCGTGAAGTTGCAGCCCGATTCTGAGGAAGCTGTCACCACCCTGGCGTACCTCTACAACGAGGAGGGAGACGCAACCCGCGCAGTTCAGGTTTTGAGTTCCGTTCCCGACGCCGGCCGTTCCGCCAAGATGTACGCGGCATTGGGTTACACCTACGAGCAGCAGAAGCAGTACAAGGAAGCCATCGATTCCTACCGGCGTGCGATTGAACTCGACCGCGACAATCTCGACGCGATCCGCGGCCTGGCGGAAAACCTGATGAACGATGGCCAGACCGATGCCGCGCTCGAACAGTACAAGGTCATCGCCGACGCGAACCCGGAGGACGCCCAGACCTACCTGCACATGGCCGAGATCTACCGCAAGACGGGCAAGTTCGATCTCGCGCTCGAAAACCTGAAAAAGGCCGAGTCGATGGTGCAGGACTCGATCGAAGTGCCCTACAACGAAGCCGCCGTTTACCAGGCGCAGGGCCGCTACGACGAAGCCGCGCAGACCTTGCAGGATCTGCTCAAGAAAACCGAGAAGCCTGACAACAGCTATTCGCAGGGTGAACGCAACAACCGCGCTGTGTTTCTCGAGCGTCTGGGTACCGTATACCGCGACCAGGGTAAGTATTCCGAAGCCAACGACGCATTCCGCAAAATGATTGCGCTTGGCGACGACAACGCCGTGCGCGGCTACCAGCAGGTCATCGATACCTATCGCGAGGCCAAACAATGGCCCCAGGCAACTGCAGCGGCGAAGGAAGCCGTTCAGAAGCTGCCCAACGACCGCGGCCTGCAGATGGTTTACGCCGCGCAACTGGCCGACACCGGCCAGCCGGACAAGGCCCTCGCCGAAGTCCAGAGCATGATCAAGGGCAAGCCTGAGGATCGCGACGTCTATATCACGCTTGCCCAGATGAACACGCGGCTCAAGCGCTGGGACGATGCGCAACACGCGCTCGACAAGGCAGAAGAACTTTCCACCAAGCCCGACGACAAAGAGTATGTCTTTTTCCTGCGCGGCTCGAGCCTCGAGCGTCAGAAAAAATACGATCAGGCGGAAGAAATGTTCCGCAAGGTGCTCGCCAGCGATCCGCAGAATTCCATGACGCTCAACTATCTCGGCTACATGCTGGCCGACCGCGGCGTCAAACTCGAAGAGGCTCTCGGCTTTATTAAGAAAGCTGTCGAACTCGAACCCTCAAACGGCGCCTATCTCGATTCCCTCGGCTGGGTTTACTACAGAATGGGTAAGTACGAGCAGGCCGAAGAGGAACTGGTGAAGGCCTCACAGCGCATTGGCACCGATCCGACCGTGCACGATCACCTCGGCGACGTATACCAGAAAACGGGCCGGCTGAAGTTGGCCGTGGCTCACTGGGAGCGCGCCGTGGCCGAGTGGAATAAGACCGTGGGCCCGGAAGTCGATACCGACAATTTTGCCAGCGTGCAGAAGAAGCTCGAAACGGCCAAGGTGAAGTTGGCGCGCGAGCAGTCGGAAAAGCCGTAGCACAAGTTTCAGAGTTTCAAGGTTTCAAAGTTTCAATGGGACGCCCTAAGTTTGAAACCTTGCCACCTTGAAACTTTGAAACTAGACTCTGCTCATGCTCGCCGATTACGCGGTGCGCGCGGAACAATCTCGCGGGCGCCGATTTCCCGAGCCGCAACACCCCTACCGCAACGATTTCCAGCGCGACCGTGACCGCGTCATCCACGCACGCGCCTTCCGGCGCCTTGAAGCCAAGACCCAGGTCTTCACCCGCCGCTACTCCGACCACTTCCGCAACCGGCTGACCCACACCCTGGAAGTTGCCCAAATCGCGCGCACCGTCGCTGCGGCGCTTTGCCTGAACGTAGACCTCGTGGAAGCTCTCGCGCTGGCCCATGACATCGGCCATCCGCCCTTCGGCCACGCTGGAGAAAAAGCGCTCGATGGCGCCATGCGCGAACACGGTTTCACGTTTGATCACAACCTGCATGCTTTGCGCATTGTCGAGGATTTCGAGATTCGCTACGCTGCGTTCCGTGGATTGAATCTTACCTTCGAGGTCCGCGAAGGCATCATCAAGCACTCCCGCGACTACGACCCGAAGAAGTTTCCGCAACTCTCGGAGTATCTGCTCGACCAGCGCCCGCCGCTAGAAGCGCAGCTGATCGACCTGGCCGATGAGATTGCATACAACACTGCCGACCTAGATGACGGCTTTGAAGCCCGCCTGCTCTCGCTCGACGACATTCGTACTGGTTTGCCCATTTTTGAGCACTTTTACCGGGAGGTCGACTCCATTTACCCAACCGCCCAGGACAAGCTGAAATTCAACGAAACTATCAAGCGTATTCTCGATCGCATGGTCGGAGACTTCATCGAAAACACGAAACACGCCCTGCGCGCGCAGGGCATTCAAAGCCTCGACACTGTGCGCCAGCATCCCACCAGGTTGGTTGGCCTGAGCGCTGAAGTAGAAGAAGAACGCCGGGCCAACAAGCAGTTCCTGTACGACCAGCTTTACTTCAGCCCTGCACTCTCGGAAGAGAAAGACGATGCTGAGGTCGTGGTGAAGGCGCTCTTCGCCTACTGGATGGAGCAGCCTGCCGCGCTTCCTCACAATTATCAGGAGAAAGCGCGGGAAGAACCGCTGCCCCGGATCATCTGCGATTACATTGCGGGGATGACCGACCATTTCATCTACGAACAGTACGATCGGTTTTGCGGCCACTGACGAGCCCCGCAAGTGCCATTTGCAGTCGGCCAGTCCTGTATTACCTTCGAAGTTTGTGCTCTTGCACCTTGGCACAACCGCCCTGAGACGAAAGGCAGCCATGATCTCGACCCGCAAAAGATCGCAAGTGAACACGGGGAAAATTGTCCTGTTGTTAATGTTGCTCGCGGTAACCTGCACCCGCATCGGCGCGCAAAGCCAGATGGGCGCGCAAACTCAACCCAAGGACGACCCCGAGACCGCTGCCTTGCGCCAGCAAGCCTTGGAGTTGTACCGCGCCGGGAAATTTGTCGACGCGATGCCCCTGCTTGAAAAACTCGCCAACACTAACCCCAAGGACTTCGTGGTGAAGGAGCATTGGGCGTACTGCATCCTCGAGTACTCCGCCACGCTGAGCAATCCGGCAGACCGCAAGCGAGAACGCGTGCGTGCGCGCACGATCGGGCTGGAAGCCAAGCAACTCGGCGACCAGAGCGACATCATGCAGATCCTGACTTCGATTCCCGAAGATGGTTCCGAGCCCAAGTTTTCTGAACGCAAAGATGTCGACGACGCCATGAAATCCGCCGAATCCAGCTTCGCCAAGGGCCATCTCGATGAGGCTCGCGAAGGTTACCAGCATGTGCTGGAGCTCGATCCCAAGAATTACGAGGCAGCGCTGTTCGTCGGCGACGTTTACTTCAAGCAGAAGATTTATGACCGTGCCGGCGAATGGTTCGATCGCGCCGTCAACATCAATCCCGACCGCGAAACCGCATACCGCTACTGGGGGGACGCCCTCGCCATGGCGGGCAAGAACGATGAGGCGCGCCAGAAGTACATCAAGGCCGTCATCGCTGAGCCTTACAATCGCGCTCCCTGGGCAGCTCTTCGCAACTGGACCGACCGCATCAACCAGCCCTTCAACGCGATCATCCTTGAGAACAAATCTTCGGCGAAAAAACCGGCCGACAAGGAGGTCACCCTCGATGAACACTCCTTGAAGGAGGAATCACCGGAGTCTGCCGGGTGGACGGCCTACAACAACACGCGGGAAGCCTGGGAGCAAGGCAAATTCAAGAAGGAATATCCGAACGAGACCGCCTATCGCCACAGCCTGAAAGAAGAAGCCGCGGCGCTCGATGCGATGGTCACGGTTCTAGCCCCAGACGCGGCTTCACAGAAAAAGGCCGAAAAGCTTGACCCGTCGTTGATGGCGCTGATTCAGGTGGACCATGACGGCCTGCTCGAGCCGTTCGTTTTGCTGAACCGCGCAGACCGTGACATCGCGCAGGACTATCCCGCCTACCGCTCCGCTCATCGCGACAAGCTTTATCGCTATCTCGACGAAGTAGTTTTGCCCAAGTCCACATCTCAAGGGCCGAAGTGATCGCGGGGACTGATTAGCTCGGTTTCGATGCCAGAATGTATCCCCGCCGACTCTGATACTCAACCTCCGGAGCGTATGGATCCCTCTCAAGTACTTCCTCGACGAGAAATCCCGCCGCCTGAAGGTACCGGCTCATTTCTTCCGTGGTGAACAGAGCGATATCCAGCTTCACCTGGTGACCCAGCATCTCCTCGTGATGCGTGTCCTCGGAGCCAAGATGAAACGTCACCAGAAAAAGGCCCGCGGGCCGCAAAACGCGCCGGATTTCTGTGAGCGCCGAAACCACCTGTGCTCGTGGAATGTGAATGATGCAATAAAACGCGGCGACACCGCCCAGCGTCGCCGATCCCAGCCCAAGCGAAGACATCGAACTCTGCACGAACGCTAGATCCGGGTTAAGTCGGCGTGCTTGAACCAGCATTCCGAAGGAAAGATCGACTCCGAACGAGTCCACTCCGCGATCCCGCAGATAGCGGGCGATCTGCCCCGGCCCGCAACCAAGATCGCACACCGGGCCGCGGCCTTGCGCACGATCGGCGAAGCGGTTGAGAACTTCGCGATCAAATGGCTTGTTCGCGAGTTCGCCATAGATTTCATCGGCGTACTCACGCGCTACCGTGTCGTAGCTGTTCTGAATGTCGCCACTCATGAACCCCTCGTTCGTTCCAGTGCGTCCCTCAGATCAGCTGTCGCCGCGGGATCTTTGGCCACCGCAAGCGGCACGCAGGGCTTATCCCCCGCCTGCTACCGTCATCACTACGTCGTAAAGGATCCTGGGCCCGCGCCGCACTTCTTCAACCCGGATACGCTCATTGTCTCCATGCTCGGTACTTCCTTCTTCGTCGGTCGCGGTATACGGCGTAAACCCGTATGCCGCGATGCCTAAGGGCCGATAGCGCTGGTTCTCGGTGTAGCCGCTGGTCAAGCGCGGAGCGACCGGCGTGCCCGGAAAGTATTGTGTGGAAACTCGCTTGATTGCCGCATAGAGCGTAGTGTTCGTCGGTGAATAGTTCGCGCTGCGATCGTTACCGGGCAGGGGCTCAACCGTTACTTCCGAATCGCCAATGACCTTTCGGATCGTTCCCAGCAATTTCCGCCCGTCCTCCCCCGGAAGCAAACGCACATCCAAGTTCGCCCAGGCCACAGAGGGAATCACGTTCGTTTGATCCGAGCCGTGCAGCATGGTCAATGCGATCGTATCGCGCAGCAGGAAATTCAGCGACTCATCATGGTCCACCTGCTCGCGGAAATTCGGATCCTGCAGCGCCTGCCGTATGTTGCGAAAGTTCCTCGCCCGCTCCGGCGGCTCATAGGGAGCCATCTCGCGAAAAAACTCCTCCACCACCGGCAATACACGATACGGCGGCCGATACGCAATCACCCGGTCCAGGGCGCGCACCAGACGATTTGGCGCCGAATCAAGAATCGGCCGCGAGCCGTGTCCTGAACGCCCATGCGCTTCCACACGAAGCCAGAATGGGACTTTTTCTCCCACATCCACCCCGATATAGCGAGCCCTTCCATTCTCCAGCAGATTTTCGCCACCCTCGTTGATCAGAAACTCGGCGTTTTCGAGCAGGTCGCGATGATTCGCAAGTATCCAGTCGGTGCCCGCACCGTCGGCTTCCTCATCGCTCACAGCCAGGAAAATCACATCGCGGTTCAGCCGCGCTTTCTCGCGCTTCAGCATCACCATCACGACCAACTGCGCCAGGCCTTCGTTCTTCATGTCCTGCGCGCCCCGGCCATAGATGGCTCCATCCAGCATTTGCCCACTAAAGGGTGGCACCTTCCAGTGCGCAGGATCGCTCGTGACCACATCCATGTGATTCAGCAGAATCAAAGGACGCTGCGCCTCGGTTGCATCGTGAGGGATGCGTGCCCACAAGTCCGCGCGTCCGGGCTGATACTCAAACAGCTTGTTTTCGATGCCTTCTCCATCCAGGATTTTCTTGAAGAACTCGGCCGCCTGCAGTTCGTTCCCGGGAGGATTCGTGGTGTCGATGCGCAGGTATTCTTGCAGCCACTCGACGGCAAGGTCGGAATAGCGTGCCAGATGATCGGCCGGCACTGCCGCAGACGCCAGTTCTTGCGAAGCAACCTCAGCAGGAATTCGATGGGCTGCGACCGGCAACCCTACTGCGAGCACTAATAGGATTGCAGCCAGAGGAGTGCAAACACATTGCACACGGGCTCGAAACATTCTTGCGCTTCTCCCTCAATTTGCGTGAGTTACCCCGATTCGGCCCAAGTAGTTTTTATAGCAGGTTCTGCCAAATTTACTCTGCAAGCGCGCCTGTCCCCCATTTTCGCCCTAAAGCGCGTTACAATGTGCTTGACTCTCAAGGATTTAGCGTAGCCTGCCAATTCGGGGTTTGGCACGCAAACTGTAAACAACACTTACAAGCAACGCCGGAAACGGCGGTGCTTATTGGTAGGGTTCAGTGCATACGTTGCGTCAGCGTATGCCGGCAAAGCAACATCTTGCTTTCTGTTCACCCGTTAGGGGACGCAATCAAAGAATCACGCAACACGCTCTCAGGCGTGCTGGAGTGGAGCCCCAAACGCTCCCCCAATCGGAGGAAGTTCAAAATGAAAAACAGCCTTATTGCACTGCTCGTAGCCGGAGCCCTTGCTCTCCCGGCCTTCGCTCAGCAGCAGCCCGCTTCGACCACACCCGCTCAGGGTACGACCCAGGCCGCGCCTGCGCCGACCAAGGCAGACGCCGCCACCGGCAAGGATCCGCTGCAGCCGGATACTCACGAAGGTTTCTGGGGCAAGTTGAATCCGTTTGCCCGCAAAAAGTATGTGCAGCGCCAGACCTCGCCCATCCGCGACCGCGTCAATGAGCTCGATGAGCTGACCAGCCAGAACACCAAGCTGATCAAGGACGTCGACTCGCGCGCGCAGGCGGGGATTCAGCTCGCTTCCAACAAGGCCAACGAAGCGGATCAGCACGCCGTCGATGCTGGCAATCGCGCCAACGCCGCCCAGCAGACGGCAACCCAGGCTACCACTCGGCTGAATACCGTCGAGCAGGTCGTGGGCAACATCGATCAGTACACGCCCTCGACCCAGACCGAAATCCGGTTCAAGCCCGGGCAGACTGTGCTGAGCAAGGCCGCGAAGGATGCGCTGGACGAGATGGCCACCCCTCTGAAGAGCCAGCACGGCTACATCGTCGAAGTGCAGGGCTTCTCTTCAGGCAAGGGTCAGACCGCGATCCAGAGCTCGCAGAAGATGGCCGAGTCCGTGGTTCGCTACCTGGTCCTCAATCATGACATCCCGGTCTACCGCATTTACCTCGTCGGCATGGGCAATGCTCCGACGCAGGCCTCGACTGGCGATGGCAAGACCAAGCGGACGAACGGCGGCCGCGTGGAGATCAGCCTCCTGAAGAACAACCTGGACCAGCTGGCATCCAGCACCTCGCCGGCTCCAGCTCAGGGTCAGCAGCAGGCGCCCGCGAAATAACTTTGTACTCCGGACGGGATCCATTCCCGTCTTCTCCCCTCAAGAAGCCTCTCGCAGCCGCGAGAGGCTTCTTGCATTTCACCCAGGCTCACGTAGGCCCCGACGCACAGGTGCCCCATCCTGGCGCGTCCTTTGCGCTAGGGTGGGATTAGGCTGAATCGACCTTGGGATTTTCCCCGGCTCCGAAAGAGGGCCTCTCTTCTCCTCGACGGCAGACGTTTTCGGACCGCGTCCCTCTCTCAGCTTGCATATTCTTTCCCGTCCATGGAATCTATAACTCGGAGAAGCCATGGAAACTCTCTACTACTCGCAACTCGATTCGCCCGTCGGTCCCCTGAACGTTGCAGTCTCTGCGAAGGGCTTGGTCGCTCTCGAATTTGACCGCGGACGCTTCCCGACTGCAAACAAAAACATTTCCTGGGAAAAATCCGCCGACCAGACCAAACCCGTCGCCAATGAGCTCGCCCAATATTTCGCCGGAAAGCGCCGTGAATTCACGTTTCCGCTCGATCTTCGTGGCACTCCCTTTCAATTGCTGTGCTGGCACGCTCTGTTGGCCATCCCTTACGGTGAAACCCGCTCCTACGCCGACATCGCCCGAGCCGTCCATAAGCCACAAGCCTTCCGAGCAGTGGGGATGGCGAACAACCGTAATCCCATCGCGATCATTGTGCCTTGCCACCGCGTGATCGCCTCCGACGGTACCCTCTGCGGCTACGGCGGGGGCCTCGACGTAAAGCGCAGGTTGCTGGAACTTGAGGGCGCGCTGACCGGCACGCTGGCCGCCTAGCGATTGCATCTCCGTTCCTTGTCCTTGCACGTATAATCGGCGCTCGTCTCTGAACCCGTGGCCAGCGAGCGCAGCGTCCAATCCGCCGTCCGCAAAGCCGGACTCTTCTACTTCGTCTGGGTCATGTTCTCGTATTGCACCGGAGGTCCCTTCGGCCTCGAGGACATGGTCACCACCTCCGGCCCCGGCCTGACCCTGATTTTCCTGCTCGTCATCCCACTCTTCTGGTCGATCCCGGTCTCGCTGGTCTCCGCCGAACTCACGACCGCAATGCCGGTCGAAGGCGGGTTCTATCGCTGGGCACGCGCAGGATTCGGCAACTTTTGGGGCTTTCTCGCCGGCTGGTGGAACTGGTGCGCCTCATTTCTTTTGGGCGCTGTCTATGCCGTACAGTTCTCCGACTACTTCGGATTCTATTTGCCTTGGCTCACTGGGTGGAAACACTACCTGGTGTCCTTACTGATCGTGGCGCTGGTGACCTGGATCAACGTCCGCGGTATTGATGCGGTGGGAAAATTCGCGACTGTGCTCGAGATCTTTATTCTCATGCCCGCACTTGTGTTGGCCGTCATGGGCTTCGCCAAGTGGAAGCACAATCCATTCGTGCCCATCGTTCCACCCCACCAGCCGCTATTTAATGTGTTCGGAGTCGGGCTCGCCCTGGGACTCTGGCTTTATTCCGGTTACGAGCAATGCTCCACCGTCGCCGAGGAGGTCGAGAATCCCCGGCGCACCTACCCGCTCGCACTCGCGATCGTCGTTCCGCTCTCGATCGTGGTCTACTTCCTGCCCACGCTGGCGTCGCTGGCCGCGCTCGGGAACTGGCAGGATTGGCATACCGGCTACTTCCCACGCGCTGCGCAACTGGTCGGTGGGAACTGGCTCGGCTCCTGGATGACTGTAGCCGCCATGGTCACGAATCTTTCCCTGCTGAACGCCACCGTGCTTACTTCCACTCGCATGCCCTTCGCCATGGCGGAAGACGGCTACCTGCCCCATGCACTGACCGGCAGACATCCGCGTTTCGGCACGCCATGGGTGGCGATCATCGTCTCTGGGGTGATCTATGGCCTTCTGGCCGTACACTCGCTCACGCAACTCATTACGATCTACAACTGGTTGCGCGTCGCAACCACCGTGCTGACCGTGGGTGCGGCTTGGCAACTCCGGCGCAAACGCCCTGACCTGCCCCGTTCTTTCGTGGTTCCCGGAGGTCGGTTTGGCCTGATCGGCGCGGTCGTGGCTGTCGTTGTGATGAGCGTCGTCGCCCTTGGCGGCAGCCTGCTAGGGAACACCCACAACGGGCGCGTTGATCTCTACGGGCTGGTCTGGGGTCCTCTCGCCCTGGCAGCGGGACCCGCTGTGTACCTGCTACTGCGACACACAATCCGCGAGAAAAACGCGCCACAGAGCGTGGCTTAGCAGGCTCCGGAAAAACTACTGTAGCGCCGGCGTCCCGCCGGCTGTACGCGAGGGCGGGGTCCCCAGCGAGCGTTCTTGGCTTGCTGGGGTGGGAGGGCATCTTGCCCTCGCCGTGCAAGTTCGTGTCAGGGCGCGCCGATCTCGTTAAGAAATGACAGCGGGTTTAAAGGCTCCGGGAGGCGGAGCTCAGTGCAGATTCGCCACCAGCCCCATGATCACGGACCCGATGAACGCCGCTGTCAGAATGTAGAGTGCGGCGCGGGCTTCAGAACTCTTTACGGATTCGAACATATTCCACCTCAGGGCCTCGCTTGTACAGATACGAAGCAGCGCGCGATTATACACGCCGCAGGCTCGAATCGCGGCTAACTCACCCAGTCGAGCACTTTGTAGTACGCACCCGCGAACGGCAGAAACCACGGCTTTCCGTTGTACAAGCCGAGTGGCGCACTGGGAAACGGAATGCCCTCGAAGGGATTCTCCGGCTCCTGTCCAGCAATCCGCTGTCCCATAAGATGCCCCTGAAGGGTCGCCATCGCCACACCATGCCCGGCATAGCCCACCGCGTAGTAGATCCCGTCCATCTGCCCGGCATGCGGCATGATGTCAAAAGCAAAATCCAGGGTCCCGCCCCAGACGAATTCCACCTTCGCATCGCGCAGCTGCGGGTACACCTCGATCATTCCCCGCCGCAGAATCTCCGCGCTCTTGCGTACCGTATCACCACTCTCCGGGAAGAACGCTGCCCGCCCGCCGAACAGCATGCGATTGTCCGGCGTCAGCCGGTAGTAGTAGATGTAGTTCTTCGAGTCATAAATCATGCGGCTCCGTGGGCTTAGTTCGCGCGCCAGCCCCTCACGCAGCACTTCGGTGGTAATGATGTAGGAACCAATGGGAATGATTTTTTTCTGGAGTGCGGGCGTGACTTTACCTGTATATCCGCTGGTTCCGACGAAAACATCCCGAGCCCAGAGAGTCCCCCGTGAAGTGCCAATCGCCCAGCCTGGGGACCCCTGCCGGCTGCCGCGCTCAATCTTTTCGACTCGAGTCGTCTCGTGAATACATGCGCCTGTCCGGATTGCAGCCGCTCCGAGCCCCGCCACGTAGCGCGCCGGATTCAACCCAACGCTGGTTTCATCCACCATGCCGCCGTAATAAATATCCGAGCCGATCTCCGATCGCAGTTCATTGCGCGGGATAATCTTCAGCTCATGATTGAATTCGCGTCGTACAACCTCCGCCTGCCGCGCGTAGTCGTCAAAGTGCTTCTGCTTGCAGGCCACCTCCAGATGTCCGCAACGCGAGAAGTCACATGCAATGCTTTCCTCGCACACGATCTCTTCCACGCAGTCAATCGATCCCAGCGACGCCTTGTACATTCGCTGCGTCCGCTCGCGCCCATACATCGAGATCAGTTGATTGACTCCCAGTTTCAACCCGGTGAGCACCATGCCGCCATTGCGTGAACTGGCGCCCCAGCCGATGGTCTGACTCTCCAGCACAACAACCTTGATGCCCTTCTTCGCCAGTGTCCGTGCGGCCGACAACCCGGTAAACCCCGCCCCGATGACCGCTACGTCCGCCACTTCTGGCAAGGCACGAGACGTATCCGTCCGCGGCATTTCCACCGTCGTCAACCAATAGTTCTGTTCCTGGATCACCGGGATCGAAACCCTCCCTCAGATTCTTACTGTGCTCGCTGGGCACCGCAGTTTCATTGACTTAACTCGCCCAGCAGCCTACCATGCCCCGCAGACTGATGGGGCAGGGATGATCGGAAAAACGGTTGGCCATTACCGCATCCTCGAAAAACTGGGTGGCGGTGGGATGGGGGTGGTCTACGAAGCGGAGGACCTCCGCCTGGGCCGTCACGTCGCCCTGAAATTTCTCCCTGACGAACTTGCCCGCGATCCCCAGGCCCTCGAACGCTTCCGTCGCGAGGCCCGCGCCGCCTCTGCTCTCAACCACCCCAACATCTGCACCATCCACGATATCGGCGAGGAAGACGGCCAGAACTTCATCGCCATGGAGTTCATGGCCGGGCAGACGCTCAAGCAGCGCCTGGCCTCAGGTCCCATTCCCTTCGAGCAACTCCTGGAGCTGGCAATCCAGATTGCGGACGCACTCGACGCCGCGCACAACGAAGGCATCGTCCACCGCGACATCAAGCCGGCGAACATCTTCATCACCAAGCGAGGCACCGCCAAGATTCTCGACTTCGGTCTAGCCAAGCTGACTGGGACCGAGGTAACCGGGCCAGCCAATCACAGCATGGCGACTCTGGAAGGCAACCTTACCAGCCCCGGTACCGCGTTGGGAACCGTCGCCTACATGTCCCCGGAGCAAGCGCGCGGCGAGGCCCTCGACCGCCGCTCCGACCTCTTCTCCTTCGGCGCCGTCCTTTACGAGATGGCCACCGGACGCATGGCCTTCAGCGGTAACACCTCGGCCGTGATTTTCGATTCCATCCTGCACAAAACCCCGGCTTCGGCCGCCCGTGTAAACCCGGACCTCTCGCCCGACCTCGAGCGCATCATCAGCAAGGCCATCGAAAAAGATCCTGCGCTCCGCTACCAGAGCTCCGCCGAGATGCTCGCCGACCTGAAGCGCCTCCGTCGCGATACGAGTTCTGCCCGGGTCGAAGTTGCAACCGATTCTCAAAAACCACCCAAACGAAAGTGGCTCGTATCGGCCATCGCCGGGGTTGCCGCCGTCGGATTGCTCGCCGCAGCGTTCTTCTGGAAGGGCCGCGCGAGCCAGAACGAAATCTCTTCGATCGCCGTGCTTCCTTTCGTCAATGCCAGCAACGACCCCAACACCGAATACCTGAGCGACGGCCTCACCGAAAGCCTGATCAATAACCTCTCGCAGGTAAAGAATCTGGCCGTTATGTCGCGTGCTTCGGTCTTCCACTACAAGGGCAAGGACGTCGACCCGCAAGCCGTCGCGCGCGACTTGAAAGTCGAAGCCGTAGTCACTGGTCGTGTCGTACAGCGCGGCGACCAGCTCATCATCAGCTCGGAACTCATTGACGCCCGCACCAATCGCAACCTCTGGGGCGACCAATACGACCGCAAGATGTCTGACGTGCTGGCCGTGCAGCAGGACATCACCGGGGCAATTGCTGCCAAGCTTCGCGAGCGCCTCGGCAGTGACGAGCCCAAGAAGCAGATCGCCAAAGGCGGCACGGCCGACCCCGAGGCTTACCAGCTTTACTTGAAGGGACGCTTCTACTGGCAGAAAAGGACTCGTGACGGTCTCGAGAAGTCCAAAGACTACTTCAACCAGGCCATCGCGAAAGACCCGAACTACGCCACGGCCTACGTAGGCCTGGCGGAATACTATTTCGTCGTGCCGGACTACGCTCCCGTCTCCAACAAGGAAGCTACGCCTCTCCTCCGTGCTGCCGCGGAGAAGGCGCTGGCGATCGAACCAAACCTCGCGGACGCGCACAGTGTGCTTGCCGGAGCGCACTGGAACAACTGGGAATGGGATGCGGCCGAAAGCGAATTCAAACGGGCCCTGGAACTGGACCCGCATTCCGTCGATACCCACCACTGGTACGGACTATTCCTCTCCTGGGCGCGTCGCGATCAGGAAGCCATCGCCCAGATGAAGAGCGGCCTCGAGTCGGATCCCATTAACCTTCGCTTAAACGAAAATCTCGGACAAACCTACTGGAACGCCGGCCAGGATGATCTCGCCCTGGAGCAACTGAAAAAAACCTCTGACCTTGACCCGAACTTCGCGGACGTCCACGGTTTTCTCGGCGCCATCTACCGGGTTCTCGGCAAATACGATCTATGGCTCGCAGAGTGGAAGAAATTCGCGGAAACGAACGATGACAAGGAAGATCTCGCGATCAACGACCGGGTGACAAAAACCTACCAGCGATCCGGTTATCATGCCGCGCTTCTCAAATACATCGAACTCCAGCAACAATTGAGCACACGTCGCTATGTGGACCCGGGCGACATCGCAACCACCTTTGCTGCCGCTGGAGATCCAGACAATGCGTTTCTCTGGTGGAACAGGGCGATCGAGGAGAGGGCTGAAAGCGCGCAAACCCTGCGCGTCCGGCGCGAAATGGACCCCTATCGTTCAGATCCACGGTATTCCGCTTTGTTGAAGAAAATGGGGCTGCAAGGTTAAGCAGCCTCACACCCGTCATTCAGAAATCGCAGACCTGGAGCCTATTGCGGCTGCAGCACCAGTGGCCGTTCCAGCCGGAAATGCAGGATGGTTTCTGCCGGAACCTTTACCTGTTTCCCGCGCGTAAACAACTGGGTCAGAAACCCTCCGCCCGCGCCAGAAGCGGCGCCGATTGCGGCTCCCTGACCACCGCCGAAAATAGCACCGAACAGCCCGCCGATTGCCGCGCCGCCGCCCAGGAATTCGGCCGTCCGCTTGTTCTTCCCGAACCCTTTGTCGTTCGATTCCTTCAGCTCCGACGTGTACACGCGGTGGATTTTGCCACTAATGCTTACCGAATCGAGGTCGAGGTAGAGATAAGGCGAACCGGCTCCGCCACCCGACTCCGAAATGATCAGAAGTTTGGCTGGCGAGTGGCCCGGAATCGCGACCGCTCCGGACAGATCGTCCACCGCCGCCACTACCTCTGCCGAGAAGCGCTGCCCCGGCGACGCGTTGTCGGAATCGATCTTCTCGTTCGTGCGAATGCTGATTTCGCTCCCGGTCGGAATGACCTTCGCCCCTTGGGGCGGAACCGGCGCCACGCCGGTCTCGCTCAGAATCAGCGACTCCACGTCTTTCCGTGGGAACTGGTACAGAATTCCCATGTTGTCTTTAAACGGTAGTGGATCGGCGCCGTTGAACTTACCCGAATAGACCTTACCGTTGCGCAGGGTTACGGTGTCGTTGGTCGCCGTAAACACCAGCGACTGCACATCGCTGACAGGAAACGTGTAGCCAATGCCGCTTGTGTCGGTGAAAGAAATCATCGCTTCTTTCGCCCCGAGGAACCTTCCGGAGTAGCTCGCTCCCTCTCGCGTAATGATCGTGTCAGCCGATGCGACGGCCACCATCGCCAACCACAGCGCCAGTACAGACGATCCCCAACGACTGATCCGCATGTTTTCTCTCCGTGGAAAATTCCTGGCGCGCGCGCAACCCCTGCACCGGAAAGCAAGCATTCTACTCTTGTTTCAGGCGTGCCGATGCCGGGTAGCCCCTGAACCGCGTGCCTTGAAGCAGGTCCCTCGCCCCGTTACACTTATTACGATGCATATGCACGTGCATTCCGGCGCCAGACACGGCACTTCCAAGGTGCTGCGCATCTCGTTGTTCGTCACGCTGGCTTACATCCTGCTGCTGGTAGTCGCAGGAATTCGTGCCCATTCCCTCGCCTTGCTTTCCGAGGCTGGCCATAATCTTTCGGATTTCCTGGCACTCCTGCTGTCGCTGGTCGCCGTCTATCTGCAATCTCGGCCGCCTAGCGCCACCAAGACGTACGGCTATCATCGCGCTGGAGTCCTGGCCGCCCTCATCAACGCGGGCTCCTTGGTGGCAATCGCATTTTTTATCTTTTACGAAGCCTTGCGGCGCATCCAGCACCCCGAAGCCGTCCATGCCGGACTCATGATGTGGGTGGCAGCCACGGGCGTCGTGATGAATGGTGTGATCGCCCTGCTCCTCTACCGCACAGGCGGCGACGTCAACATCCGCAGCGCCCTGATCCACGAAGTCGGCGACACGCTCTCCACCGCCGCCGTGATCATTGGTGGCTGGGCCATTATGGTCACGCACCAGTATTGGATCGACTCCGCGCTTTCGTTCGGGATCGGCGCCCTGATTCTGTGGTCTTCGATCGGAATTCTTCGCGAAACCATGAACATTCTGCTCGAAGGCACGCCGCGCGGCATGAAACTCGACCGCCTCGAAGCCGCCATCCGCAGGGTCGAAGGCGTCAACGATGTGCACGACCTGCACGTCTGGAGCATCGGCTCAGAAAGCCACGCTCTCTCCTGCCACATTGCCATCGCCGACATCCCGCCGTCGGCCAGCGAGCGCATCCTGCGCGACGTGAAGGAAATCCTCCACCACGACTTTCGCGTGGT
>Ga0307478_10001687_pt1 | contig 18570 bp, 8 predicted proteins | sample atmos_gasesECM4C_2_FD_203713 | JGI IMG/M metagenome (GOLD analysis project Ga0307478, IMG submission 203713) | Hardwood forest soil microbial communities from Morgan-Monroe State Forest, Indiana, United States - atmos_gasesECM4C_05 | ecosystem: Environmental > Terrestrial > Soil > Temperate... | reverse complement strand
CAGGCGAACATCACCTGGAACAGCGGGCTGTGTCCCAGATTTCGTGCCGGCTGCACCAGTTCCACCACCTGCTCAAACGGAATGTCCTGATGCTGCTGTGCGGCGATCACGTGGCGCTTGACCCTATGCAGCACCTCTCTCACGGTCGGCCTGCCGGATACGTCGACTCGCAGCACCAGCGTGTTCACGAAAAATCCGATCAGTTTCTCGAGCTCTACCCGCCCGCGGTTCGCCACCGGAGTCCCAACCACCACGTCGTTTTGGCCGGACAAGCGGCTCAGCAACGCCGCCCAAGCCGCCAACAGAGTCATGTACAGCGTGGTCCCGTGGCGCGCGCTCAGTTCCTTCAACTTCCCTGTCAACTCCTGGTTCAACACCACCGACAGCATCGCCCCGGCGTAATCCTGCCGCGCAGGCCGCTCATGATCAGCCGGCAACTCCAACAACTCCGGGGCTCCTTCGAGATTTTTTTTCCAGTACTTCGCCTGCTCCCCCAGGACCTCACCTTCAATCCACTTCCGCTGCCACACCGCGTAATCTACGTACTGCACCGGCAACTCCGGCAAAGGATCCTGCTCGTCCTTCGCATACGCCCCGTACAACACGCTCAATTCCTTGAACAACACTCTCATCGACCACCCGTCGGAGACGATGTGGTGCATGCAGATCAACAATAAATATTCCTGATCCCCTAACCGGATCAGCCGCCCACGGATCAGCGGCCCGTTTTCCAGATCAAACTTTGCGTTGGCCTCTCCGGCAATCAGTTGGTCTAACGCAACGGACGCATCCTCATGCCCGCGCAAATCCTGTTCATGAAGATCAAACTGGCTCTCATCCACCGCCGAGATGCGCTGTTCGGGCTCGCCTTGCACGACCACGAAGCTGGTGCGCAGGGCCTCATGCCGCGCCACGAGCCGGTCGAGCGCCCGCTTCAGCGCCGCCACGTTCAACTCCCCTCGTAATCGCATTCCCAACGGAATGTGATAGGTTCGACTCACTCCTTCCATCTGCGCCAGAAACCACAAGCGCTGCTGGGCAAAGGACAACGGGAATCGACTTCCGCGCTCGGCACGAGTAATAGCCGGCAGCGGGGAATACCTCGCACTCTCGACAACCCGCGCAAAGTCACTCAGCACTGGTTGCGCGAACATGTCGCTGATCTTCACTTCTACTTCCAGGATCTGCCGTATCCGCGAAGTCACTCGCATCACCAGCAGCGAGTGCCCACCCAAGGCAAAAAAATTGTCCTGCCGACCGACCCGCTCAACCTTCAATACCTCTGCCCAGATCCGGGCGACGATGGTTTCGACCTCGCCCTCGGGCGCAGCATAGCGCGCCACCCCATAGTCGTTTGCGTCCGGCGCAGGTAACGCCTTCCGGTCCAGCTTTCCATTGGGGGTTAGCGGCAAACTATGCAGCCGCACATACGCAGCCGGCACCATGTACTCTGGCAGCTTCCTCGCCAAGAATGCACGCAGAACCTCAGCTCCGATCTGGTCAGCTCCGTGCCCCTCCAGCGCGGTGTAGTACGCTACCAGACGTTTGTCGCCTGATTCCTCCCGGACTACGGCCGCCGCCTCCCTGACCGCAGCATGCTCTGCCAGCCGCGCTTCGATCTCCCCCAACTCAATTCGAAAACCCCGGACCTTCACCTGCTCGTCGTTCCGTCCTATAAACTCGATCGTCCCGTCCTTCAGGAACCGCCCCAGGTCCCCGGTCCGGTACATGCGCTCGCCCGGCTCCGTGCTGAATTGGTCGGGAACGAACTTCTCGGCCGTAAGCTCCGGCCTGTTCAAATACCCTCGCGACACTCCCGCTCCTCCGATGCAGAGCTCTCCCGCTACTCCCACGGGTACCGGCTCGCCTTGCTGGTCTAGAATGTAGGCGCGCTTATTCGCGATCGGTCGTCCAACCGGTGGACTGCCAGATGCTTGATCATCACAGTCATACAGCGTTGCATGCACGGTGGTTTCGGTGGGTCCGTAGAGGTTGATGAGTCGTCGCCCAGGGAGCCAGCGTTTGGCCAGGGATTCAGTTAGAATTTCGGCCGAAACCATGAGAGTTCCCAGGGAATTGAGGTCGCTCCCTTCTGGCAAGGTGGCCAGGACCGACGGAGGGAATTTTGCGTGAGTGATTTCGCTTCGTTTGATTACCTGCTTCAGGGCTTCACCAACCAAAATCGTCCCTTGCGGTGAAACATACAACGCGGCGCCTCGACACAGCGCATTCCAAATTTCTGGAGTGCTGGCATCGAAGCTCAACGATGCAAACTGCAAAATGCGACTGGCGGATTCGACGGCCAACAATTGGACTTGTGTGACAACAAGGCTAGATACCGCCCGGTGCTCAGCCATGACCGCTTTGGGAGTTCCGGTGGAGCCCGAGGTATAGGTGACGTAGGCCAAATTCTCAGAACTAAGACCGATCGCTGCCGGATCCGGATTGGTCTCTGGCTCTTCGCTCCATGCATTTGCTTCGCCGGTCAGATCCAGTACCCGCACGCTTTCGCTGATCCCGCTGAACAGTCCGTGCAAATGTTTCTGCGTCAGCAGCACCGCCGGGGCGCTGTCCTCGATCATGAACTGCAATCGCTCCGTTGGATACGCTGGGTCCAAGGGCAGATACGCTCCCCCGGCCTTTAGGATTCCCACAATCCCCACCACCATCTCCAAGCTGCGCTCCACGCAGATTCCCACGCGTGCGTCCGCGCTTACCCCCACCTTCCGCAGATAATGCGCGAGCCGATTCGCGCGGAGGTTCAGCTCTGCATAGCTGAGAGAGGCTTCCTCATACGCCACTGCCACCGCCTCCGGGGTTTTGCGTACCTGCTCCTCGAATAACCCATGCACACAACTTTCACTGGGATACTCCGGCGCGGGCGGGTTCCACTTAGACACAATCTCTCGCCGTTCCTCCTCGCTCAGGATCGGCAGCCCGTCCACCACCTGAGCATCTCCGCACACCATCGCTTCCAGCATTCTGCAAAAGTATCCGCGATACCGTTCGATCGCCGCTCGTTCAAATAGTCCCGTGGCGTATTGGAACCCGCCTACAAGCGTTTTCCCGGCTTCGAGCAGCGACAGTGTCAGATCGAACTTCGCCATCCCGTAAGGGATTTCGAGGGAACTCGCTTCGAGTCCAGCCAGTTCAAGTTGTCCCTGTGGTGTGTTCTCCCAGACGAACATCACCTGGAACAGGGGGCTGTGCGCCAGACTTCGTACCGGCTGCACCAATTCCACCACCTGCTCAAACGGGATGTCCTGATGGCGCTGCGCCGCGACCGCCTGTTTCTTCACCCGCGCCAGCAACTCCCTCACCGTCGGCTGGCCCGATACATCCACTCGCATCACCAGCGTGTTCACGAAAAACCCAATCAGATTCTCGATCTCTACTCTCCCGCGATTTGCCACCGGCGTCCCGAGGACCACATCCTGCTGCCCCGACAACCGACTCAGCAACGCCGCCCAGGCCGCCAACAACGTCATGTACAGCGTGGTCCCATGCCGCGCGCTCAGCTCTTTCAGTCCCGCCGTCAGCTTCTCCTCCAATACCAACTCCACTACCGATCCGACATAGTCTTGCCGCCACGGACGCGCATGATCGGCAGGCAATTCCAACAACTCCGGGGCTCCTTCGAGATTTTTTTTCCAGTACTCCGCCTGCTCCTTCAAAACCTCGCCTTCCATCCACTTCCGCTGCCACACCGCGTAATCGGCGTACTGCACCGGCAACTCCGGCAAGGGATCTTTTTCCCCTCCGACATACGCCCCATACATTGCGCTCAATTCCTTGAATAACACTGCCATCGACCAGCCGTCAGAGACGATGTGGTGCATACTGATCAGCAGGGCGTACTCCTGCTCGCCCAACCGGATCAGGCGACCGCGGATCAGCCGCCCGCTTTCCATATCAAAACCTGCTTCCGCTTCTTCTGCGATTGCGCGCTCCAACTCCGCTGCGCCATCCTCGTGCTGCCGCAAATCCTGCTCTTGCATTTGAAAAGCGCTCTCTTCGACCGCCGCGATTCTCTGCTGCGGTTCTCCTTCTACCATCACGAAGCTTGTGCGCAGCGTCTCATGCCGGGCTACCATTCGATTCAGTGCCCGCTTCAGCGCAGCCACGTTCAACTCCCCTCGTAATCGCAGCCCTAACGGAACGTGATACGCTCGGCTCCCTCCCTCCATCTGAGCTAAAAACCACAATCGCTGCTGCGCAAACGACAACGGAATTCCTCCTCCTCGTTCTGCACGCGTGATGGCCGGAGGAGGGACTGCCTTGCTCCTAAGGTTTAGGGACTTAGCCAGTCGAAGCAACTGCTCCCGCTTACCCACCGTCAATTGTGTTTGGAAAGAGTTCATGGCTAAACCTCCGGTAGTGGATTTGAGGTTTCAGCGAAAGGTCGCAGTTGGGCTACGACTCTTGTATAAGCTTCAAAGTATTTTCCAGATCGTCCGCGTCAAATGCCGCGAGCTGTTGATCGATGATCCATTCAGCCAGTGGAGCGAGCACCGGCCGCGCAAATAACCCGTCACCTCCTATTTCCACACCCAGGCGCTGGCGCAACCGTGCGATGGTCTGCATGGCCAGCAGCGAGTGACCGCCCAATGCGAAAAAGTTGTCGTGCCGCCCGATAGGTTCGACGTTCAGCACCTCAGACCAGATTGCCGCTACAGCCTGTTCGGTCTCTCCCACTGGTTCCTCATATTCGCGTACTCCGTAGGCGTCGGGTCCCGGAGCCGGCAATCTCTTCGGGTCCAGCTTTCCGCCCTCCGTCAGCGGCAAACCATTAGTCCGCACATAGGCGGCGGGCACCATGTACTCCGGCAATTTCTCACCCATCCACGCCCGCAACTCTTGCGCTCCTACGCTCCCTTCCCATCCTTCTCTCTCGGTGTAATACGCAACCAGCCGCTTCTCCCCCTCGACATCTTCCCGCGCTATCACCACCGCTTCCCGCACTTTCCGATGTCCCAGCAAAGCGGTTTCAATCTCTCCCAGTTCAATGCGAAATCCGCGAACCTTGACCTGCTGATCGATTCGGCTCAGGTACTCCAGGCTGCCATCCGGCAGCCACCGCACCAGGTCGCCAGTCCGATATAGCCGCTCATCCTCCCTGCCGCTCAACCCGTCAGGAACGAACCGCTCCGCTGACAGATCCCCTCGCCCCCAGTATCCGCGGGCTAGCCCGACTCCTCCCAGACAAAGCTCTCCCGGCACTCCCGCTGGCACCGGGTCCATCCACTTATCCAACACGTAAGCTTGAGTATTTGCGATGGGACGGCCAATCGAACGCCAACATTGGCCTTCGTGATTTACCTCGCGAATTGTGGCATTGACCGTTACCTCGGTCGGCCCGTAAGCATTGAACAGTCTCGGGCGAGGACCTTTATGTTTGAACCAAGCGTCTAATGCAGCTCGACCAACGGCCTCCCCGCCAATCATCACCTGGCGGAGGGATCTGGGAATAGTTGTGTCACTTTCCAAAACCAGTTGCTGCCAGAACAAAGTGGGTAAATTGGCGACCGATACACGATTGGTTTCGCACAACTTCCAGAACTCCCGAGCCCCGACGAGCCAGGCATCACTGCGCAGCACCAGCGAAGCCCCACTTCCTAAAGCGCCAAATATTTCCTCCACCGACATGTCGAAAGCGAAGGAGGCGAATTGCAGAATCCGATCCTCATTGCATATTTGGTATCGATTGCGGAGCGCCATGATCTGGTTGACCAGGGCGTGATGTCCGATCATGACGCCTTTAGGCGTACCGGTGGAACCGGAGGTGTAAATCATATAGGCCAAGTGTTCCGGGGTCAGACCATTGGAGCTACGCTCTGGATTGCTGTCCGGCTGATTCCTCCAGGCAGCACTTGGATCGGGCAGATTCAGCACGGGCAGGCTCTCGGGGATTCCACCGAATAGTTCTTTGAGCTGACGCTGGGTCAGTAGTACCGCCGGCCGACAGTCTTCCAGCACGTACCGTGAACGCTCCCGCGGATAGGCCGGGTCCAGCGGCACATAAGCTCCACCCGCCTTCATCACCGCTAGCAAGCCCACCACCATCTCCAAGCTACGCTCCACACAAATCGCCACCCGCATGTCCGGCTTCACTCCCAGCTTTCGCAGATAGTGCGCCAACTGATTGGCCCGCCGGTTCAGCTCCGCGTAAGTCAGATGCTGGCCTTCATACTCCAGCGAAATGGCCTCGGGTGTCTTCCGAACCTGCTCTTCGAACAATTCATGGGCACAACCGACTGGAATCTCCAACTCTGTCCGGTTCCACTCTGCGAGCTGGTCTCGCTCTTCCTGCGGCCACAGATAGCCGGTCCGGTCCTCCGTCATTCCAGCCAGCACCCTGGCGTAATAGCCAGCTACACGCCGCAGTGCATCTGCGCTCATAATGCCGGTGTCACACTGCACAGCTCCCCACAGTTTCCCGGTTGAGGCTGATACCTCGAAATCCACGCAAAAATCGAAGTTGGTCCGCGCATACCAATCTCGGCCTCGAATCAGCTTTCGCTTGTTTTGCCCATCTCGCTCCATTTCCTTGTAAACGTGGAAGTGCACATAGTTGAACGCCGTCTGGAACAACGCCTCGCCACCGATTTGCTCCCGCAGATCGACCATGGGATAGCGCCGGTGTGGCATGATCCGTTGCTCGGCCGAAAATGTCTCCCGGATCTGAGATCTCCAACTGTCGCACTGGGTCCGCTGGCGAAAGGGAACCGTATTCAGGAAAAGACCGAGAACCTGCTCTCCACCTTCCACTTCCGGCCGCCCGTTGATCACTACACCGGTGGTTACATCAGGCTGTCCGCTTAGCAACTGCAAGGCCTTCATGTGGGCTGCCAGCAACACCGTCTTCAGCGGGGCGGACATTTCCCGCGCCAACTGTTGCAAGCGCTGCTGCGTGTGTTCGCCGAGGGCAATCTCCTGCGCCGTGATTCCCTGGCCTGGTCTCTCCCCTGCGTTGGGCCGCCAATCTTTCAACGGCACGGGGGTGACGGTATGGCCTTCCAGCAGCTGCTTCCAGAATGCGATGCTTTCCTCCGAAGCCAGGGCTCGCCGCTCGAGGGCGATATAGTCTCGATAGCTCACTCCGAGCGGGGGCTGTTCGCGCGTGTCGCCTGCCAGCCGTCGCTCATAATCCTCGATTAGCTCGGTGATCATGCTGGCCTCGCTCCATCCATCCATAATCGCGTGATGGAAACTTAAGCTGCATTGAAATTCATCCGCACTCAGTCGATGCACATAAATCCGCATCAGGGGCGCATGCTCCCACCCAAATCCCTTCTTACACTCCCGATCCACGAACTCCGCCAGTTCCTCCTCCTGCGCCGCCTCGCTCTTGCCGCGCCAGTCCCCTTCCACCACCCGCAAATCCACTGACCGGTGCAGTAGCTGCATGGGTTCGCGAAAGCTTGCCATGTCAATCGAAGTGCGCAGAATCCCGTGGCGCTGGGTCAACCTGTCCACCGCCCTCTGGAACATCCGTGCCTCGTAGGGCAGACCCAAACGATAACTAATGACGTCGTGATACACCCCGCCCTCCGGCGCATAGTCGCTGTGAAACAACATCCCTGCCTGTAACCGGCTCAGCGGATAGGCATCCTCTACATCTTCCGCCACTCTGCTTCGCACTTCTTCTCCCACTAACTCAAACGGCGCCGTCCTTATCGACTCTTCGCCCCCGACCTGCCGCGTTGTCCTCGCAAGCGCCCTTACCGTCTGGTGCTCAAATAAATCCTGCACCGAGAACTCCAGGCCTCGCTCCCGCGCGCGCCCGACGATGCGCACGCTCAGTATCGAGTCTCCCCCTAACTCGAAGAAATTCTCTTCAACCCCCACCTGCTCGAGCCCTAGCGCCTCCCCCCAGACCTCGGCGAGGATTGCTTCTGTCTTGTTCCGCGGTGCCACGTACTCTTCTGTTCGGTCGCCCAGCGCTTCTTCCGGGCTAGGTAGCTTGCGCCGATCGACTTTTCCATTGGTAGTTAGCGGCAGCTCATCCAGAAGCACGACCACAGGCACCATGTATTCCGGCAGTTTCTTCGCCGCAGCTTCCCGCGCTTCGGCTGCGGTCAGCCGCGCGCCCTTCGCGCTCACTACATATCCCACCAACTGCTTGTCTCCGTTGTCCTTCACCCGGGCTACCGCTACGGCCTCCTTGACTCCTGCCTGCTCCCGCAACGCCGCTTCCACTTCTCCTAACTCGATTCGATACCCCCGAATCTTTACCTGCTCATCCCTGCGTCCCACAAACTCGACCGTCCCATCTTCCCGCCACCGTCCCAAGTCCCCGGTACGATACAACCGCTCTGCGGGGCTGAAGGCATTGGGCACGAACTGCTCCGCCGTCATCTCGGGTCGATTCGCATAACCCCTCGCCACACCCAACCCTCCGACACATATTTCTCCGGGCACTCCCACTCCCACGAGGTGTAACTCGCCGTCCACGATGAATATTTTTGTATTTCCAATCGGCGTTCCGATCGGCACGGCTTTCCGCTCTTCTATTTTCTTCAGAGCCAGGTACGAGGCAAACGTCGTGGTCTCGGTGGGTCCATAGACATGCACCACTTCGCGCGGCCCCTCCTCCTCGACAGCTCGCCGGACGCATTCCGGATCGCATAACTCCCCACCGAACAGAACCTGGTCCATCGCGGCAAAGATCCCCCGGCAACTGCGCACGCATTGCTGGAACAACGCTGTTGTGAGAAACAGAGTCGACACTTGCAGTTCCTCCAACTGCCCACGGAAAATTTCCGCCTCCAGCACATTCATTTTGGAAATCACCGCCAGGCGGCTCCCGTTCAACAGTGCTCCCCAGACCTCGAACGTACTGGCATCGAAAACCACGTTGGATACGTGGCCTATTACCAGAGAAGGGTTGAACGCCACATAGTTTGTGCTACGGACCAGACGCACAACATTCCGGTGTGAGACCATGACGCCCTTCGGCCGACCGGTCGATCCCGACGTGTACATCACGTACGCAAGTTGACTGCTGTCTATCGTGTGCCCAATGTTTTCCGCGCTCTCCTTCTCGATCGCTTTTCGATCTTCATCTACGCAAACCACCAGCACGAACTGCGTGGCTTGAGTCGACAGATGATTCCGCAGCCGAGTCTGCGTCACCAGGATCCCGACCTCGGCATCCTCTATCATCAACACCAGCCGCTCACCGGGATACTCCGCATCCAGCGGTACATAGACCCCTCCGGCCTTCAGGATCGCGAGCATCACCACTACCATCTCGACCGAGCGCTCGAGGCAAACACCCACCCTCGTCTCTGGACCTACCCCCAAATTCCGCAGATAGCGCGCCAACTGATTCGCTCGCGCATTCAACTCGCCAAAACTCAGTTGCTGGTCTGCAGACGCCATCGCCACCGCGTCTGGCAGGTTCTCCACCTGCGCCTCAAACAACTGGTGGATGCAACCATCCGGAATCTCCGCATCGGTTTGGTTCCAGTGGTGCAGCACCTTCCGCCGCTCCGCCTCCGCCAGCAAGGGCAAGCAATCCACCGCTTCATTCTCGTCACTCACCATCCCTTCGAGCAGACGGGTGAAATATCCCAGATAGCGCTCGACTGTTTCCTGCTTAAATAACCCCGTCGCATATTCCAAGGCTCCCTCAATGCCCCCCTCCGATTCCTGAATCAAGAGAGCCAGGTCGAACTTCGACACGGTATGCGGGGACAACTGCAGCGGCCCAGTGACCAACCCCGGCAATTGCGGACGACTTTCCAACCCCTCCAGCCAGGTAAAGGTCACCTGGAACACGGGGGTGTGCGCGAGGCTTCGTACCGGCTGCAGCAGTTCCAGGACTTGCTCAAACGGTATGTCCTGATGCTGTTGCGCCGCGATCGCCTGCCGCTTCACCCGCTGCAGTATTTCTCCCACTGTCGGCCTGCCGGATAGATCCACGCGCAAGGCCAGCATGTTCACAAAATTCCCGATCAGGTTTTCGATCTCTACCCGTCCGCGATTCGCCACCGGCGTCCCGATCAGGAGGTCCTGCTGTCCCGACAACCGGCTCAGCAACACCGCCCAGCCCGCTAACAATGTCATGTACAGCGTGGTTCCATGTCGCGCGCTCAGCTCTTTCAGCTCCGTCGTCAGTGACTCGCTTAATCTCACCGGCAGCGCGCCGCCGGTATAGTCCTGCCGCGCCGGACGCACATGATCCGCAGGCACCTCCAACAACTCCGGCGCACCTTCCAGATTCTTGCTCCAGTACTGCGCTTGCCGTAGTAGCTCGCCACTGATCGACTCGCGCTGCCACACTGCGTAATCGGCGTATTGCACGCCCAACTCCGGAAACCGATCCTGGCCCCCCTTCGCATACGCCTCGTACAACACGCCCAACTCTTTGAAGAAGACGCCTATCGACCATCCGTCCGATACGATGTGGTGCATGCTGATCAGCAATACATGCTCGTGCTCACCCAGCCGAATCAGCCGCCCGCGGATGAGGGGGCCGTTTTCCAAATCAAACTTGCGGCTAACCTCGTCCGCTATCACTCGCTCCAGCTCAGCTGGCGCGTCATTGTGCAGTCGCAAGTCCTGCTCGAACAAATGAAAACCGCTCTCTTCCGCCGGAGCGATCCTCTGCTCTGGCTCTCCCTCCGCCACTGCAAAAGTTGTGCGCAGCGCCTCGTGCCGCGCGACGATTCGATCCAGTGCTTGCCTCATCGCCGCCACATTCAACTCGCCTTGTAACCGCACTCGCAAGGGAACGTAATAGGCCTCGCTCCCGCCCTCCATCTGCGCCAGGAACCAAAGCCCTCGCTGGGCAAAGGACAGCGGCGCTCGTTCTCGACGCTGGGCGCGCGTGATCGCCGGTAGCCGGGACTGACGCGCGCTCTCCACGGTGCGCGCCAGATCAGCCAGACCCGGCATGGCAAACAGATCGCTGATGCCTATCTCCACATCCAGCGCTTGTCGCGCGCGCGCGGCCACCTGCACTGCCAGAAGCGAACGGCCGCCCAAGGTAAAAAAATTGTCGTGCCGACCCACTCGACTCACCCGCAGCACATCCGCCCAGATCGCCGCCAGCGCGGTCTCAATCGGTCCCTCGGGCGGTTCATACTCCTGCGCCACAAGTATTTCTGCTCCCGGCATCGGCAGAGCGTTGCTATACAAGTTCTCGTTTCCTGTCAGCTGCGTCATTCCCATGTTCTCCACTCGTCGTTCGACTCATAGTTTTCACTGTCGCCGGAGCACAGCATGAGTCTCAGCAGAAACTCCTTGATTGGTTCACAAAAGGGCCAACCGCTGGCCGCCGCAAAGAATGTCTTCACATCCTGGCCACGCATTTTGGGGTCATTGAATTTGGCGGACCGTTTTTTGCGTCGCCGCGGCAATCGTGATCAGCAATAACACTGACCCGGCAAACAGAAACATAAATTTCAGACCCACGGCGATCAATACGCCCGCCAATGCCAGTGAGATAGGCATAGTTCCCCTCGCGCCCAGGATGAGGACGCTTGAGACGCGTCCGCGAACAGAAGCATCAATTCGCTGCATAATCCATGCGCCGATCTGTACGTTGGCCATCCCGGCGGAGATTCCCATCAGGAACAACACGGCGGGGAAGGCCCACCGGCCGTTCAGCATTCCGAGCGAACTCAGGAGCAACGAAAGCACGAGGGCAACCACAAGGATCATGATGCCTCGCCGACGGACCTTCCAGAGTCCGCCCAGCACAACGCCGCCGAGGACACCGGCGGCCACGGAAGAAAGCATCATGCCAAGCATCGCGGGCGATCCAAATTTGGTCTTCGCCACGTAGGCAAGCCCGAGCCCGATTGGCCCAGTGAGACAAAAATTGATCCCCAAGGCCACTAGCATCAGGGAACGGAGTGGAATGTCTTTGCCCACATATTGAAGGCCTTCCCAAATGGAGTGCAAAATTGGTTTCTTTGTGTCTTGCGACGCAGGCGGATCAGGGAGCAGGAGCAGGGCGACAATGATGAACAGGAAACTGAGGGCATCGATAAAGAAGGCGGAGGCAATCCCCAGAGCCTTGATAATGAATCCGGCAGGCGCGGGACCGAAGATAGTGGCCAGTTGCATGCTGACGCCGGAAACGGATTCGGCAGCCACGAGTTGTTCAGATTTGACGAGAAAAGGTATGAATGCCTGTTCTGCGGGGCCATCGAAGGCATCCGCCGTCCCGAACAGGGCAGCCAAGGCGTACAGGTGCCATGTGCGCAGAAGATGCAGGGAAATCAGAACGCCAAGCGCCGCGACCAAGATGGCGCGAGCCCATGCTGCCATCATCATGATCCTGCGGGGAGAAGTTCGGTCACTCACCGCGCCACCCATGAGCATGAGTACGGAGCGAGGAATCGCGCCGGACATCATAACGGTTCCCATCGCGATGGCGGACCCGGTTTGCTGCAGAACCAGCCAGGGCAGTGCTACAAAATAAAATTGGTCGCCCAAAAGCGAGATTGCGCTGCCCCCGAACAAAAGCTGGAAGTTGCGCTCTCGCAGTGGATGCGGCGGAGCCGTAACCACTTTCGGCTCTTCAACGTCCGGGGTCACTTTGGCTATTGCCATGGGAGTCTCCAGTGTCAGTCAAGAGGTTGGAATTGGAACTAGCGCTTTTTCGTCGAGCTTATTTTGGAAATCCCAGGTGCGAATTATTTGTGCTACGCGAGTACGAAGCGACGAAGAAGAGAATAGAGGCAGCGATGGCGGTTTAAAAAGTGCCGTTTGCCGGATCTTCCATTCCGTAATAGTCGTTGAGTGTACGGAGGATCGCCGGATCGCCGAAATCGTAGATATGGTGTTCCAGTTCGGCATCATGGTGCATCACGTGAACGTGAACTCTCTTCCCGTCATCGTGAATATAGACGTAAATCGGATGGTGGCCTTCCGGACGTTCAGTCGTGGAGGGCGATTCGCAGTATCCATCAGCCTGGCACTGCGCTTCATGATAGTGCACCCGTTCCAGGTTCATAGATGTCACCTCCTTCCCGGCACAATGCGTCTCTGAGGCAAGTTTTTAGGTGAAGCTACGGGTAGAGAAACTTAAGCTAATCGACATATAGCCTAGCTAAAGCATGATTGTGGTTACTGGAAGTGCCTGTAACTTCTCTATACAACAGTCGTAATCTCGACTTACTATAGAGCCCTCTGTGACAGAGGCTAAATCTGCATCTGGTTACAGTGGCTCGGACAAGGTCTGAAGTAGATCATCGTGGAGAGCACCGACAAACTCCGTCTGCAGGCTGTGAATGAAGAAGTGATCACCGGAAAATAATCTAGTCTTGCATTCTGCTATTGTCTCCATTTCCCAGGGAGCCAGACTGTTCACGTCGGCAAGTTTGTCCAGCTCCCCGCCGTAAACAGTAATGGGGCAGGGGAGCGGCGATTCGGCAAGATATTCGTAGGTGTCGGTAATCTCGAAATCCGCTCGCAGCAAGGGCAGTAGCGCCCTTTGGAGTTCTGGAACCTCGAAGAATTCCTTCGGAGTTCCTTTGAGCTTCAGAATCCTGGCCAGGAACTCCTGAGTGGGAAGGTTGAAGGTCGGCGGTACAGATCTCACCACATTCGGGGCCCGGCAAGCGGAAAGAAACAGGTGCACGGGCATACTGTAGTTTCTACGGCGGAGTTCCCGCGCCAGTTCGAAGCTGATGAGCGCTCCCATGCTATGGCCATAGAAAGCAAACCGGCCACGAAACTCTGCGTGCATTGCATCGGCGATCTCTTCCACGAGGGGCTGCAGCCGCGTACGGGGTCGCTCGCCGAAACGCCTTGCCCGGCCCGGCAAGTGCATCAGGCAAACGTCAATTTCAGGGACGAAATTCCGTTGCCATTCACGAAAGACGTGCGCACTTCCGCCGCCGTATGGAAAACAGAAGAGACGGAGGCGTGGCGGGCGAGCTGTTGAAAGACTTTCGAACCAGCGGTTCGTCGGATTGTAACTCGGCGTCGCCAATTTGGATGACCCAAAAGCTCAGCAAGAAGGCTGGCTGCGTTGCATCTTTTTCTAACCTAGGAAGCTCTGCTGGCGGCTTCAACAACTGCCGGGATCAACGGACGAATTGTTTCGGGCGCGGTCAGAGGCAAGTCGTCGATCAGGATTTCTTTTTCTCCGAAGAGTCGTTCAGCCGTGATTCCCCGCCCGTGGCTCCACTTCAGCAACTTGTCCGATTCCACAATGGGATGGGATTCGGCGGTGTATTTGATGCTTGTGATGTAGTTCAGCCACGGCTCCTGGCCCATCGCGTAAACGTACACCTGTTTGCAGTTCAACGACTCGATGATGCCTCTGGCTTGCTCAAAGTTGGAGCCTGAGAGACGGCGCGAGTCATCCATCGCCCTTTCGATCGCAGCCGTAAGCAGAGGACCGTAGAGCCAGGAGAGCGGAGCGCCATCGCACTCCATGCCAAGAAATAAGACATCCACGTCCCCTACATCACGGTGGATGTGTTCGTACAGCCGGGGTTCGATGTTGCAAGAGTCGGCGGCAAACATCATGGCGTGCGGACCGAGTTTCACCAGCCAAGCGGTCTTGCTCCTTATGTCAAGATCGGCATGTTCGCCAAAGAAGGGCAACGAAGTAATTCGAACTTTCCCGTTGCTAACATCCTCCATTTCCGTTGCTTCGATCACGTTTCGGAAGCCGCACTGCTCCAGCAGCAGCTTGATCGATGGATCCTGCAACTGGCCGCCTCCGCTGCGTGGAACGACAATGTTCCGGATCTTGTGCCGGATTTGCAAAAGCGTTTCGAACAACACATGGTCCTGGTGATTGTGGGTGATCAGCACGTAATCGATGGAGTCCGGCAGATCCACGTAGGTGTAGCGCGAGATGCCGCTCTCGTAGGTGTAGCTGAGCACGGGATCGAACAACATGCTCACCCCTTGCGACTCGATTAAAACGCAAGCATGTCCAAAGTAACGCCAGCGGACTCCCGGACCCAAATATGGCGCGTAGCGGGGTGGAGGCTCAGGCGTGAGGAAGGTGCCAAGTACTTTCTCCCGGCTTCCATTTATCTCCAGCATCTCCTGAATTTCTTCCGGCCGCCGGGGTGTCGTTTTGAGGCGGAAGATTTCATCCACGACCAGGCTGTTGAACGGAACTTGCAAGTGCAGGCTGCTGTCATCTTCGAGGCGGGGCGTGCTCAGCACGAACGGGCGATCATCGCTCTTGATCGCTGACAACATCAGACTTTGCATGGATGGGTCATAATAGCGGCTCTGGTATAACAGCGGCTCGATGAGACGAAAGGAGGGCTGATGATTCAAGTCATAGACCAACTCCACGTATCCTCGCAGAATGTCAGGAACTTCGGAGTAGAGCGGATGGAGGCTGTAACCCTTGGCTTGGTTGCGAATCATGTTATCCAACTGGCCAATGGCGGCGGAAAGCTCAAAAAGATGAGCCCGCTCCGTCTTGGTGCGGTCACGGAGGGCCCTCACCTCATCCACCCGCCCGCCGCTCAACGCAATAAATGGTCCACCCTGCATCTTGGGGTTCTTCACGGCGTTAATGTGAATCTGGGGAGAGTTGACGTAGGAGTTCATGATCTTCATGTGCCGCTCGGTAATATTGCGAGCGGCAGTTGCAGGAGGAATGAGATGCGGCCAGGCATACCAATGGTCGACGAGCGGTTCCACCTGAATATTCTGCCGCAGATAAAGGCGCTCATTCTTCATTGCTTCCGTCCCTTCCTCGGCCTTATCGCACCATCGCTTGCCCGATCATTGCGCAGGCGCCAACCGGTCCGCACTGCGGGAACTTTCGCGCGTCCAATCGTTGGCCGAACTGCCGCACAACGTCTCTACTGCGATTCGTGCTGTTCCTGGTGGTGATTGCAGATTCTCGAGGAACTCGGTCAAAAGCCAGCGAAAGTAATGGTACTGGAGGTCGTGGATATAGTGACCACTGCTGCTGAGAGCTACCTTCGAGATAGAGTTACGGCATAACTGTTTCATGGCGGTTGAGACTAGTTGATTGCTGACAATGCTGTCATCAGCGCCCAGAATCAACATGGTTCGCGTCTGGAGCTTTCCAAGGGCCTGATCCATTGGGTAACTTTCATCGGATGCCACGCGACGCGCTATGTTGATGAAAGACTGTGGGTCCGTAAGCATTGCCATCATAGCGTCTGCGTGCTCTTTGGCGGGCAAAGCAAATAAAGTTTGGGCGCGGCTGGCGGGAGCATTGGCCCACCGGCCCCAATCCGGCGATGTAGGCTGCTTTAATATCTCTTTTGAAAAAAATGGGGCGAGCGACGGTTCTTTGCACACAGCGTCAAGCAGAGGTTGTAAGTCCCGCTCAAAGTTACTGGGGCTAGGGATAACACCACGTATACCTTTGAGCATTGGTGACAGCAGAACAATCGACGACATCTGGAGAGACCGACGGTTCTCCAGATCGATGGCCACTCGGGCGCCATTGCACCAGGCCAGGATATCGGTTCGTTCGAGCAACTCAGCATCAAGAATCGAAGCTAAGTCAGCCGAGTCAGTCTCTACACTAACGTGTTGCTGCAACCCACCTCTGAAGGGGTCGCTGCCCCGACGCCGAGGCAATATAATTTTGAAATCATGAGTCGAGTCCTCGAGGAATTGCTTCCAGATTGCGATGGGGGCGCCGGTTGCGTTAATGAGTAGCAGCGGATGTATACCCCGGTTTCTAACGTAATAGGAAACACCTCCCGGGGTTCGCCGCTCGCTGAAATCCCGGGCAAGCACCCCGACAATTGAGTCGCTGCAGCCGTTGTGGGGCTGTAATGCTAGCAGCCCCTGGCTGGCACAAAGAGCGTCAACAATACAGTCGCATAGAAAATGGGCGATGGGGTCCGATCCGTCACTGGTTTGCCTCGACTTTGTCCACCCCCTGGCAACATAGGCGAGACCTTCCACGAGGGCTTCTTCCAGCAAACCCTGCGGAAGGGTACTGCACGTCGGCTGTTGGGCATACGCCGCTACCATTTCTTCATAAGAGACAGTTATCGGAAAAGCGGAGGTGTAGGTCGGTTCCCGACGGGTGACCTCCGCCACCGAATTATCCAACAGGTTATAGAAGGTAGAGTTCATGGATAGATATCTAACACCCGTTACCTAGGATTGGAATTCACGAACTGCTTACCCCTTGTGGTGTGGGTCCGAATGCGGTTGTGGGAATATTCGTTGCGACCCGAAACCACCACCGCGCCATATTGATCCAGTGAGTAAGTGCCGCCTAACTCTTTCACGAGATTTGTCTCTTTCATGTTGCCGTAGAGCTTGACCGAGGTGGGAACGTAGCGAGCGGCGACCGCCAAGCGCATCTCTTTCGTTTTCCCGGTGTGAGGCGTGGAAGCGTGCATCAGGGTTGTCGGAAAAATAAGGAACTGTCCGGCGCGGCAAGGCATGGAGACAGCCTGGGACTCATCCGGCGTCCAGTTCGGGTCTTTCTGGAGTTCCCGCCAGTCATATCCAAAAAATCCGCGAAGAACTCCGTTGATCTCTTTCCGGTTGGCCTTCTTGGGATCGTAGTGCATTCCTTTGCTCTCGTCGAAGTACATGGTCCGTTGTGTGCCCGGCATGAACTGCATGCAAGCCATATCCTCGCTGGCGTCAGTGAAGGCGATCCACGCCGTCATGGCGCCGCCAAAGTCCGATCCGTTGGGCCACTCGATGTGGGGAATACCGTCGGCACCGCCGAATGTGTCCACTTGATGCCAGTCGGTCCCTTCGTCCCCCGGATACTTCGGAAAAAACTCCGAGCGCCAGCAGAGCAGGTCGGGGCCGAGAATACTGACCATCTTGTGCACAATCTCCGGCCGGCAAACAACATCTGCCAAGATGGAGTTATCCAGATGTCGATCGTAATCATAAATACCGGTGCCCGGCTGAGCGTCGGGATAAACTGCTTTGGTTCGATCAAATAATTCGAGCCGCAGCCGCTTCCAGAGTGCCTTCATTTCGTCAGCCGGCATTAGGTCGAAAGGACCGAGGAATCCTCTGGTATGGAACTGACCCAATTCATCACGAGTTAGAAAACACTTCTTTGAAGTTTCTAACGGCAATTGCTGCTTTTCTGAATTGACCTCTACCTGTGTCGCCATATCTGCCTCCCTTTGTTGTTATTGATTGGTGGTTAGTTTTATTACGAAACGAGGCATTCCAACGAAGATGGGTCGGAAATGCTGGCCCGCTCCTTGACCGCCTCCGCCAGAGCGCTCACGGTCGCGCCCCGGGCCACGATGCTGGTGTCCAACGAAATCGCAAAACGCTTACTCATTTCCGCAACTACGTTGATCAGGGCCAGCGATGTCCCGCCCAGGTCAAAGAAATCATCGTTGACTCCGACCGCACTTACTCCCAAGGTTGCCGCCCAGATATCAGCTACTGTCCCCTCGACCGATGAGTCCGGCTGGCTGGTGGCGGCCATCTTTTCCTTCACCGCCTCCGCCAGAGCGCTCACGGTCGCGCCCCGGGCGACGATGCTGGTGTCCAATGAAATCGCAAAACGCTTACTCATTTCCGCAACTACGTTGATCAGGGCCAGCGATGTCCCGCCCAGGTCAAAGAAATCATCGTTGACTCCGACCGCACTTACTC
>Ga0307478_10001686_pt1 | contig 18579 bp, 19 predicted proteins | sample atmos_gasesECM4C_2_FD_203713 | JGI IMG/M metagenome (GOLD analysis project Ga0307478, IMG submission 203713) | Hardwood forest soil microbial communities from Morgan-Monroe State Forest, Indiana, United States - atmos_gasesECM4C_05 | ecosystem: Environmental > Terrestrial > Soil > Temperate... | reverse complement strand
GGGTATATTGCGGGCCGAGTGGTAAACGGGTGGGACTATCTCGATGGGAGGGCCGACGACGATGAAGACTGACTTTTTGGTGAAGACGGGGCGGCGGGAGATGTTGCGGAATACGGCGACGCTGGCCGGCGGGGCAGTGCTGGCGCGACTTTTCCCCGGGGCGCTTTACGCTGCCGTCCCTGGAGCGCTCCGCGGTGGGGCGGCGGCTTACTGGCAGCAAGCGCCGCCGGGCGATGCGGCGGCGGCGGTACGCGCGCAGATTGGTGGGCTGCCCATCCAGACGCAGAAGCTGGGCGAGAACCTTACTTTGCTGAGCGGGCCGGGCGGAAACGTGGTGGTGCTGAATGGCGCGGACGGCAAGATCGTGGTGGATACTTTTCTTTCGCCGGCTTGGCCCAAGTTGAAGGAGACGCTGGACGGAATGGGAAACGCTCCCTTGAAAACGGTGATCGACACACATTGGCACTTCGACCATACGGACAACAATGCTCAGCTGCATGCCGCGGGCGCGACCGTGCTAGCTCACGAAAACACGAAGAAGCAAATGTCCGTGGCCCACGACCTGCCGATTTTCGGCTTCCATTTTGAGCCTTCGCCCGCGGAGGCTTTGCCGCAGGAAACGTTCGCGTCCAGCCACCGGCTAAAAGCCAATGGCGAGAGCCTGGCGCTGCAGCACTTTGCGCCGGCGCATACGGACTCGGACATCTACGTGCTTTTTGAAAAGGCCAACGTCATTCATATGGGAGACACGTTTTTTGGCGGGATGTATCCGTTCATCGACAGCAGTACGGGAGGGAAGATCGCCGGGATGATTGCGGCGTCGGACAAAATCCTGGGCCTGGCCAGTGCGAATACCAAGATCATTCCGGGGCATGGACCACTGGGCAACAAAGAGGATCTGACGAAATTCCGGGCGATGCTAGTGACGGCGCGGGATCGCGTGCAGAAATTGAAGTCAGCGGGGAAATCCGCGGAGGAAGCTGTGGCCGCAAAGCCGTTAGCGGACCTCGATGCGGTTTGGGCCAAGGGGATGCTTGGCAGTGACCAGTTTGTCCAGGTGGTGTATTTGGCGCTGTGAGAGGGCGCGGAAGGTAACCGCGCGTGCTTCTCGCTGGCGAAGACGGGCGCGGGTGTCCCGTGCTCCTACTGTCGCGTGCGGCAAGGTCACGTGCCGTGGATGGCGTTGGCGAGATTCAGAGCCCAGGTGGCCACAGCGTGCCAGGCGCTGGTTTGCGCGACGGGAAAGCGGAGCTGCTGAGCAACGATGAGGAAGGCGCCGGCCCAGAGAGTGGCGCGATGAAGTTTGCCGGTGGAGAAGAGGTCGTAGGCTGCGACGAGGAGCACGAAGCTATCCGAGATGAGGGTGGCGGCGAGGAGTTTGTTGTTGACCGCAGCGAACGGCCAACGAATTACCGCGGCCACCAGCAGCGCGGAGGTGGCGATGAGAATCAGGCGTTTGTGAGCGGGCGGATTAGAGCGGTTGCGGAAGGCGAAGAAAACGAGGATGCCGAAAAAGAGCATGTCCGAGACAGGGACGATGTAGAACACTTTCGCGTCGATGCCTGCAGGAGCAAGGCCGCGGCGGAGCCCATCGGTGCCCGCGACCGTACCTAGGACGACCATTAAGGAAGCCAATGCGAAACCCAAGACGCCGAGGCGGCGGTGAATATCGGTGCGGCCGGCGGATACGAGAGAGGTCTGCGTCACCAGCAAGATAATCCAGGACGAGAAGGCTGCGCCGTGGAGGTGAATCAACCAATTGGGCAGCGGGGCACGTAATAGGCCGGCGAGGAAATAGGTGCGCGCGAAACCGAGGAACACCGTGGCGAGAATCAGAATGGCCATCGCGGAGAAAAATAGATGCTCGTAGCGGCGGTTGGGGACGAGCCTCTTAGTCTCGGTCTGCTCCAAAACCGCGCTGGCCATGGTGGCTCCTGGGTGAGCTCAATGCCGGGTGCTGCTGGTTGGAAATGAGGAGATTGTACACCGGTTGCGGCGCAGCGGCCATTCTCAACGCAGTTGTGGCTGGTGCTTTCTCTACGAGGTGAAGATCGAAACTGGACGAACCCCAGTCAGCTTGCGCTGGCTGGAGTTCGGCAGTTGGGACAGGCGTTAGCTTTGGGCTAGCTTCTAGTTAGCTTTGCGCTGGAATTTGCGCCGGGAGTTTGGCGGGCTTGGCCAGCTTAAATTTCAGATGGCTTTGCGCGTTGATGGTTATGTCTTTTTCTGGCTTGGCCGATTCCGCGTCGCCGGCATCCTTGGGAGCTTTACCGGTGCGGTCAATCGGTTCGGTGGCCAGCTTGTAGGACTTCCCGTTCACCTGGACCGAAGTGAGCGTCACGGTCAATTCGGCTGGACCCGCCTTCTTGGCGGTCACGACGCGACCGTTCACATGAGCGCCCTTCGGGATCACCGTCTTTCCATCGACCTTTATGGACGAAGAAAGAATGGCGGCGAAGGAGTCGCCGGAGTGATTCTTGTTGCTGGCCAGAGCGTCGCTGACCATAGCGCGAACAGTCGTGCCCTGGGGTACGGTGACGAAGTTAGTTGGCGTGGTCTTCGTTGACGCTACCTTAGCGGAAACCGGCTTGGCTGTCGGTTTTGCTGCTGGAGCTTTGGCGGCGACAACTTTGCCGGAGTCGGCTTGCTTGGCGGCCGGCTTCGGTGCGGCCGGTTTGCTGGCCGGCTTCGCGGTGACCGCTTTCTTGACTGGAGCAGGAAGCTGATTGGTAGCTTGATTGGTGGCCTGGTTTGAGCAGCCGGCAACGGTAAAAAACGCTGCCGCCGCTACGGCGAGAAAAACTTTGCGCAGATCCCGAGAGTTCATCATTTCATCCCTCCAAAGGGGTACCCTGGGGGCGAATGGGACGAGGAGGCTGATTGGACCCCTCCCCCAAGTTGTAATCGAAATAGCGGGTATCCCTACCTTGCATAAAGGGTAGCGAGTGGGGCAGTTGGCGTCTCCGCGCATGTAGGACGGGCGTTTCGTTTCCGGCACCGTACCATTGGCCAGTGTGATAGTTTCGCGCGGAGCAGGGACGCCGACCTACGATCAACGGCTCGCGCACTTGGTGCGACAGAAAATTGGTTAACAATAACTCCCCCCTTCCCCCGGAATTCTCACAAGTGCTCATTCCAAAGGCGGTTAAAGTCGTTTGTTTTGATACACTTTTGCGAGTCGCGCGCTTGTCGGAGGGAGGATGTGATGCCTTTTCAAAGACGCCAACTGCTTCGAATCCTGTCGTATGGTTTCGGGTCGAACTTCATCTTGGGGCGGAACCAACTCGGCTCAGCGGCGCAGACAGCCACGCACACAACGATCTCTCCTCCGTCCGCGGGGGCAGCTGTCGGGCGTGGGCTTGCCGGAGGAACGGAAATGGAAAAGGTGACGGGAATCGGAGGATTCTTCTTCCGAGCCAAAGATCCGAAAGCGCTGGGACTTTGGTACCAGCAACACCTGGGAGTCTCGCTCATACCAACGAGCTACGAGGAATCGCCTTGGCAGCAAGAGGCCGGACCCACCGCTTTCGCTCCGTTCAAGGAGACGAGCGACTATTTCGGCGATACCCACAAGGTCTGGATGCTGAATTTTCGAGTCCGGGATCTCGACAAAATGGCCGCCCAGCTACGAGCCGCAGGAATCGAGGTCAAGATTGACGCGCAGCTTTATCCCAACGGCCGGTTCGCCCGCGTGCATGACCCTGAGGGAAATCCGATCGAATTGTGGCAACCTACAAGGCCAGACGCGCCCCGCTAGCTTGCTAAAGAGTCCAGACTGTTTCTGGATTTCTGATACGGCACATTCGAAACAATCCACATCCACATGCGCTTACGGGATAAGTACCAATTTGTGCACGTTTGGTGCATGGCGCTAATAGCTCGCATGAGTCGGGGAGAGTAAACTGGGAGGCATCGTGGTCGAGCAAAAAATCAATGAATTCTTTGGCGATGCCGAGCCTACCGGCTTTGGAAGGCAAGACGGGCACGGGTGTCCCGTGCCCCTACGTCATATGAATAGTGCGCAGAGGCTTAGCCCCGTGTTCGGTTGAGGGTTGACGGAAGCGGGTGCTATCCTGATTCGTATGGGTGACCCGGTTATTGCCGCGCCGGAAACGGGGCTTGCCGCGCCTGCGGAACACTCGCGCCGGCAGTTGGAGGCGCTGCTGGAAGTGAGCGAGGCGATTGCGCAGCAGCGGGATTTGCGCGCCTTGTTTCACGATCTGGCGGTGCGGCTGCATTCGGTGGTGGAGTTCGATTTTCTTACTTTGATCCTGCACGATCCGGTACGGAATGTGATGCGGCTGCACATTTTGGAGACCGACCATCCTACGGACACGAAGATTGGCAAGGATCATCCGGTAGACGGACATCCTTCGGGATGGGTGTGGCAGAAGCAAGAGGCGTTTGTGGTCAGCGATACGCACGAGGACACTCGATTTCCCGAATATATGGCGATACTGCGAGAGAAAGGCGTGCGGGCGTTTGCGCTGGTGCCGCTGACCACGGCGCAGCGGCGAGTGGGCGCGATGGGGTTTGGGCGCATGGTGCCGGACGCGGTCATGGAACTGCAATTCATGCAACGCGTGGCCAGCCAGGTGGCAGTAGCGGTGGACAACGCGCTGAACGTGGAATCTTCGCAGGCTTATCAGAAACAACTGGCGCAGGAACGGGACCGGCTGCGGGTGCTGCTGGACTTGAATAACGTGCTGGTGACCAGCCGCGAATTGCCGGAGCTTTTCCGGGGCATTGTATCGACGCTGCAACGCGTGATTCGCCACGACTACACGAGCCTGGCATTGTTGGACCCGATGACGGGGTTGCTAAAGATTTACGCGCTGGACTTTCCCGGGCACCAGGGATTTTTCAAGCCGGAAACGGTGGTTCCGCGAGACTCTTCTCCGGCAGGGCGGGCGATCGCGCAATCGCAGACGCTGATGGTCCGGGGCAAGGAGCTGGACGAGTATCAAAGCGAAATTGTGCGACAACTGCGTGCGGAGGGACTGCAAACGATCTGCTGCATTCCTCTGACCAACCGGGCACGGACGTTTGGGACGTTGAACCTGGCGAGCCGAAGCCTGGATGGCTTTGACACCGGGGACATCGAATTTGTGCAGCAGGTGGCGGCGCAGATTGCGATTGCGGTGGAGAACGCGCTGGCGTTCAAAGAAATTGATGTGCTGAAGGATAAGCTGGCAGTGGAAAAGCTGTATCTCGAGGAAGAGATTCGAACGGAATTTAATTTCGAGGAAATCATAGGAGAGAGCGCTTCGTTGAAACGGACGCTGGCGCAAGTGGAGCTGGCGGCGCCGGCGGGAACGACGGTGCTGATCCTCGGGGATACGGGAACCGGCAAAGAGCTGATTGCGCGCGCGATTCATAACTTGAGCCCGCGGCGGGAACGCACGTTTGTGAAGATCAATTGCGCGGCGATTCCTTCGGGGCTGCTGGAGTCGGAATTGTTTGGGCATGAACGCGGGGCGTTCACCGGGGCGGTGAATCAGAAAATTGGGCGCTTTGAACTGGCGGATCGCGGGACGCTATTTTTGGATGAGGTTGGGGATATTCCGCTGGAGTTGCAGCCGAAACTGCTGCGCGTTCTGCAGGAGCAGGAATTCGAGCGACTGGGGAGCAATCGAACGCAGCGCGTGGATGTGCGAGTGGTGGCGGCGACGAATGGGGATTTGTCGAAGCTGGTGGCGGAGAAGGCGTTTCGCAGCGATTTGTATTACCGGCTGAACGTTTTTCCGATCCAGGTGCCGGCGCTGCGGGAGAGGCGCGAGGACATTCCGCTGCTGGTGCGCTATTTCGTGCAGAAATTCAGCCGCCGGCAAAATAAGGTGGTGCAGTATGTGCCGGCGGACGCGATGGATGCGCTGGTGAATTACGCGTGGCCGGGGAACGTGCGGGAGCTGGAAAATTTTATCGAACGCGCGGTGCTGCTGTCATCCGGGAAGGAATTGCGCGTGCCGATGTCGGAGTTGCGGTCGTCGGCGATGATCGCGGATGCGGACAACTCGGCGGCTGGCGCGGCGATGGGTGGGTTTGTGCCGGCGGGATCGTCGATTGCGACGCTGGAAGATGCGGAACGGCAGCACATTTTGCGGGCGCTGCGACAGACGGAGTGGCGGATTGCGGGGGTTAAGGGAGCGGCGGCGGTGCTGGGGATGAAACGGACTACTTTACAGGCGCGGATGCGGAAATTGGGGATTCGGCGGCCGGTTTAGGAGCGGAAAAAGATAACGCTGAGATGCAGAGTGCGCGTAGATACCGCAGAGAAAGACGAAGACAGGCCGGGCTAAAGCCCGGCCTCTACATTTCTAGTTCTGCGACTAGTTCGATTTCTACGCAGGAGCCCAGGGGGATTTGCGCCACACCGAAGGCGCTGCGGGCGTGGGGGCCTTTTTCGCCGAAGATTTCAATTAAAAATTCGGAAGCACCATTGGCGACCAGGTGCTGCTCGGTGAAGGTTGGGGCGCTGTTTACCAGTACGAGGAGTTTGACGATGCGGCGGACTTTGTTGAGGTCGCCCGCGGCGGCTTGCAGCGTGGCCAGCAGGTCTATCGCGATGGATTGCGCGGCTAGCTTTCCTTCCGCAGTGGTGAGGTCCGCGCCGAGTTTGCCGGTCCGGGGCTTGCCGTCCTTTTTCGCGATGTGGCCGGAGAGGAAGATGAGATTGCCGGTGCGAACGAAGGGAACGAAGGCGGCTGCCGGCGGGTCTAGACGGGGCAGCGTGACGTTGAGAGATTTTAGTTTTTCGTAGACGGACATAGAGCTCCTTCGTGGGTGAGATCGAAGTGGCGCGGCGAAAAGCAGGTTCCTCGGCTTCGCTCGGAATGACACATTTGAATGGTCGAGTCAGGTAGCGGCAAGCGTCGCAGATTTGGCGATAGACATTGGGAAGTTCACGGCGGTGGTGTTGGCTCCGCAGAGGAGAACGCCGACACGTTCGCCGGGGGCGGGTTGGTAGCGGTGCGATAGGACGGCGGCGATGGCCGCGGCGCCGCCGGGTTCCGTCACGATGCGGAGCACGCTCCAGAGGGCTGCCTGTGCTTGGGCGATTTCGTCGTCGCGCACGAGGATCACTTTCTCCACATATTTTTGCGCTACGGGGAACATGAGTTCACCGACGCGCTTTGGCGCCAGGGAATCGGCGGCGATTCCTCCGGCGGGGCTATCCACCGGGCGGCCAGCGATGAGCGCGTTTGATAGCGTGGGCGCGGCTTCGGGCTCTACGCCGATCAGTTTAATTTTCGAACCGTACCAGGCGGCGATGCCGCCAATGAGGCCGCCGCCGCCGACACTGACCAGAAGAGTGTCGAGCCTCGGAGATTGCTGTTCAAGCTCCAGCCCGACTGTGCCTTGGCCGAGCATGGTCTCGAGCTGATCGTAGGCGTGGATGGGCATGGCGCCGGATTGCCTGGTCCACAGTTCGCTGGCGGCGAGGGCATCTGCATAGCGATCGCCGGCGATGACGAGATCCGCGCCGGAACGGCGGATGCAATCGATTTTTTCGGGGGAGGCGACGCTGGGTAGAAAAATCTTCGCGGGCACACCCAATTTGCCAGCGGCATAAGCCACGGCGACGCCGTGATTTCCGCCGGAAGCGGCGACGACACCAGCTTTGGGGACAGTGCGCGTGAGGAGATTGGTGAAAGCGCCGCGGACCTTGAAAGAGCCGGCGTGTTGCAAAAATTCCAGTTTAAAGATGAGGCTGATAGAATCCAGGCGGAAGTCGGCGCCGGCTACTTCGAGAATGGGTGTGCGGCGTACGTGAGGACGGATGATTGGTTCGACTGCGGCGATCTGCTGGCGATCTATGGGGAGTTTGGTCATAGTGGCGCTACCTTTCCAGCATCGCAAGCGAAAAGCATGTCCCTCGGCTGCGCCCGCCTGCGGCAGGCAGGCTCGGGATGACGAGTATTGCTGAGGAGCGCAGGCCAAAGGTTACGGCGAGACTCTGTGTTATTATAGTTAGGGATTTGGCTAATTGTCTATATGAATCTTGAGCTGGCATTACGGGCGCTGTCCAATGAGCGCAGGCTGCAAATTTTGGATTGGCTGCGCAGTCCGCGAAGGCATTTTCCTCCGCAGGTCGATGGGGATTTGATCGAGGATGGCGTTTGCGGACTGTTGATTGCGCGCAAACTGCGAGTCACGCAGCCTACGGCCAGCGAGCACTTGAAGATTCTGCAGCAGGCGGGATTGATTCGGGGGAAGCGCATCAAGCAGTGGACGTTTTATAAACGAGACGAAGTCCAGATTCGTAGCATCAAGAAGCAGTTTCTGGCGAAAGTTTAGCGGCAACTCAGCAGAGGAGTCACAGCGCATGCAATATCGGCGGTTTGGACGCACGGGATGGAACGTGAGCGAGATCGGATACGGCATGTGGGGCATGGCGGGCTGGACCGGGTCTGAGGACGAGGAGTCGCTGGCGTCGCTGCAACGTGCGGTCGATTTGGGCTGCAATTTTTTTGACACCGCGTGGGCGTACGGCGATGGGCACAGCGAGCAATTGCTGGGCAAAGTCCTGCGCGCGAATCCTGGCAAGAGACTTTACACGGCGACGAAGGTGCCGCCGAAGAATCGCAAATGGCCGGCGCGACGGGAGTATTCGCTGGACGATTGTTATCCGCCGGAATACATCGAAGAGTACGTCACGAAGAGCCTCGCAAACATGGGCGTTTGGACGTTGGATCTGCTGCAACTACACACCTGGGAAGACCATTGGCTGGATGACAAGCGATTGCTTCCGGCGATTGACAGGTTGCGCAGCGGCGGAAAGATACGTGCCTTTGGGCTGAGCTTGAATCGTTGGGAGCCGTGGAACGGAGTGCGGGCGGTACGCAACGGCGTCGTCGATGCGGTGCAGGTGATTTACAACATTTTTGATCAGAACCCGGAGGATGAGTTGTTTCCAGCTTGCCGGGAGAAAGATGTGGCGGTGATCGCGCGGGTGCCTTTTGATGAAGGGTCATTGACCGGGTCGCTGACGGTGGATAGCAAATGGCCGAAGGGCGATTGGCGGAATACGTATTTCGTGTCGGAAAACTTGAAGGCTACTGTGGCGAAGGTGGAGGAACTGAAGAAGGTCCGGCGTGGCGGGATCAGCCTGGCGGAGATGGCGCTACGGTTTATTTTGAACAATAAGGATGTGGGCACGATTATTCCGGGGATGCGCAAGATCACGAACGTGGAGTCGAACCTGGCGGCAAGCGATCGCGGTCCCTTGCCGGGGCCGGTGCATGCAGAGTTGCGGAAGCACCGGTGGGACCGGACACCGACGAAGTGGTCACAGTAAAATCTCCCCGTTTAACCATCAGGCGGTTTGCTTTAGGGCGCGCTCGACTAGGGTTAGGCAGCGCTCGGCTTGCTCGCGCAGGAGTTCTTCTTCCTCAGTGCGCTCCCTGCGGGTGGTGTGGAGTTCGTCGGCGATGGCCAGGGCGGCGAGCACGGCAACTTTTTGGGTGTCGATAGTGGCGGTGACGTCGGCGATGGCGCTCATTTTTTCGTCGACATAGGCGGCTAATTTTTGCACGTAGCGCTCGTCGAGTTCACCGCGAATGGTATAGATCTGGCCGAAGATTTGGACTTTTACTGCGTTGCCCATGGCGAGGAGACTATCACAACTGGTTTGCGAGGCGCACACCGAGGGCGGCAAAAAGCAGGTCCCTCGGCTTCGCCCGCCTGCGGCAGGCAGGCTCAGGATGACGCTATAGCTATGTGCTGCGGAGGTGAGCGTCTAGCTGCTTTTCGAGGGCGGCGATGATTCGGGCGGAGAAATCGGTCAGTTGGGCTTCAGTCAGGGTGGTTTCGCGGCTCTGGAAAGTTACGCGGACTAGGAGCGAGTATTGGCCGACCGGGACATTTTTGCCGCGGAAGAGATCGACAGCTTCGATGCTGGCGATTTCGCGGATGCCGAGCGCGCGAATGGCCTCAATTACATCCGAGAAATGGGTGCCGTCTGCCAGGAGCAAGGAAAAATCCCGCTCGACGGCGGGGAAACGCGGGATGGGCTCATACCTACGGGTCTCTTTTGCATTCCGAATGGCAGAGTAAAGAGGTAGAAGCTGGAGTTCGGCCAAAAAGATTTCCTGGCGCAGCTTCAGTTGGTCAGCAATGCGGCGCGTCAGCTCGCCGGCTTCGCCAAGCGATTCGCTATCGAGGCTAAATCGGCCGCGGCGAGCGGGATGGAGCCAGGCGGGGCCGCCTTCGTTCCACGTGAAACCATTGGCGAGAGCGCCGAGTACGTCTAGGTCACCCTTCAGATCGGCAAAAGCATAATCGCGGGCCGAGTCGTACAAACCTTTTTCGCGGGCTTGGCCGGTGGCACCGAGCGTGAGAATGGGAGTCTCGATGGAGTCGGCGCCGCGGAGACGATAGTGGCGGCCGATCTCGAAGAGACGCAGATTGCGTTGGCCGCGGCTGAGATTCCATTCGAGGGCGGCGGCCATGGTAGCGAGGCCGGTGGACTTGAGAACGTTGGCTTCCTCGGAGAGGGGATTGGACAAACGCGCGGGCTGCTCCTTCTGCTGGAACTGGGGAGGACGAAAAAGTGCGTCGCGATCCTCGGAGACATGGGGAATGGTAAGAATTTCGCGATAGCCCAGACCGATGAGGCGTTCGCGGAGTCGGGCTTCGGCTTCGTAGTGCGGGAGACGCGCGGCACCCTGGCGGGCGTCGGGGAGGCGCGGCGGAAATTTGTCGAGGCCGTAGATGCGGGCGACTTCCTCGATGAGATCGATTTCGCGCTCAACATCGGAGCGCCAGGAGGGCTGCGTGCATTCCCAGGCGGCGAGGAGGGAGCCTTCGGCACCGCGATTTTGATCGACACGCACGGGAGCGAAACCGAGGGCGGCGAGACTGGATTCGATTTGCTTGTCGGGGACGTCTGCACCCATCACGCGGAGAAGTTCGCGGCGAGTGACAAGAATTTTCTTGGGCGCACGCTTGTCGGGATAGACGTCGACGACGCCGGAGAGGAGTTCACCTCCAGCGAGCTGAAGGATGAGTTCAGCGGCGCGACGAGAGGCGACTTCGGCCATTTCCGGGTCGGCGCCGCGGCCGAAGCGAGTGGAGGCTTCAGTGTGGAGCTTTAAATTGCGCGAAGCACGGCGTGTTGCAATGGGATCGAACCAGGCACATTCGACGAGGACATTCCTACTGGAGAAAGAAATTTCACTCTCGGCGCCGCCCATGACGCCGCCGACGCCTTGAGTATGGGAGCCGTCGCCATCGGAGATGACACACATACCTGAATCAAGAGTGCGCTCGACGCCATCCAGGGTGCGCGTCTTTTCGCCGGGCTTGGCTTTTCGCACGATGATGCGATGATCGCGGACCTTGTCGTAGTCGTAGGTGTGAAGCGGGTGGCCGAGTTCGAGCATTACGTAGTTGGAGATGTCCACGACGTTGCTGATGCTGGCCACGCCGGAAGCCTCCAGGCGATCGCGCAGCCATTGCGGGGAGGGCTGAATCCGTACTCCACGAATGACGCGTGCAGTGAACCGGCCACAAAATTCTGGAGACAGGATTTCGACTCGCACGGCGTCAGAGGCTTTCGCGGCTGAGCTTTCCGGCGGCTTGGGCGAAACGCGCTTGAGAGGAAGATTGTAGATGGCACTGACTTCGCGGGCGATGCCGTAGTGGCCGAGACAATCGGGACGATTGGAGGAGACTTCGGCATCGATCACGGCGCCGTGCGGGCCATTTTCAACTCCGCCGACGTTAGTTCCGGAGAGCGCCAGGCGCGAGGCGAGCTCGTCCGGACTGGCTTTCACATCGATGAAATCTTTCAGCCAGTTGTAGATGATTTTCATTGGGGAAGTCGGCAGTCGACAGTTGAAAGTTCAAAGCCGGGAACAAACCAGGAAAAAGATTTAGCACAGAGGTCACAGAAGAAAGAACACAGAGTTAACGGAGAGGCCGTGCTGAAGGGTCGCCCGGTGCTCGATGCTGAAGGGGCAAAGACTGTGAGAATCATAATTGACCGTAATAGATTCGGGTGAAGTAGTCCATGCGCACTTGACCGTTTTGTTGGTGGGCGTCGAAGAGTTTGCGGAGCTCTTCCATCATGGGGACGAAATTCGGGTGGCCTTCGGCGGGCGTGAAGGAGCTGCTGCGCAGGCGGCCGCGAAGAGAGTCCCAATCGAGTACTTGATGATTGGGCAAGTCGCGCTGGGCGAACGTGCTGAAGAAACCGCGGATGCGGTCGGCTTCCGGATACGAGTCTTTCACGTTCTTGTAGTCGGTGCCGAAGCGCTCGAGAATACCTTCGTAGGCGCGCGTGAAAGGCGCCTCTTCCATGCGGCGATCATTCCAGGCGATAACCATCCATCCGCCGGGTTTGAGGATTCGAACGAATTCGTGGCGAGCCTGGTCCGGTACGAACCAGTGAAAGGATTGCCCGGCGGTAATAAAGTCGACGCTGGCATCATCGAGGGTGGTGGCTTCGGCGCAGGCATCGATGCTGCTGAAGCCGTCGTAAGAGGCGAGATATTCCTCGCCAGCTTGCCGCATATCTTTGTTGGGCTCGACGCCGTAGACGCGATTCCCATTTTTCAAGAAGAGTTCGCTGAGGAAGCCGGTGCCGGAGCCGATGTCGGCGATCACGTGTCCGGAGCGCAGGGCGCAGTCGGCGCGCAGGAGATCGATCAGCGCGGACGGGTAGCTGGGGCGATAGCGGACGTAATCGGCAACGCGGGTGGAGAATCGCTGTTTGGCGTCGGTGAAGGTCATGGGAATTGGCGCAGGAAGCGGACATCGTTTTGGAAAAACACCTGGATGTCGTCGATGCCGTACTTGAGCATGGCCAGGCGATCGATGCCGATGCCGAAGGCAAAGCCGGTGACTTTTTTGGGGTCGTAGTCGACGAAGCCGTAGACAGCGGGATCTACCATTCCCGCGCCGAAGAGTTCGATCCAGCCGGCGCCTTTGCACTTGGAGCAAGTACCGCCGCCGGCCGCGGTGCCGCTACCGCCGCAGAACGGGCAGGAGACGTCGAACTCGACGGAGGGCTCGGTGAACGGGAAATAGCTGGGGCGGAAACGAGTCTTCACGCCGGGGCCGAAGAATTGCTTGACGAAATATTCGATGGTGCCGGTGAAATCGCAAAAGGTGATATCGGTGTCGACCGCCAGGCCTTCGACCTGGTGAAAGATGAAGGAATGTGTGGCGTCGGGATTATCGCGGCGATAGACCTTACCGGGCACGATGACGCGCACGGGAGGCTGGCGCTTTTCCATGGTGCGAATCTGCATGGGCGACGTGTGCGTGCGCAGCAAGAGCGGTTGCGTGGCGCCTTTGGGGAGATCGAGGTAGAACGTGTCCATATCGTCGCGGACGGGATGGAATTCGGGAATGTTGAGGGCTTCGAAATTGTAGTAGGGCGTTTCGATTTCCGGGCCTTCGACGACGGAGAAGCCGATGGAGAAAAAAATGTCTTCGATTTGCTGGAAGACCTGGCGGATGAGGTGGTGCGAGCCGATGGGACGAATTACGCCGGGTAGTGAGAGATCCGTGCGCTCGCGGGCGCTAGCGGTTTCTTCCGCGCCGGATTCGATGGCTTTGCGGCGGTCTTCGATTTTGGATTCGACGTGGGCGCGGAGCTGATTCAGCTCCTGGCCGACCACGCGTTTGAGTTGCTGAGTGGCGGGCTTGAGCCAGTTATCGGTGATTTGCGTCAGGACGCCGGATTTGCGGCCAAGCCAAGCGTCGCGAAATTGCTTCCAGGAAGATTCGTCGCATGCGCACGCGCATTCTTCGTCGAAGCGTCCACGCAGATCGGCGAACAGAGCGGCAAGCTCCTCGGGGCGAGTGATGCCGAGGTGGACGAGAGGCAGCCCCGTTTTGTTTTCAGGCGTGGTCATAGGGCATTCGATGCGCGTGAAGCCCGGCGCGGTGATGCCGCATCCGGACACCTCCGCGCAAGAGGTCAGCGATAACTAAGCCGCCGATTTCTTCGGGGGAGGCGCGGCGGCTTTGGCTTTTTCGGCCAACTGCGAAAAGGCGCCTGCATCGCGCACGGCGAGGTCGGCCAGGACCTTGCGGTCCAGGGTTACACCCGCGGCTTTCAGGCCGTGAATGAGTTGGCCGTAGGTCAGGCCGTTCTGACGCGCGGCGGCGCCGATGCGCTGGATCCAGAGTTTGCGATATTCGCGCTTTTTTACGCGGCGATCGCGGAAGGCATAGCGATCGGCGCGATTTGCGGCTTCCTGCGCGGACTGATAGAGCTTGCTTTTTGTGAGAAAGAAGCCCTTTGTGCGCTTGAGATACTTCTTACGGCGAGCGCGGCGTTTTGTGCCGCGTTTTACGCGTGCCATGGGTTTCTCCTTTGTTTTTGGCGCAGCCGCAGTTTCCTGCGGACCTTGACGATGAGACGTTGCCGTCGATCGGAAAGGCCTCAGGTTCGATAAGCAGACCTGAGCTACAAGTGCCACGGGAGACAGACCTGGATGCAATCGACCGCAGAAGAACGGGCCGACGCAGCGGGTTTGTCTCGTGATTTGCTGGCGGGTCTAAAGACCCGCCACTACATCGGCCGGCAGGCACCCGTGAAGCGCTGCCTGGCACGATTTGCGGGGCTTGCGCCCCGCGGTGTTGCGACTCAACTCTGGTGGAACTGAGTTGAGGATTACGCTAGGATTCAGCGCAAAGCCTAACAGCCGTAGGGAAGCATCTGCCGGATTGCGGCGATGTCCCGGGGGCTGACCGAGGTCAATTTCTTGAGCTTGCGCATGCGGCCGGAGCGCTTGGTTCCGGTGAAGTGGCGCTTGCCGGAATGGGCACGCATGATTTTGCCGGTGGAAGTGATTTTGAAACGCTTGGCGGCGCCGCGATGCGTTTTGAGTTTCTTTTTTGGTTTTGTGGAATTTCTTGGCATTGCTGAAGCCTTTCCTGCTTAATTGCGGCCTGGCCGCTTACAACTTGCTTGACTGGGGCGCAGCAGTGCTGCGCCCCTACGGGCACAAAATTCTACGCCGGTTGTGCGGCTTGCTGCGAACTTGGCTTTGCAGCCGGCGCGCCTTTTTTCGGCGCGAGCAGCGCGACCAGAACGTTGCCTTCCATGCGCGGCATCGTTTCAATCTGGCCGTGTTCGCCGATTTCACCGAGCAAACGTGTCATCTTGGCGCGGCCCACTTCCTGGTGTGCCATTTCGCGGCCGCGATGGAAAATCATGGCGCGCACTTTATGGCCTTCTCCCAGGAAGCGAATAATCTGGTTCTTACGGACCTGGTAATCGTGCTCCGCGGTCGCCGGCCGAAACTTTACTTCTTTGAGTTGCGAGCCACGGCTGCTCTTGCGCTGCTGATGCGCTTGTTTATTTTGCTGGTAAAGGAATTTGCCGTAGTCGGTGATCTTGCAAACCGGAGGATCGGCGGTGGGCGAAATCTCCACCAAATCGAGTCCGCGTTCGCGCGCCATACGAACCGCTTCGTATGGTTGCATCACTCCAAGCTGGGCACCTTGCTCATCAATCACCCGGACTTCGCGCGCCCGAATCCGCTCATTTACGCGGGTGCGATCGCTCTGCCGGAAGCTGCGTTCTGCGATATTTCCCCCTAACTAACGTAAGGCGCCAAGTTGCCCGCCTCGCCGGGCCCGGGCCCGAATTTACGACACCGGCCCTCGGTGCAAAATCATTCAGGGACGGGTTACAAAGTATAGCACGTGCCTATCCGGGGTCGACAAGGGGTTTGACGTGCGCGGCTGAGCGGAGACAGCATTGGGAAAATCAAGAGGTTAGGGCAATTTCCCCTTTGGGGCCGACGATGGTTGCTTGCAACGTTGGCTTGTCGCTGAAAGAGACTGCTACATCGATTCGAAGCAAGTTGCTGATTTTGGTGAGTTCCTCCTTATTGGGAGCAGATGCTCCGAAATGAATTAGCCGGCAGCCTTTAGGCGCATCGGCGGAGGGATGAAGGGAAGTGGCGCTCCATTCGATGAAGAAGGGGAGCAGGCCATCTTTATCGTCCTTGAGGTTGAGAGTTTTCCACTGAAGGAGCTTGCCGTCGGGACGTTGGCGGGAGCCGGGTCGCGGGCCGTCGAACGCAACGCTCGCCTCTCGTAGGCGGGCGGCGAATTTCTCGAGATCGCCGGGATGCGCTGCCCAACCGATGAGACGCGGCGAGGCTAACTGCTTGAGGTGTTCCACTTGCCTTTGCGCGAACGGCTCAACGTGGCCTTGCTTCGGGTCAGGGGCGATAACTTCGAGATAGCGCCGCTCGCCGAGGGAAAGCAGAGCGTTGCGCGTACCCCGGCCAGGATGTACACCGCCAAACGCGGCGCGGACGCCAGTGTTCCGAGCGACAAAGTCGACGGCACTATCGAGGTCGCTGCAGCCGAGTAAAATATGATCGAGCAAAGGCGGCACGTCGCCGGCGGTCCACGCCGCTTGTGGGGCCAGGGCAGCACCTCCGGCCAGGGCGAGGAAAAGACGGCGCGAGATCGGATTATGGATTTTCACGAGTGTGGGCACAAGAGCCTAACGCGTTTTAGCTAAATGGGCCAGGGTCACGTTTTGGCTCGTAGATTAGCGCCAGTTTGCCATTCCCTACGTACGGCGCGTGCATCGCAGGACACGGAGAGCCACTGCGGGAATAGAGGACGAATTAAAAGCGTGGTTAGATGGGTGAATGATAGCGGCGCGTGATCCCTCTCGTAGACGAATCGCGATTTTGCTGTTTCTCTCGCTCGATTTCCTCTTCATGCTGACATCTGGCGGGCGGGTGAGAACGCTGGATGAGGTGTCGGTAGATTTTCAGTCGGAGAGCCTAGTCACGCGGGGCAGCACGGCGGTGCCGCAAGCGGTGGCCGCGAATTTTTTCTACGGAAAGTTCGACCGGAACGGACAGCCACGCGCGCCTTACGGCGACGGGCAGGCAATATTGGTGGCCCCCTGGCACGTAGCCGCGCGGATGTTGCGGGCCGTGGTGCCGGGGATTCCATCTAAATCGAAGGACCTGTTCATCGACGTGATAGTGACCTCAAGCAGCGCAACCTTTTCCGCTTTGGCTGCAACGTTGGCCTTTTGGATCTTCTGTGGGTTGGGTATCGACATCAAGACCGCCACCCTCGGGGCGCTAATGCTGGCGTTGGGTACTCCGCTGTTCGCGTATTCTGCATGGTTTTTTTCGGAACCGTTGGGTGCGGCGCTGCTGTTGGGTGCGGCTCTCACACTCTTTACGGGAGTCGGCGAGCAACGATCCGTCGCGCTGGCGGCGCTGGCCGGAGTGCTGCTCGGCGTGACGGTTTGGGTGCGGCCGGCGCACATCATCGCGGTACCGATGTTTTTTCTGGCGGTGCTGCTTCGCGACCGGGAAAAATCCATTCGCCCGGCCACAACCCTTGCAGTGGTGGCGGGCCTCTTCGGCGGTGCGTATCTGTTGCGCAACCAGATTTATTTTGGCAACCCGATGGACTTCGGATATCCGCCGGTGGCTGAGGGCGGCAAGCATCTGAATTCATTCGAAACACCGCTGGCTACCGGGCTCTATGGCTTTCTTTTTTCTCCGGGGAAGTCGATTTTCTTGTTCGCCCCGCTGCTGGTGTTGGCGATCCCGGGCATCTTCAAGTTGGCGAAGCGCAATATTGGGCTGGCCATCGTGGCGGGTGGCGCGCCGCTAATTTATTTATTGTTCTTCGCGCGCTATACGCAGTGGGAGGGCGGGTACTGCGTCGGACCTCGGTACCTGGTGCCGGCCATTGCGCTGCTCTGTTTGGGGCTGGTGCCGGTACTCGCGGATGCTACGCCGCCGATACGCAGGCTGGCGCTGGTCCTGTTCGCGGCGGGGATGTTCGTGCAGGTCGTCAGTATCGGGACGAGTTTCATGGAGGATCAGACTACCGGCAAATATTACGACGCGCAGTGGAACTATCGAATGGACTATTCGTCCATTAAGGGGCAAACAGCTCTGCTGCTGCATTATCTGAGTTCGTCGAAGCCGGCACAGATGAATTTTGGGCACGATCGCTGGTTTGTGTTCCTGGCCAAGGGCGGCGTGTCGCGTGGCGTGCTGGCTGCGGGAATTGCCTTCCAGCTTGGGGGCTTGATCTTTTTTGGCTGGCGACTGAGGAAGGCGCTTGTGGAGTCGGGAGATTCCGGGAGCGTGCACGCCAGCGGAGATACTCGCCGAGGCGAAAGTCGCAGAGCCAGCTAAAGGCTGATAGTGGCGGAACGCTGTCCCCGCTTGCACAGATAGGCGTGCCAGAATAATCGCGCCGCGACGGCTCGCCAGGGGCGCCACGGTTTGCTCATCAATTCCAATTTTTCCGGAGAAGGGCGTTTGCGCAGCCGTTTTACTTCTTGCACGGCGGTAGCCAGCGCGAGATCGCCGCTCGGCCAAATGTCGGGACGGCGCAGGGCGCTGACCAAGTAAATGTCCGCGGTCCAGTTGCCTATACCCTTGAGAGCTACGAGTTGTGCGCGAACAATTTCGTCTTCCAGTTCGTGGAGTTTGTGCAGGGCGAACTGTTTGCGATGGATGGCTTCGGCAAGAAGGCGCGTGTAGCGAGCCTTTTGGCGGCTGAAGCCCAGGCGGCGCATTTCGGTTTGGGTGAGCTTTAGAAAGCGACCGGGTGTGA
>Ga0307478_10001685_pt1 | contig 18583 bp, 20 predicted proteins | sample atmos_gasesECM4C_2_FD_203713 | JGI IMG/M metagenome (GOLD analysis project Ga0307478, IMG submission 203713) | Hardwood forest soil microbial communities from Morgan-Monroe State Forest, Indiana, United States - atmos_gasesECM4C_05 | ecosystem: Environmental > Terrestrial > Soil > Temperate... | reverse complement strand
CTTTAGGGCCTGCGGCCCGCGAAACCTCATGAAAAATCGCTCAACGGCAGGCAAGACACAGCTCATGACGTTAACTCCTTTGATTTCAGCACGTCTTGATTTGCGGCGTAGGTTTTTCGACCCTGTTCATTCTAAAGATACTTAAAGTCTATTGTTTTTATAGGTCTGCGCAAGTGTTGATTCTAAAGAGCTTGAATGGCGCAATTTGCACCAAAATTGTGCAGCTCTCGTAAGTGTTGCAAACAAAAGGCTTATTGAGACTCGATGAATATAGAGTCATACGAGCCGCTGAGAAAGACGGCAGCGGGGAAGCCGCACTCCAAATCGCTACTTCGCAATATTATGCGGGACTCAGTAGGTCGATTGGCGGACGCTAAAAAGCAAAAACGCCAGCAAGATGCTGGCGCAACGGTGAGAAGAAGCGATAGTATCCAGCAACCACTATATGCCAGGAGTAACAGTTTGTCAAGAAAAAATGCGACCTAAGAATTCATGGGCGGTTGGCGATGCCATTCTCACCGGGGTCGCCGTGAGATCTGAATCCGCACACGGTCCGTGGCTGGTATGTGCCTGCCACTTGCCCAGTTCATAGAACGAAGACTCTTTCTAAAAAATTGTTGCATATCTACTATTGTAGTAGTAGGTTGACACACGTACGTAGTAGAGGAGCGAATGGCCAAACCCAAATTGACGAAGCTGGAACTTCAGATCATGGAGACGCTGTGGACCCGCGGCAATGCCTCCATCCGTGAGATTCAAGAAACTTTTCCCGAAAAAGACAAGCCAGCCTACACAACGATACAGACCACCGTCTATCGCCTGGAAGGGAAGAAAGCCGTGCGCCGGGTCAAAAAGGTCGGTAACTTCCACGTTTTCGAAGCCGCCATCTCCCGCGATGCCGCGCAGCGTAAGTTGGTTGATGACCTGCTTGCGCTGTTTGGAGGGAGCACGCAGCCCGTCATGGCGCACTTGATCGAATCCGGCAAGCTTACCCTGGAAGACGTGAAGGAAGCCGAGAAAATTCTGCGGAAGCTCAGAAAGGATAAATCGAAATGACCGCGAGACACTTTTCCGCCATGTTGGAGTCTATAGCACCGGCGCTTGGCAATCACTTGTGGCAGTCCACGCTATTCGCCATCGCAGCAGGACTGTTGACGGTTATTTTGCGGAACAACCACGCGCGCACTCGCTATTGGCTCTGGCTGACAGCTTCCTTGAAATTCCTGATCCCTTTTTCGTTGCTGGCTGGTGTTGGAAGTGGCGAGCGGGGAGTGGTGAGTGGCGAGGAAAAGAAGGAATAAGAGAGATTCCTCGCTGCTTGGGCCGACATCATCGCAGGAGCGATGATGAAAGAAAAAGCGTCGGTCCACTTCGCTCGGAATGACGGTTTAGGTCAGCGCGCCGCGGGCCTAGGCGGTGGAATGATCGCCCCATTTAACTGTGCGATCAGGGAATTCTACGCCTACGTAAAAGCGATCCCCCGGTTTTGGCACACAATAAATCACTCTTCCGACTTTTGGAGACTCTCCCGTCAAAGGGGTAATGAGCGATTCTTCGCCGGGCTGCCAGGACCGCTTGCTGATTAGACGCGCACCATGGGGACTGACATTTTCCGCAAGCGTCTGTTCGCGAGCGCGCGGTTCTTCCGTACTTGCCAGGTAGACGGGGAGCGAGGTAATAAAGCGCTTTTCAATCCTGCCGCCGAAAGGCCTTTGGTCGCGTTTTCTTCGCTCGGCAGAATCGTGCATCGCTGGTTCCCCGCGGGGAGGAGGGGTCCCCGACAGCGCGTTTTCTCAGAAAATTCCAGACAACAGATAGCTTCCCACGGCGGATGGAATCGTCAATTCGTGAAATACCTTAATTATTGTTCGGGGAATTCCCTCAACACCTTCGTGACGGTTCGACGCGGGTGCCTGAGATCCATCTCAGTGTCGAGTCGGGAGGCGAAGAGCGGGCACAACATGTTGTGCCCCTACAAAAAAGAAGAAACGACGCGAAAAAGCGGTGCGAGTAGAAGGGCGGCGATGAGTGGCGCTGCGTTCGCCACTGCATCTGCCACTACGTTTACCTTGAAAAAGACGGAGAAATGTGATATAATTAGTAAAGGGAGTTTGTTAGATATTCACAAAATTCGCCGCTGCGGCGTGCGGCTTGGGATTGGGGGATTGGATGAGGGACGGCGTGCTATATGCGGTGACGGATGAGGGAGTGCGGCTTCCTGTGATTGACGTGACGAACGCGGCGTTTGCGGTGACGGCTACGGACGAGGAACTGGCGGCGAAGGCTGAGCAGTATATTCAGGAGGCGGCGCAGCCGCGGGAAATTCCGGAGGCGCTGCGAGAGGCTTTGCGGAACTCGATGCTGGGGCGAGGGTTGATGGCGGCTTCGGGGACGTTTTTGGACGGGATGAGCACGTATCTTTTGAAGCTGGGGCCGGAGAATCTGGGGGCGGAGGCTAGTCCGATTGACAGGAGGATTGCGGCGTCGTTTCCGGCATTTACGGCGAGGGTGCGGTTGCACGATATGGCGCGACTGATGGCTGAGGGGCTGGCGCGTACGGCTGGAGTTGAGCGGAGGAGGCGAGTGTGTCTGGTGAATATTGGGGGTGGGGCGGGGGCGGATTCGTGGAACGCGTTGATTCGTGTTTGTGGTGAGAAGGCGGAATCGCTGAAACGGAGGGAGATTGTGATCGCAGTGATGGATCTTGATGCGCGCGGGCCTTCCTTTGGAGTGCGGGCTGTCGCGGCCTTATGCGCGCCGGAGGGGCCTCTGAGTGGGTTGGATATCGTGGTGCGATATTTGAGCTACGAATGGTCGGACGCCGAGCGATTGCGGATGGCGCTTGAGGTATTGAACGCTGGCGATGCGGCTTGTGGGATTTCGTCGGAGGGAGGATTGTTTGAGTACGGTTCCGACGAGGAGATTGTGGCGAATTTGCGAGTGCTCCATGCGGGAACGGCGCGGGATGCGGTGGTGGTGGGTTCAGTGACGCGGGAGGGGGGAGTGGTGCGGGCTTCGCTGATCGGCAACAGAGTGACGACGCGACCGCGGACGATGGAGGCGTTTCGAGTGCTTGCTGAACGGGGTGGATGGAGCGTGGAAGAAACGATTGAGCGGCCGTTCAGCTACAACGTCCGGCTGGTGAAGGCGTGACAGACACCTGACCGAGAATGTATGGAACGGAAATGTGGGCTGATGTGATGAGGGATCGTTCTTCTTTTAGATTGCGGAAGGGTTGAGAGGGGGATGTTTGTGATGGGAGCGGAGTCTGGAGAGCAGAGCTTTGAGGCGTTGGCGATCTTCGTCGGCTACGGCGATGAAGCGCAGGCCGAGGCCGCTGCCGCCTTTTACGTGGCGAACGACGGCGTCGGCTTTGATGCGGCCTTCCTGAACGAGAAAGTCCAGTTTAGCGGACATGCCTTCTTTCATCTTGGGGTGAGAAGTTTGGATGAAGAGGCCGTCGATGCTGATGTCGAGGACGCGGGAGACATCGTCGCGGCCATTGCAGCGCCAGCAGACCCAGATATCTTCCGACGCGGGAAGGCGGGTTAGCGCGCGGCGGGAGTAGGTCGGTTTTTGTACCAAAGGGGGCCCCCCGGAGCGGCGGCACGTTGTTGAGAGGGAGAGGCTGGGCTGCCTCATTCACCAGAGGTGCTGGTGCGCTCCTAATTCGAACGGCTACGAAATTCGATTAAAACCCGATTTCATTACCTCCGCCGCACATCCAAGTTAAAAAGAGTGGTGTATAGGATGTAGTGTCGAAGTGCGCGTAAACGTTTCGTTGTGGCATTGGGATTACGCCGCCTTTTGATTTTCGGGGCTGACACTGGCCATGCTGCTTGCGGAGGCCAGGTTGGTGACGCGGGCCATATTCATGACGGGTTGGCGAAGGGCTGCTAGGCGCGCTACGGCCAGTTCCCAGGATTTTTGCAGCATGTACAGGCTGGCGACGACGAAGGCGATCGCCACGAAGGCGATCGCGAATAGGGCGAATGCGGCAACGAGCTCGCGAACGAAATAGACCTGGGACGCGATGACAATGGCCAAGAACCACCAGAGCCAGGAGCGGCGGGTGTCGTTCATTTGCCGGACGGCTTGACCGGTGGTTTGGCCAGTTGCGTTGCTGTTAACGCTATTTGCGTTGCTATTTACATTGCCGGAGCACTTCGTCGTCACAACCAGCCTCCTGATTTGCGTTTGGTGCGATGTAGCGATGTGCACTTTCGCTCGGATCAGGAAGAGGGACAATGCACCGGAGGTGAACTGAGGGTGGACAGGAGGTGACTTGGCACGCGGGGCGGCGTAGGTACGCCAAAGCGAGGACGTAGGCTGGGCCAAGGGACAGTTCGCTCCGGGGAGCGGCCGATCGGAGCTGGTTTGCCGGGATTGTAGCGGACAGCTGGCATACTAAGTAATTCGGGGAATCGAGGAAAAGTGGCTCACTTGGCGAGCTGCAAGGGGGGCCAGGAGGGAAGCGACGATGGAAGTGCTGAAGGTAAAGACGGGGCGGAGGACGCAGTTGGTGGATGTGACGGACGACGTGGAGAGAGCGGTAGCGAAGGCGGGCGTAGCGTCTGGGATCTGCTATGTGTATGTGCCGCATACTACGGCGGGAATCATGATAAACGAGCATTTTGATCCGGATGTGGCAGCGGATTTGGAAGGTGTGTTTGAGCGGCTGGTGCCGCGATCGGGGGCGTACCGGCATGCGGAAGGGAATTCGGATTCGCATGCTAAGGCTGCGTTGACGGGAGCCAGTCAGATGATTTTTGTGGATCATGGAAAATTGGTGTTGGGACAGTGGCAGGGGGTGTTTTTTTGTGAGTTTGATGGGCCGAGGGAGAGGAAGATTTTGGTGAAGGTACTTGAAGGGAGAAGTAAGGAAGTAATGAGGTAACGATGGATTTTTGGCGCTTGGGATCGATCTGGGTGGGCTTTCAGGTTTTTTTCCCATCGAGTAGGCAGAGATCACAAAGGTCACGGAGAAGAACGGTGTGTTAGAGTTTTTGAGTGATGAATAGGCTGGGGATTTACGTACAGGTTCCGTTTTGCCAGACGAAGTGTACGTATTGCAATTTCCATACGGGAGTGGTGTCTACGGGGCGGTTCGCGCCTTATGTGGAGGCGGTTTGCGGTGAAATTCGCGGTTATCGAGAATTGTATCGGGCTGCGGAGGTGAAGCTGCCGGAGGGATTTGAGAAGGCAGTGGTGGATACCGTTTATATAGGCGGGGGGACGCCTAGTTTGTTGGAGGCGGAGTTGTTGGGACGGATGATGGGGGCGATTCGGGAGACGCTTGCGAACGAACTGAGTGAGGTGACTCTGGAGGCGGATCCGGAGACGGTTACGCCGGAGAAGGCTGCGGCTTGGGTGGCGGCGGGGATTAACCGGGTTAGCTTTGGGGTGCAGTCGTTTTCGGATAAGGAATTGGCGGCGGCGGGACGGGTGCATCGTCGGGCGGATATTTATCGGGCGGCGGGGATTTTGCGGGACGCGGAGATTCGGAATATTAGTTTTGATTTGATTGCGGGATTGCCTTGGCAGACGGCGGAGAGTTGGAAGGAGTCGTTGGAAGAGTTAGGGAAGTTGGGGCCGGAGCATGTTTCGGTTTATTTGCTGGAGGTGGATGAGGGGAGCCGGCTGGGGTTGGAGATTTTGCAGAGTGGGACGCGGTACTCGGCTGGGGCGGTGCCTAGCGATGATTTGATGGCGGAATTTTATGAAACGGCTTGCGCGTTCCTTGAGGACTTGGGTTATCACCATTATGAGATTTCGAATTGGGCTCGGCCGGGATTTGAGTCGAGGCACAATTTGAAGTATTGGAGGCGGGATGCGTATTTAGGATTTGGGGCGGGGGCGCATTCGTTTTCGGGGATGCAACGGTGGGCGAATACGCATGATGCGGCGGCTTATGTGGCGGCGATCACGACGGGGCGGTTGCCGGCGGAGCAGGAGGAAGTGGTGACGCGGGAGAGTGCGTTGGAGGAGGAGTTGTTTTTGGGACTGCGGCAGTTGGATGGGATTGATGTAGGGAGGATTGAGAGGGAGTACGGAGTTGTGCTGGATTCGAGGTTCGGTGGGTTGGAAGCGGCCGGGCTGATAGAACGAGAAGGGGAAATTGTTCGGTTGGCTCCGGCCAGACTGAGTGTTTCGAATGAGGTGTTTGTGGAATTGATGAGGTGAGTGGCTGCGCGGATTGGCCTCGGCAAGGTTTGAAGGTTTTTAACACAGAGGGCACAGAACACACGGAGAAGAGGGGAGCAACATTGTGAGCGGGACGATTGCTAAGAGCGGGATGCGGAGTGAGGCGGACGACTTGATTGGCACGGACGGCGTGGTGGACTTGCGGAGTGATACGGTTACGCGGCCTACGGCGGCGATGCGGCGGACTATGGCGGAGGCTGTGGTCGGGGATGATGTTTATGGAGAAGACCCGACGGTGAACAGGTTGGAGAAGCGAGCGGCGGAGGTTTTCGGCAAAGAGGCGGCGCTTTTTGTGCCGACCGGGTGCATGGGGAATTTGATTGCGATTAAGACGTGGACACATCATGGGGATGAAGTGATTTGCGACGAGAAGAGTCATGTGAATTTGTATGAGTTGGCGTCGATGTCGGCGATTGCGGGGTGTATGCCGCGGATAGCGCGAGGGGTCGATGGGATTCTTTCGTGGAAGCTGATTGAGGCGGTGATTCGGCCGAAGATTTATTATGACTCGCAGACGGCGCTGATTTGTCTTGAGAATACGCACAATATGGCGGGCGGGACGTTGTATGCGACTGCGGCGGTGGATGAGATCTGCGACGGGGCGCGTGCGGCAGGGTTGAAAGTGCACATGGACGGGGCACGAGTGTTTAATGCGGCGGCGGCTTTGGGAGAAGATGTGGCGCGGATGACGCGCGGGCTCGATTCGGTGATGTTTTGTTTGTCGAAGGGGCTGGGGGCGCCGGTGGGGTCGATGATTGTGGGGTCGGGAGCGTTTATTGAGAAGGCGCGGATTTACCGGAAGATGTTTGGGGGAGGGATGCGGCAGGCGGGGGTGATCGCGGCGGCGGGTTTGATTGCGCTGGAGGAATCGCCGGGGCGGCTGCATGTGGATCATGAGAATGCGCAGGTGTTGGCGAAGGGGATTGCTGCGATGCCGGGGTTGAAGATTGATCCGGCGAAGGTGCGCAGCAATATTGTGATTTTTGATTGTGAAGGGACGGGGAAGAACGCGGTGGAGTTGTGCGATTTGTTGCGGGAGAAAGAGATTTGGGCGTTGGATACGGCGACGTATTCGGTGCGGTTTGTGACGCATTGCGATGTGGACCGCGCGGGGTGCGAACGGGCACTCGTGGCGTTGGGGGAGATTGTGGGGCGGCCGCAGAGGGCGCGCGCGTAGGCGTAAGGCAGGGTGTAGGTCATAAAAAAGCTCATTCCTCGCTGCACTCGTAATGACAAACAGCGCTGTGGGGTGTCAGGCGACAGGGCCGGGGTTTTTCAGATATCGATTGACGATAGCGTCGGCGGTCCGGAGAGTAAGGGCAAGAATTGTGGGCGTGGGATTCATCGAAGAGTTCTGGGGAAATGTTGATCCGCCAAGTACAAACAGATTGGGCAATTGCCAGTGCTGAAGGTAAGGATTCACAACGGAATGCTCTGGTTCAGCACCCATGATCGTGCCCCCTTGCACGTGGGTGGTCTGATACCGCGTGGAGTCATAAGGTCCGAGGCCAGAAAACGCGTCGATCTCTCTCGCGCCCATGGCGCGCGCCAATTCAAGGGCTCTCGCGGCTGCGAATTCCGCCATTTTCCTCTCATTGTCTCGCCAATCCAGTGTGAGGCGTAGGAGCGGGTCGCCCAACTTGTCTTTATAGACGGGATCCAGATCCACGTAATTGCCTTTGTAAGCGAGATGCTCGCCGGTGAAGCTGATCGCGCTGGTGCGGTCGTAATAATAGATAGCAGCCTTCTTCCATTCCGAACCCCACCTGGATTTTACTGAGCGAGGCAGCACGCCGAAATTGCCGATGGGCTGAAAGCCGTAGGCTCTCACTGCGAAACACCCTCCCCGCAAGAATGGGAGCGAGCCGCGATCAAACACGTCCCCATCGAAATCAGCTAAGAGAAATCCAGAGGATCCCGAGCCCATGAAGCGGTTCATCGGTTTTTCGAAGAAGGCATTGGCGGCAGGGATGCTGAGTTGATGAGTGAAGTTCCTGCCAACGGTACCCAGACTTGTCGTCGGATTGTAGGGATCACCGATACCTGAGAGCAGGAGAAGGCGTGTGTTGTTAAACGTCCAGGAGGCAAGAAAGACGATGGAAGCGGGCTGAAAGACCTCCTCGCCTGTGGCATCGACGTAAGTAACACCGCGAGCCTGTGGTTTAGGAGGGGAGTCAAATTGAATGCGTCGCACCCAAGCCCCGGTCCGGATGGCCACGTTGTTGTGTTTCTGGATGACGGGAAGCAGCACGTTCGTTGGCTGCGCTTTTGCGCCGATCATGCAGCCGAACCGGGCGCAAAAACCGCAATAGGTGCAGCCGCCACGGGCGATGCCGTCGGGATTGGTATAGGACTGGCTGATCGTCGCGGAGGGGGAAGGATAGGGATGGTACCCGAGAGATTTCGCGGCGTCGTGGAAAAGGGAGGAGAGGTAAGAAACCTTGGTGGGTGGAGTGGGGTATTCCTCGCTGCGTGGACCTTCGAAAATATTGCCGCCTTCGATTTTTCTCCCGTTCAAGTTGCCGGCTTTGCCGGAGACTCCAAGTAGTTTCTCAACGCGAGTGTAAAAGGGCTCGAGCTCACCGTAGGTGACGCCCCAATCGCGGATGGAATGATCTTCCGGAAGAGATTTCTGGCCGTATTTTTTTGTGGTGCTCGAAAACAACTCGAAAACATCGGGAAGAAAGCGGGGGCAGAGAGCATTCCAGTGTTCGCCTGAGCCGCCGACACCCGCGCCCGGTTGAAATGAGCCATGCTGGCGCAAGGGCAGGGCGCGCTGCGCTGAATTGTGGCGAAGAGTGACGGTTTCTTGCGAGAGATCCTGCATCATGCGCAAGCGGATCGCGTATTCGAGTTCATCCATGGTATCGGCGTAATCGGATGATTTTCGAGGGATGCCGCGTTCCAAGACAAGAATCGTGAGAGGCGTGCGCGAGCCAAGTTCCTTGGCCATCAGCAAGCCGGCCCATCCGCCGCCGATGACGACGGCATCCACGGCGGGAAGAGTCTTCAAGGCTCATCCTCGCTGGGGCGGAGCTTTCTTCCGGTGACTTGCGCGAGAGTGCTTGGCGGAGGGCGGAAGGCCTCGCCGTAGTACTTATCCACATCGTCGTAGTTGCTCATTCGCGGCCCCGGGAATCCGACCAATTGCCAGCCGACCATTCCCGCATTACCTCCGTGCATGGGATCGCAGAACATGCCTTCGATTGTGTTTTGTCGCAGCAAGGAGAAAAAAGCGGAAGACTCAATTTCTTGTAAGGCTTTGTCTTGCTCGGCAAACGGGAGGAGATGAAAATGTTTTAGGCCTTTTAGGCCTTCGCGGTAGATTTGGCGCGGAGTGGCTTGGCCCTGATAGCCGAATTGCGTTGGCGCATCTTCAAAGGGCGGCTGCGTGTAGCGGAAACGATCGTGGCCGTAAGAGCCGGCAAGCTGGCGGTCAATGTAGATAGCAACGCCGGCTTCCTTTGCACCGGGACCAGATTCATCGGTAGGGAAGATGCGCGAGGCAGCAGCGACGACGATGAGCGCTTCGGTTTCCGTGAAGAAGCGTAGCGGGAGGCGCAGCGGTTTCTGTTGGGAGGCGAGAAGAGTGGCTTTGCGGTCGAGAGTGTAAACGAGGACGCCGCCGAGGGTTGTAGCCGAGAGAGTGAGGAAATGGCGACGGCGCATGGGCAGGAGTCTATCAGAGGAATCGTTTGGTCAAGATGGGATCGACTGGTTGCACGGGCGACTCGGGTGCGTGGTATAAATAATAGTTTGGATGGATATTCGAAAAACCTATACGCGGGAGAGATTGTGGACTTTACATTTAGCGAGGAGCAGCAGCAGTTGCGGCGGAGTGTGCGGGAGTTTGCGCAGGGCGAAATATTACCGCATGTGATGGAGTGGGATGAGGCTTCGCGCTTTCCGATGGAGATCATGCCGAAGCTTGGCGAAATGGGATTGCTAGGCGTGATTTTCCCGGAGGAGTATGGCGGGGCGGGGCTGGGGTACATCGAGTATGTGATTGCGATTGAGGAATTGGCGCGGGTGGATGGGTCCGTCGGGTTGATCGTCGCGGCGCATAATTCGCTTTGCAGCAATCATATTTTCAAGTTTGGGACGGAGGCGCAGAAGAAGAAGTATCTGGCGCCGTTGGCTTCGGGGAAGAAGATTGGGGCTTGGTCGTTGACGGAGCCGGAGGCGGGGTCGGATGCGGGCGGGACGCGGACTACGGCGCGGCGCGATGGGGATTTTTGGGTTTTGAATGGGGCGAAGACCTTTACGACCAACGGGCATTACGCGGATTTTTGCGTGGCGATGGCGGTGACGGATAAGTCGAAGGGTTCGCATGGGATTAGCGCGTTTATTCTGGAAAAGGGAATGGCGGGATTTAAGCCGGGGAAGAAAGAGAACAAGCTGGGGATGCGGGCCAGCGATACCTCTGAAGTGATTTTTTCGGATTGCCGCGTGCCACGCGAGAATCTTTTGGGGCCGGAGGGCGAGGGGTTTACAGGGAGTTTGAAGATTTTGGATGGCGGGCGGATTTCGATTGCGGCTTTGGCGCTGGGGATGGCGCAAGGCGCGCTGGATGCGGCGGTGAGTTATGCGAAGCAGCGGAAACAGTTTGGTCAGGCGATCAGCGAGTTTCAGGCGATTCAGTTCAAGTTGGCGGATATGGCGACGGAGGTCGAGGCGGCGCGGCTTTTGGTGTATCAGGCGGCTTGGTTGGCGGACCGGAAGGATGTACGGTTTACGCGCGAATCGAGCATGGCGAAATTGTTTGCCAGCGAAGTGGCGGTGCGCGTGGCGAATGAATGCGTGCAGGTGCATGGGGGGTATGGATTTATTAAGGACTATCCGGCGGAAAAGTTTTATCGCGACGTGAAGCTCTGCACGATTGGCGAGGGGACTAGCGAGATTCAGAAGTTGGTGATTGCGAGGCAGTTGTTGGGGAAGAAGTGATGGGTGGCGCGGAGTGAGTAGCGTGTAGTGAACAGTGAGTAGCGGACAGCGGGAGGGCAAGCCCCTCCCCTACAAGTATCCGGAATATTGCGGAACACGTAAGACACAATTCGCGAATGTGTTTTGGTGTGCGCGTTGGGTACAAAATCGGGATAATAGGCGAGTGCAACCAGCCTTCGGCGAATTCGCGGACAATTCAAGGACAAAATGACGCTGCCTGTTGAGACGTGGGCGGAACAGGTGCGCGCGGGGGATGTGCGGGCGATCGCGCGCGCGATTACGGCGATTGAGAATCATCAGGCGGAGGCGGAAGAGTTGCTCCGAAGGCTTTTTGCGTCGACGGGGCGGGCTTATCTGACGGGAGTGACCGGGGCGCCGGGGACGGGGAAGAGTACCCTGGTGGACCGGCTGGCGGCTTATTACAGGAAGCATGAGCAGCAGGTTGGCGTGATTGCGGTGGACCCGACCAGCCCTTATACGGGCGGAGCAATTTTGGGTGATCGGATACGGATGCAGAGCCACGCTAGCGATCGAGGCATGTTTATTCGGTCGATGGCGACGCGTGGGTTTATGGGGGGATTGGCGCGGGCTACAGCGGAAGTAGCACTTTTGCTGGATGCGGCGGGTAAGCAGGAAGTTTTGATTGAGACTGTTGGTGTCGGGCAGGATGAGATCGATATTGTGCGGCTGGCGGATTGTGTTTTGGTTGTGCTGGTGCCGGGGATGGGCGACGACATTCAGAACATGAAGGCTGGGTTGATGGAGATTGGGGATATTTTTGTTCTGAATAAGGCGGACCGGGAGGGGGCGGACCGGTTGGAGCAGCAGTTGATGGCAATGTTGTCTCTAGTGATGCCGAGGGAGGGGTGGCATCCGCCGGTGGTGCGGACGGTGGCGACCGAGAACAAGGGGATTGAGGCGTTGGCCGAAACGATTGGGAAGTTTCGGAAACATTTTGAGGCTAGCGGGGAGCGGGAGAGGAAGCATGTGGAGCATTGGAAGCGGCGACTTTTGGGGCTGATTGAGTCGCGGCTTGTGGAACGTGTGCTCGGCGGAGCTGCTGGGGAAGCGCGATTGGCGGAGATGGCGAAAGCAGTGGCGGAGCGGAGGAAGGATCCGTTTACGGCGGTGAATGAATTGCTCGCGAAAAGCGGCGTAGGGACCTGAGGCGATAGAGAATGCACTTGGGGGAGATCGAAGTTCGGCACATTCAGGGCGGGATTTTTTGGCTGGATGGCGGATCTATGTTTGGGGTGGTGCCGAAGCCGCTTTGGGAGAAGAAGATGCCCGCGGATAAGCGGAACCGGATTCCGCTGGCGGCGAATTCGTTGCTGGTGCGTGCGGGTGGAAAAAACATTTTGGTGGAAACGGGGAACGGGACGAAGTGGGATGCGAAGTTGCGGAACATTTATGGGTTTGCGGACGGCGATCCTTACGGGGATGCGCTGAGAAAGGCGGGCGTGAGGGCGGAGCAGATCGATGTGGTGATCAATACGCATCTGCATTTTGATCATGCGGGCGGAAATACCCGGATGGTCGATGGGAAGCTGGTGCCGACATTTCCAAACGCGAAGTACGTTGTGCAGCGGGCGGAGTTGGAGCACGCTATGCGCCCGACGGAGCGGGATCGCGCCAGTTATTATGCGCATGATTTTGCGTCTGTCACGGAGGCGGGCCAGTGGCAGCTCGTGGATGGCGACTGCGAGGTTTTGCCGGGGATTTCGGTGGTGAAAATTCCGGGGCACAACCTGCAGATTCAAGGAGTGCAGATTCGGGGCGGGGGAAAAACGTTAATGCTGGTGGCGGACCTGATTCCGACGCGGCACCATTTGCCGTTGCCGTGGATCATTGCGTACGATCTATACCCGCTGACGACGCTGGAGACGAAGCGCAAGTGGATTGGAGAGATTGTGCGGAACGGGTGGATTGTGGCGTTTGGACACGACCCGGATTTTCCCACAGGGACGTTGCACGAGCAGGATGGGAAAGTCGTTTGCGAACCAGTGGACCTGAATCGCTAATTTCACGGAGAACAAAGAATGGCAGCTGCTAAAGCGGAGAAGTCGAAGCGCGCGAACACGCAGGCGGAGATTGGGATTATTGGTGGAAGCGGCCTGTATTCGATGAGCGGATTGACGAAGACGCGCGAAGTGCAGGTGAAGACGCCGTTTGGAGAGCCGTCTGACGCAATCGTGGTTGGGTCCCTGGAGGGGAAGCGCGTGGCGTTTCTGGCGCGGCATGGGCGCGGGCACAGAATTTTGCCAAGCGAGATCAATTTCCGAGCCAACGTGTATGCGATGAAACTGCTCGGCGTGGAGAGGATTATTTCAGTGAGCGCGGTGGGATCGTTGATGGAGAATTTGCAGCCAGGGGAGTTTTTGGTGCCGGATCAATTCGTGGACCGGACGAAGAATCGCGTTTCGACATTTTTTGGATCCGGGTTGGTGGCGCACGTGGGGTTCGATAAGCCCACATGCGGACAGGTGTCGGGCGTGCTGGCGGATGCCAGCGTACACTGCGGGGTGATGGTGCACCGCAAGGGAACGTACGTGTGCATCGAGGGGCCGCAGTTTTCGACTTTGGCGGAAGCGAACATGCACCGGCAGTTGAAGTTCGAAGTGATTGGGATGACCAATGTGACGGAAGCGAAGCTGGCGCGAGAGGCGGAGATTTGTTACGCCACGATTGCGATGATCACGGACTTTGATTGCTGGCACCCGGAGCACGAATCGGTGACCGCTTCGCAGATCATCGCAACGCTAGTGCAGAATGCGGAGAATGCGCAGCGGGTTTTGCGCGAGGCAGTGCGCGCGTTGCCGGAGGAACGGAGTTGCAAGTGTGGGGCGGCGCTAAAGCATGCGCTGGTGACGGATCTGAAGTTGGTGCCAAAAGCTACTAAGAGAAAACTCGAAGCGATTATTGCCAAATATATTTCTTAGGAGAATCCCTTGTCCTTACTTGTGGTGGGGTCGGTGGCGTTTGATGCGCTGGAGAGTCCTTATGGAAAAGTGGACTGGACGCTGGGGGGAGCGGCGACGTATTTCGCGGTGGCCGCGAGCTTTTTTGCGCCGGTAAGCCTCGTAGCGATCGTGGGTGAGGATTTCACCGCAAAGGACGAAGCGGTTTTTCGCGGTCGCCACATCGATACGGAAGGGTTGGAACGAGCGGAGGGGAAGACGTTTTTTTGGGCAGGGCGGTATTCGGAAAACCTGAATGAGCGAGTGACGCTGGCAACGGACTTGAATGTGTTTGCGGCGTTCAAGCCGCGGCTTCCGGAGAGGTACAGGACGGCGAAATATGTTTTTCTCGCGAACATCGCGCCGGATTTGCAGCGGGACGTTTTGAAGCAAGTGAAAGGACGGCCAAAGCTCGCGGCGCTGGACACCATGAATTACTGGATCGAGCGCACGCCCGGCGAGCTTCGCGAGACGCTGAAACATGTGGATATTTTGATGATCAACGATTCGGAAACACGGCAGCTTTCGAACGAACACAATTTGCTTCGAGCGGCGAAGCATATTTTCAAGATGGGGCCATCGACCCTGGTTGTGAAGCGCGGGGAATATGGGGCGATGATGGTGGACAAGCGCGGCGTTTTTTGCGTGCCGGCGTTTCCGCTGGAGGAGCCGCATGACCCCACCGGCGCAGGCGACAGTTTTGCGGGCGGTTTCATGGGATATTTGGCGGGAGCGAAGGATCTGAGCGAAGCCAAGCTTCGCCGAGCCATGGTGTACGGATCGGTGATGGGGAGTTTTACCGTGGAACGGTTTGGGCTGGACCGGCTGCGAGTTTTGAAGCGGAGCGAGATACACGCCAGGGCACGGCACTTCGCGAAATTGACGCAATTCAAATTGTAGTGTGTAGAATCCTGCCATAGCCTGGAAAATGCAGGAGAACATGCTCCCTCTAAGCACAATCGTTGCGCGGCTAGCGTGGGCCGCGCTGCTCGGCGCGATCATCGGCATCGAGCGAAATGTTCGGAGGCGTCCCTCAGGGATGCGGACGGGGTTTTGCGTTTCGATGGGCGCTGCGCTTTTCACAATCGTTTCCATTGAAATCGCGCGACGCACAGGAGACTCGAGCACAACTCGCATCGCCTCGAATATCGTGCAGGGTATCGGATTCCTTGGCGCCGGAGTGATCTTGCGGGAGCGCGGAAACGTCGTTGGACTGACTACGGCGGCGACGATTTTTGCCACAGCAGCGATGGGCATGGCGGCCGGCGGGGGGTTGTACGCAGTCTCGGGGATTTCCTGTGCGTTGATCCTGTTTGCCTTGGTACTGCTTTTCTATGTCGAGGACTGGTTCAATCTAAAGCCCCGATACATGTTGTTCCGCATTTTTGTGGATCGCGCCGAAAATATGGTCACGGAGGTGCACCGGATTTTTGCGGAGCTAAAGGTGGGGATTGACAATTTTCAGGTGTCGCTGACGGGGGAGAAGAATCTGATCCAGTTTGATGCGGAAGTCACAGCACACCAGCAGGAAAGGATTCTTGCGGCGCTGTGCAAGCCGGGCGTGAACTGTGAGATGTTGCCTGTGGAGCGGCAAAACGGATGAATGTGCGGGCCAGCGGAGTGCAAACGCCGTCGACGGTAGCCGAGGCGCGGAAGCCGCGCGCTCTGAATTCGCGAAGTGTGCTGATGCCGTTTGCGCCGGCATCTCCTGCGGAATATTCCAAGGTTCTGGCGGGCGCTGAGGAGTTGCGCAAGTTGGGATTTCATGTTGTCGATTCCACACCGCTCGCGCCGGAGGGATACTTCGCTGGAGCGCTGTCTGGCAGACGAAATGAGCTCTTGAGCGAGTTAGAGCGCGACGATGTGGATGCGCTTGTGGCCGTTCGCGGCGGGTACGGGTCGAACTACCTGCTCGATAATCTTGCGATAGAACGCGCACATTCGCCCAAGGTGATTTTGGGATACAGCGATTTGACCTCGCTACAAACGTATCTCTGGCAACGCCATGCTTGGGTCGGCTTTTACGCACCGATGCTGGTTGGTGGATTCGATGCCGGCGAGGGCACGCCGAAAGGCTATGACCGCGACTCCCTCCTCGGAGCTGTCACAAAGACCGATAGCGGCTGGTCGTTGAAATTGCGCGGCGAAACTCTGGTGGGCGGCGAAGCGGAGGGCCGGATTCTTGGCGGCTGTCTGACGATGGTCGAAACCACGTTGGGTACGCCGTGGGAATTGGACACGCGAGGCTCCCTTCTGCTGCTCGAGGATCGCGGGATGAAGCCGTGGCAAGTCGATCGCGCGCTCATGCATCTCAAGCAGGCGGGAAAATTTGAAGGTGTTCGCGGGTTCGTGCTTGGGGAATTCCCTGAGGGCGGGGCTTTAATGACTGGCAGCGCAACGGTGCGAGACGTTTGTTTGCGGATTCTTGGCGCGCTGGGAGTGCCGATTGTTTATGGCGCGGCCGTCGGGCATACGCCGCGACCGATGTTGACAGTACCGTTGGGGGTGAAAGGGCGTCTGAGAGCACGCGGAGAAGGGGAGTTGGAGATTCTTGAGCCGGCGGTCGTGCCATGAGTAATGCAAAGCATATACACGTGATTGGGATTGGCGGCTCGGCGATGGCACCGCTGGCGGGGATGTTGCGCGAGCAGGGGTATCGCGTGACGGGATCGGATTCGGGGGTTTATCCCCCAGCTTCCACGCTGCTGGAGAAGCTGGGGATTTCGTTTTTTCATACCTTTGATGCGGCGCATATGGGTCCGGCACCAGACTTGGTCGTGGTCGGGAATATTATTGCTCGAGGGAATCCGGAACTGGAAGAAGTGCTGGACCGGAAGATCCCTTATCGTTCGATGCCGGAGATACTGGAGGAAGTGTTTTTGCCGGGGCGGCACTCGATTGTGGTGAGCGGCACGCACGGCAAGACTACGACGACCGCGATGTTGGCTTGGATTTTTCACACCGCGGGCAAACGGCCGAATTTCCTGGTAGGCGGCGTGGCTGAGAATTTTGGAAAGAGTTATGGGTTGGGCGGCGGGGAAGAATTTATTCTGGAAGGGGATGAGTACGAGACGGCGTTTTGGGATCGGGGACCGAAATTTTTCCATTACCATCCGGACGATTTGATCGTTACTTCCCTGGAGTACGACCACGCGGATATTTACCGGGACTTCGAAACGTATGAGCTGGCATTTCGGCGGCTGGTGAATCTCGTGCCGCGTCGCGGACGAGTGGTCATTTGGGGCGACACCGAAGAATCAGGGCCGGCTTTGCGCCGGGCGGCGGAGAAAGCATTTTGTCCAGTGGAGACGTACGGATTTTCGGTGAGGAATGATTGGGTGGCCAGCGAGTTGGCCGTTGACGGCGGAGGGATGAAGTTTCGGGTCACATTCCGAGGCAAGACCTTTGGCGAGTTTGTGCTGGCGGCGAGCGGGCGGCACAACGTCTTGAACGCGATGGCGGCAATCGCAGTGGCCCATGGGCGGGGGATTGATGCGGACGATTTGGCGAAAGCTCTTTCGAGTTTTCGAAGCGTGAAGCGACGCATGGATGTGAAAGGAGAGGTGCGAGGAGTGCTTGTAGTGGATGACTTCGCGCATCACCCGACGGCTGTGCGCGCGACCATTGAAGCTGCGCGGGCACGGTGGCCCGGACGGCGGCTGTGGGCGATCCTCGAGCCGCGATCGAACTCGATGCGGCGTAAAGTGTTCGAACAAACTCTCCCTGTGGCTTTAGCCTTGGGAGACCGCGTGGTATTGGGTGGTGTATTTCGCGCGCAGCAACTTGGCGACGAGAATCGGCTTGAGCCTGAGGCCGTAGCCGCGAGTGTTCGCGAGTTGGGAAAGAGCGCGCGAGTTTTTCCAAGCGCGGAAGCGATTGCGGAGCAAGTTTCGATGGAAGCACAACCGGGGGATGTGCTGCTCGTGATGTCCAACGGTAGCTTCGGCGGGCTGTGCGAAAAATTATTGGCCAAGCTTGGCCAGCCGGTGCAGGTTTCTTCCGAGGCAAATACCAGGTGAGAGCTCAATCGTTGCGGGCCATGTTCCCGGCGACAGCGCTCTTGGTGTGCGCGTTGGGCTGGGCGAGTCCAAGCAGGGGGACGATTCGATACGGAGTGTCGATCAACCAACCGGAGCAGCATCTCTTCCATGTGACGATGACGATTCCCGATGTGAGCGGCGAAGTCACGGTACGGCTACCGGCGTGGAACGCGCTATATCAGATTCGCGATTTCAGCAGCCACGTTCAGCAAGTGGAAGCTCTTGTCGGTTCTGCGAAAGCGCCGATTGAAAAGCTGGATAAGCAAACTTGGAGAATAGCGGGCCAGGGGACGATAACAGTTCGTTACACAACGTATTGGGATGAACCCGGGCCATTCGCCACACAGCTCAACGGAGAACACGCTTTCATTAATCCGGCAATGATCCTTATGTATGTGGATTCCCGAAGGAGCGAAGATGTCGCCGTTACAATCGATT
>Ga0307478_10001682_pt1 | contig 18592 bp, 12 predicted proteins | sample atmos_gasesECM4C_2_FD_203713 | JGI IMG/M metagenome (GOLD analysis project Ga0307478, IMG submission 203713) | Hardwood forest soil microbial communities from Morgan-Monroe State Forest, Indiana, United States - atmos_gasesECM4C_05 | ecosystem: Environmental > Terrestrial > Soil > Temperate... | reverse complement strand
CCATGATTGACCTCATGAACATGGCGCGCTATTTCCTCCCGCATCTTCTCGCGCTCTCCACCAGCTCACCCTTCTGGATGGGCCGCGACACTGGCCTGAAATCTTTCCGCACCACCGTCTTCCGCCGCTTCCCGCGCACCGGCATCCCCGACGATCTCACTTCCTGGAATCAATACGAAGATTACGTCGAACTTCTCGTGCGCCTCCACTGCATAGACAACGCCAAAAAAATCTGGTGGGACGTTCGCCCGCACCCCACCTTCGGCACGCTGGAATTTCGCATCTTCGATGTGGTCACCCGCGTGGACGAGGCCATTGCCATCGCCGCGCTCACCCAGGCCATCGTCGTCAAGCTCCATCGCCTCTACACGGCCAATATGGGTTTCCGCACTTACCATCGCGCGTTAATCGAAGAAAACAAATGGCGCGCCGCCCGCTGGGGCATCGAAGGCAAGCTGATTGACTTCGGCAAACAGTCTGAAGTCCCCATGAGCGTCCTGGCCGAAGAGCTGCTCGAATTTATTGACGACGTCTTAGACGAACTGGGCAGCCGCGCAGCCCTCGCCCCCATCCACACAATTTTTCGCGAAGGCACCAGCGCCGAGCGCCAGTTAAACGTATACAAAGAAACCGGCGACCTGCAAGCGGTGGTAAAGCACATAGTCAACGAAACCCGCAGCGGCATCTCGCTGCAAGCCACCTCAGCCGCGACGCAAAGTCCGTGAATTCGGCAACGCTAAATCAAAAGGCGGGCCGCCGCCTTTGCCTCTGATTTCGTCGGCACTTGCTCCCGACTTTCGAAAGGAACGACAGACCATGAAAATCGGCATCCTCTGCGGCCGCGAATTCAGCTTTCCTCCGGCCTTCATCGCCCGCGTAAACGATCTCGGCAAAAAAGACAACATCACCGCCGACTTCGTCAAACTAGCCGGCACCAAAATGAACGAACCCGCCGCCTACAAAGTGATCGTGGACCGCATCTCCCACGAAGTTGATTACTACCGCGCCTACCTCAAACACGCCGTCCTCCAAGGCGCCTACGTAATCAACAATCCTTTCTGGTGGACCGCCGACGACAAATTCTTCAACTACTCCGTAGCCGCAAAACTAGGCGTCGCCATCCCTAAAACAATCCTCCTCCCGCAAAAATCCTATCCCGCTGATGTAGACATCAATTCCGAATCGCTCCGCAACCTCACCTACCCGATAGATTGGGACGCGCTCCTCGACTACGTCGGCCGCCCTGCCTTCCTCAAACCTTACTCCGGCGGCGGCTGGAAACACGTCTACAAAGTCCACAATCGCGAAGAGCTTCTAGCCGCCTACGACGGCACCGGACCCTACTGCATGACCCTCCAGGAAAACATTGATTTCACGCAATACGTCCGCTGCTTCACCTTCGGCAAAATGGACATTCTCCCCGTCGTTTACGATCCCAAACAGCGCCGCTATCTCGTCGAACACAATTATCTCTCCGCCGAACTCGGCGCCCGCGTCGTACTCGACGCCCAAACGATCAATCAAGCTCTCGGCTACGAAATGAACACCATCGAATTCGCCATCAAAGATGGCATCCCCTACGCCATTGACTTCCTCAACCCCGCGCCCGATTTCGAACGCGACCGCATCACCGAATTTTATTTCACGCACGTAGTGGATCGCATGGCCCATATGGTCATTGACCGCGCCTTGCGCGGCGATCCCTCTTACCCGTGGCCCCGCTGGGAGGAAATGCTAGGCATCGGCGCCGCCGCAGGCTTCACCGGCGCGCCGGCGAAGAAAATCGCCGGAGCGACAATTGCATGAACGGCCCGGCCCCCGCTTCGCAATCTCCACAAACGCAGCCATCGTCGCCCGCCGAAGTCTGGCACGGCCTCCTGCGCCCCGATGTCGAACTCGCGCCCGCCTTCTGCAATGAATTGAACGCGCGCATGCGTGGCCAGCGGCTCGTTTTCGGCGATCGCATCCACTGCCCGTTCCTCCGCCCGTTTTTTCTCACCGCCGAAGATGAACAGCGCGTTCGCGTTGTCGCCGAATCCATTGCCGTCCTCGGCGAACGCGTCGTAAAACAATCTCTCGCGGATCCGCAACTCCTCGCGCAATCCGCGCTCAGCCCCGAAGAAGAACGCCTCGCCCGCACCAATCCGCGCTACGCCACCTCCAGCACCGCGTCGCGCCTCGACGCCTTCCTCCTCCCCAACTCCCTGCAATTCGCCGAATACAACGCCGAATCTCCCGCCGGCCCCGGCTACGCCGAAACTCTCGCCGATGTTTTTCTCACGCTCCCAATCATGGAGCGCTTCTCGCAACGCTACACCGTCCGCAAATATCCGTTGATGAAGCAGCTCCTCGCCGCTCTCCTCGCCAGCTATCGCGAGTGGGGCGGCTCCGCCTCGCCGCCCGTAATCGCCATCGTGGATTGGCGCGAAGTCCCCACCTGGAGCGAATTCGAAATCATTCAATCGCATTTCCAGAAAGACGGCGTCGCCACAGTGCTAGCCGATCCTCGCGATCTGGTCTTCAAATCCGGCAAGCTCACCGCCAATGGCCAGCGCGTGGACCTCGTCTATCGCCGCGTCCTAATCAACGACATCGTCGCGCGTCCCAACGAATGTGCCGCGCTCGTGGACGCCTACCAATCCGGCGCGGTCTGCGTAGCCAACGCCCTAACCTGCAAAATCCCGCACAAAAAATCTTTTTTTGCCGTCCTCACCGATGAACAAAACTCCGCACTGTTCAGCCCATCCGAACGCGAACTGATCCGCCGCCACATTCCCTGGACGCGTCTCCTCGCGGACGCAAAAACGGCCCGCGACGGCGAATCCTTCGGCCTCCTCGAATACGTTCGCAAAAATCGCGAAAATTTTGTCCTCAAGCCCAATGACGAATATGGCGGCACCGGCGTCCAACTAGGCTGGGAAAATAACGAAGCTCAATGGGACAACGCGCTCCAGCGCGCCCTCACCGACCGCGCGAGCGCCTGGGTCGTCCAGGAACGCATCGTCATCCGCCGCGAAATTTTCCCCATGCAAACCGAAAACGGCGTCCAGATGCGCGACATGCTGGTTGACTTCGCCCCCTACCTCTTCCGCGGCAAAATGGCCGGCTGCCTAACGCGCCTAAGCAGCACAGGCCTAGCCAACGTCACATCAGGCGGCGGCCAAGTCCCCAGCTTCGTAGTAGAACCAAAACCCTAGCGCCGGTTACAATATCTGGATGAATTTTGGCCGAGCTCTACCAGAACTTCTCCCCGGCGCTCGCAATGCCATCGAAACCTGTCTCGCCATCCAACCCGGCGAACGCGTAGCTCTAATCGCCGATCGTCCCAGCCAAACCGTAGCCGCGAGCCTGGCTGCCGCTCTCGACCAACGCCAAGCCATCTGCGAAGCCTTCCTGCTGGAAGATTTCGCGCCGCGCCCGATCACTCGCGCCCCACAACAAATCCTCGACGCGCTGGGCCGCGCCGACGCCGGCATCCTCTGCATGCAGCCGCAGGAAGGAGAACTAGGCGCGCGCAAAGACATTGTCGGAGTCGTCGAGCGCCGCCACATTCGTTACGCCCACATGGTCGGCGTCACTCCCGAAATCATGCAGCAAGGCATGCGCGCGGATTACACGATGGTTGATCGCCTCAGCGAAAAGCTCCTACAACGCATGCACAGTGCCCGCTCGCTAACCGTGCGCACGGAAGCCGGGACCTCGCTAGTCGCCACTTTCGATGCCAAACTTGACTGGGTAAAAACCAGCGGCCTCATCAGCCGCCGCTACTGGTCGAATCTTCCCGCCGGAGAAGTTTTCACCACGCCCGCAAAGGTAGACGGCACCTTCGTTTGCGACGGCACCGCCGGCGACCATTTCTGTGGAAAATACGGCGACCTGCAAAAAACTCCGCTAGTCCTCGAAATCAAAGCCGGACGCCTGCAGAAAGCCACCTGCGATCGCAAAGACCTGGAAGCGGAATTTTGGAATTATTGCCACACGGACGAAAATAGCGATCGCGTCGGCGAGCTGGCTTTCGGCACGAACCTCAGCCTCTCGGACATGATCGGTGTTCTGCTGCAAGATGAAAAATTACCGGGAGTTCATCTAGCCTTCGGCGACCCGTACGGCAGCCAAACCCACGCCGCCTGGAGCTCCCGCACCCACGTGGACGTCTTAGCCCGCCACTGCAATGTCTGGATCGACCAAGACCAAGTAATCGAAAAAGGCCGCTACATGCTAGCCACCTTAGGCCTAGCCTAGCCTCGGTGCGCCGTGCGCCTCAAAACAATCTCGTAACGTACTCCCACATCTGATGTTTCCAAAACGGCCAATCATGCCCGCCCTGCGGCCCCCAATCATCCAACGAATGTCGTATCCCCTTAGAATTTAAAATCCCCGACAACCTATAAGACGGCCCGCTGTGCTCCCATGGCCCGCAGCCGGTTGCTATATGGATGTCGCATTGCGCCAACTGCCCCAACACATTCCCATCCGACAAGTTCGCCAGGTAATCCACCGGGTTATTGAAATAAGTGTTGTCGTCATACATCCCGTTCATGAATCCCCGTATGTCGTACACACCCGAAAGCGCAAAACATCTCCGCACCACGTCCGGATGCTTGAATAAAGTATTCGCCGCATGATAAGCCCCGAACGAAGCCCCCATCGTCGAAATCGCGACCCGCGATTGGCAGTTATCCCAGATAAACGGCACCACTTCCTCGCGTATGTACGCATCAAACTGCGCCTGCATATAACTCCGATGAAAAGGATGCGCGCCCTTGTTGTAAAGTCCCGCCCAGTTCACCGAATTCACGCTGTAAAATTTCACCCGCCCCGCGTCAATCAACGGCTCAAGCGCCCCGATCATCCCCTGTCCCTCGAGCTCCCACTCATCCCCCGCGCTCGTAGGAAATCCCACCAATGGCGGACCCCAGTGCCCGTACACCACCACACCCATGTCCATCCCCAGGCGGTGCGAATACCAGCGATGATATTCTCGTTTCATGTTGCTCCTGCGCCGCGGAATGCGCCTCGTTCTCCGTCGCCCACCGCGAGCGCGCGATATTATACGGCCTTTGCGTGATGGCAAATTGGAAAGAATCCCCTCTGCGGCCATGGCTTTTTCAGATGACCGCGCCCCCGCTTCAATCTATAGTGAGCTCACATCATGTCCGCCACGGAGTCACTCGCTTCGCCCTCGCCAAAATCAAATCACGAAGCCGTGAACCAAGATTCCTCGGCGCGCCTGATGTGCCTCGACGTCTTTCGCGGCCTCGCCGTCGCCGGCATGATCCTGGTGGATAATCCCGGCAGCGACGACAAAGCCTACCATCTCATCTCGCACGCCGAATGGAACGGCTGGACTCCCGCCGACTTCATTTTCCCATCTTTTCTTTTTCTTGTCGGTGTGTCGCTCGTCTTCTCATTTGCAAAACGCTTTGCCGCCGGCCAATCCCGTCAACAAATCCTGTTTCACGTTTTCAAACGCTGCCTGCTTCTCATCGCCATCGGTCTTCTCGTGAACGCCTCGCCGATCATCGGCCTCGATCTGCATTCTTGGCGCTTCGAAGGCGTCACCCAACGTATCGCCCTCTGTTACTTTGCAGCCGCGCTACTCGAATTATGGTCTGGCCGACGCGGCCAAATCCTCGCTATCGCCGTTTGCCTTTTCGGCTACTGGGCGCTCTTGCGCTTTGTTCCCGTTCCCGGCCTGGGCGTTCCCGGTCGCGACATTCCCTTCATGGATCCCAATCGCAATATCGCAGCATGGCTCGACCGCAAACTTTTCATGGGCCATCTCTTCGAAGGCACGCGCGATCCCGAAGGAATCATCAGCACGATCCCGGCGGTCGCCACCACCTTGATCGGCGTGCTCACCGGACACTGGCTCCGCGCCCGCAAATCCCCGAGAACAAAAACGCTCGTCATGCTGCTCGCCGGAATTCTCGGCCTGCTCGTCGGCCAACTCTGGAACATCTGGTTCCCCATCAACAAAAATCTCTGGACCAGCTCCTTCGTCCTCTTCACTGGCGGTTTCGCTCTCATCTTCCTGGCTTTCCTTTACTGGATCCTCGAAATCAAAAAGTGGCGTGGCGCCTGGACCATGCCCATCCTCGTCTTCGGAATGAACGCTATCGCGGGTTTCGTTGCCGATTCGCTCGTCTATGGGCCGGGTTATGGCTTCACCGTAAAGGGCTCGAACGGCGTCACGTTGAGCTGGCACGACGCCGCTCAAGCTCGCCTGCAAGCGCTCGGCGCCAACCCACCGAACGCCTCCCTGATCTACTCGCTTGGCGCCGTACTATTTTGCTGGATCCTGTTGTGGCTGCTCTGGCGCAAACGCATTTTTCTCAAGGTCTGATTCTCCCGCGCTCGCGTTAATATAGCTGCAGACATTGAGTGACAGCTTGCGCGTCACGCACGCTTTCGCGCACACGCAACTGAAATTCACGCGAACTGTTAACCGGAGGAGTTGCATTTGCCCTTTGCTCCAGAGCTCACTGCCGAACTGGCCGCAGCCGGCCCCGGCCAACTCCGCAAACACGAAAAATTCTCTTCGCGCTTCCTATCCAAAAAACGCGACCTGATCGTCTACCTCCCCGGCATTTACGAAAAGCGTCCCGACCTGCGATTCCCAGTCCTCTATCTCGAAGACGGCCAAAATCTTTTCGACCCCGCCACTTCCTTCATCCCCGGCCAATATTGGCGCGTCGGCGAAACCGCTGACGCTCTCATCGCCCAAGGCGCCATCCAGCCGCTCGTCATCGTCGGCATCTACAATACCGGCAAGCAGCGCCTCGCCGAATACACTCCTACGCGTGACCGCAAACTCGGCGGCGGCAAAGCCGATAAATACGGCCGCCTGCTGGTCGAAACGCTCCAGCCCTTCATCGAGTCCCGGTATCGCATCGCGCAAGGCCCCGCAAATAAAGGCCTCGGCGGCTCCTCTCTCGGCGGCCTCCTCACCATCTATCTCGGAATGCAATATCCCCAAGTCTTCGGCAAACTCGCCGTCCTCTCGCCCTCCGTCTGGTGGAATCAACGCGCCATTCTTAAATGCGTCGCCGGCGCCAAAATTCCGCAGCAACGCCCGCGCATCTGGCTTGACGTCGGCACCAACGAAGGCGGCACGCGCACCGTGGAAAACGTCACCTCCCTCCGCGACGCCCTCCTGCAAAAAGGCTGGAAGGAAAATCGCGACCTCCATTTCGAAATCTTTCCCGGCGCGCAACATAACGAAGCCGCCTGGGCCCAGCGTGTTTCCCCATTCCTGCAATTCCTCTTTCCCGCCGCAGACTCCGCAGTATAGGATTTGGTCGTGGGGGCACGGCATGCCGAAGATCCGCCGTAGGAGGACCGTGCCCGCCGCGCCACTCGGTACAATTCTCGGAGGCCGTAAATTGCCCGAACTCAAACCCGATCCCAAACCCAACCAACGCCCCCTAACCATCCTGTGCATCTCCTCCTACGAAAAAGGCCAGGAATTCCTCCGCACCTGCAAACGCGAAGGCTGCCGCGTCCTTCTCCTCACCGTCGAAAAATTGCGTGACGCCAATTGGCCTCGCGAATCCGTCGACGAATTTTTCTACATGCCCGAAGACCTTCCAGTGCAGGCCATCATCAATACCGTAAGCTACCTAGCCCGCTGGCAACCAATCGATCGCATCGTCGCTCTCGATGAATTTGACATGGAAAATGCCGCCGCCCTCCGCGAACATCTCCGCATCCCCGGCATGGGCCTCACCACCGTGCGGTATTTCCGTGACAAGCTAGCCATGCGCGGCCGCGCTAAGGAAGCAGGCGTCAACGTCCCCGAGTTTATCCACGTCCTCAACCACGCCGCACTCAACGATTTCATGTCCCGCGTAAAGCCGCCCTGGCTCCTCAAGCCCCGCTCGCAAGCCTCCGGCATCGGCATGAAAAAAATCCACGCTCCGGCCGACCTCTGGCCGCTGCTCGATCAGCTCGGCGACGCGCAATCCAATTACCTCCTCGAACAATTCGTTCCCGGCGACGTCTTCCACGTGGATAGCATCGTCTCCGAACGCAAAGTCGACTTCGCCGAGGTCCATTCCTACGGCGCGCCTCCGCTCAACGTCTCCCACGAAGGCGGCGTCTTCACCACGCGCACCGTCTCGCGCACCTCCGCCCAATACAAAGCTCTTCAGAAAATGAATCGCGACCTGATCACCGCCCTGGGGCTCGTTCGGGGAGTAACACACGCGGAATTTCTTCGCGCGCACGAAGATGGAAAACTCTACTTCATCGAAATTGCCGCGCGCGTCGGCGGCGCCTACATCTCGGACGCGATCGAAGCCGCCACCGGGATCAATCTCTGGCGCGAATGGGCGCGTATCGAAGTCGGCTCCGGCAATACCGCTTACGCCCTGCCCAAGCGCCGCCGCGAGTACGCCGGCATAGTCCTTTCTCTAGCGCGTCAGGAAACCCCGGATACCAGCTCCTACACCGATCCCGAAATCGTCGAGCGCATCACCAAGAAACACCACGCTGGCTTCGTTCTCCGCGCCCCCAAACCCGACCGCGTTGCCGAGCTCCTCGATTCCTACTCCGTCCGCTTCCGCGAAGATTACCTGGCCGTCGCTCCGGTGCCCGAAAAACCCTCCTCCTGATCTCGCCCTAGTTTTGCCCGTTTCCCGCCGTCGCCGCCAGCAGCTTATCTATCTTCGTATGCAAATCCGCCGGCTTGAAAATCGGCGGCGAACAAGTTCGATTCGTGCACACGAACGCTGCCGGCTGCTTCAGCGCCGGATACTGCACGTCCGGATTCGGCAGCTTCCCGGCCACACCCTCGCCGGGGTCCCACCATTCCAGCCGCTTGTAATTCGCGGGATAGCTCAGCGCCTGCAGGAAGAGTCCCGCCGAAATCGGATCGGTATGCGCGCCCACAATCGTCAAGTGCAATGGAGGGTTCGCTAATTCGTAATCGGCCAGCAACGCGCTCGACGCTGGCAATCGGTAAACGATCGGGTCTGCCGCCACATAGCGCATCGCCCGCTGCGCGATCTGCCTATCCTCTGCATCGCCCGTAAAATGAGCCAGCAGATTCGCCTCTCGCACCACTGCCACATTTTCGTCGCGCTCCGGATGCGGCTTGTAAGAATGATCCGTCGGCGATTTCGAACTGTCGTAACCGGCGCCTTGCGCGTCCCTGAAATTCGCATCAATAAAAGTCATTGCCGCTTCCGCGTGTTTCAACCATTGCCGATCGCCCGTCGCGCCGTACAGCGAAATAAACGCCCGCTCCATCGCGATCGTGTCGCCCAGGTAAGGACCGTTCACGTCCGCCGCGCCGTGCCGAAATCCTCCTCCAGGCAGCGCGCGATGCAACACTACCCAATTCGTCGCGCGCACCGCATCCTTCCGCACCGCCTCATCGCCCGTGGCCGCGTACAACGCCACCAAACCATTGATCGCCCAGCCGTTTTCGCGCGCATAGCTGTGCTTGTCCACTCGCGGCACGCCCTGCGCGCGCCGGTGCGCGTCATCGAGTGCAAAATAGTCCGCGCTATGATGCCCCTCAATTAAATCGGCGTCCTGGCTGGTATAAAAAGCTCCTTCCGGCGAAGTTAAAAAAGTCTTCAGATAGCGCCGGATTTCCTGCGCCGCATGCAGATAAGCGGGATCTTGCCACTGCGCATATGCCAGCGAATAAATCCGCAAATTCTCCGCCTGCATTTGCATGATCTTCTCGAAATGTGGCGAATCCCAGGTTCCATCCGTCGAATATTGATACACGCCGCCCCACGCCGGATCTAAAAGCTGCTGCTGTTCATCGAGTGTCTGTCTCGCCATGTGCTCAGCCTGCTTATCGCCGTTCCGCCTCGCCAGCACCATCGAATATTCCACCGAATCCCAGTCGAGCAATTTCTGGTCGGTCCCCCAACTTCCGTTTTTCGTGTCGTAGCCGGAAAGATAATTCTTCTCGAGTTCGCCACGGACCGCCGCGCTCAGTATCGCGCTCGCGGGAAATTCCAGTTTCGGCGCGGCCTGCACCGAAGGCCCCGGCGAAGGATCATCAATGATCGCCTGCAGCATTGACGCCATTTCGTCCGGCGCCAGATACCCTTGCCTCTTCACGATCTCGTGCCCGTCGCCGTCGAAAACCACGGTCGCCGGCCACCCGTAGTCCTCATAACGATTCGAAAGATCCGGCCGCGAATCCTGATCCACTTTCACCACGATATACCGCGCGTTCAGCAGCCGTATCACCGTCGCATCGCTGTAAGTGTTCGCGTCCATCACATGGCACCAGTGGCACCACACCGCCTCCAGATCCAGCAGCACAAACCGATTTTCGCGTTTCGCGTCGCTGAAGACTTTATCCGACCACGGCTGCCAAGGAAGTTTGCCTCGAGTCGTGCTCGCACTTTCCTGAGCCGCCGCCGGCTGTGGAATCACAAGAATAATCGTCAGAAACATCGCATTTGCGCACAGCCATCTTTTCATCGCAGCCACCTACTCAACGGTACGCTTCACCGTCATCCGTCGGATTGCCAGTTCGCGGCGCAGACCTTCGCCTGTTTCTTCGCCTCGGTACTATTCACTTTCCAGACCAATCAGCCGTATAATCCGCCCACTTTCGTGTGTCGCTCTCAAGATCTCCGCGCTCCCGGGTGCGCTCTTGAGGAAGGAGATCCCCATGAAAAAGTTTCGCCCGATTCTGATACTCGCATTTCTAATGCTGTCTTTCTACGCTCGACCGGCATCCGCACAGGCCGTCTCCGCTAACGCTACTCCGAACATCATCGTTGCCAAAGACAAAGCGCTGTGCCCGACGGCAACCTTCACCACAATTCAATCCGCTGTGAATGCCGCGAAGCCCGGAGACATCATCCGCATTTGCGCCGGCACGTATGACGAGCAGGTCGTCATCAACACCGAACTCGTGCTTGAAGCGGACAACGGAGTCGTCGTCAAGCCTGTCGCAGTTTCGGCGAACGCCACTGGGCCCTCGGGCGATTCCATCGCGGCCGTCATCCTCGCCCAGAATGCCGCCAATGTGCAGCTGGAAGGCTTCGTCGTGGACGGCTCCGCCAACGGGATCGTGGATTGTTCCCCCCGGCTCATCGGTATTCTCTACCAGGACGCTTCCGGCATCGTCTCGCACAATGAGATCCGCCACATGCGTCTAGTCAGCAGCCTCGACGGCTGCCAAAGCGGCAACGCCATCGAAGTGGAAAGCAGCGGCAGCGGCCACGCCAGCGTCACCATCACCAACAACACGATTGACACGTATCAAAAGAACGGAATCACGGCGAATGAATCCGGCACGCAAGTCTCCATCAACGAAAACACCGTGACCGGAGTCGGCCCCACCGTCGGCGCGGCCCAGAACGGCATCCAGATCGGATTCGGCGCGCAGGGCACCATCACCAGCAACTCCATCGCCAATAATGTTTATTCGCCCTGTACATCCCCGTCCGTATGCCCCGCGAATGCCGCAGGAATTCTCATCTTTCAATCCGATGGCATCCACATGGAGCACAACGTCCTCGGCGCGAATCAGGTGGGCATTTTCGTCGCGGCCAATAACGCCGTCGTTGGCTCCAGCACGATTTTCCATTCTGTCGCGCTCGATGGCATCGCCTTGGTCGGCAACGGTAACACCGCGAACGGCAACGCTGTCAGCAACAGCGATGATGCTGCTGTCTTCATCCAGGGCAACAGCAACACGGTCTCCAGCAACACTTTCACCGGCGCCACCGTCGGAATCTTGAAGATCTCCGGCTCCACCGGCACGGTGGAATCTGGCAATCTGTTTTTTGCCACGTTGACGACTGTCATCGATCCGGTGCCGTCCAGAAATTTCACACCGATGCCGTCGCGCTAGCGTCTAAGTCCCACGCTTGGGCCCCTCAGCGTCGCCTCGCGCGCTTGCGCTGAATGCTGTCTGCCTCCTCGTGTTTCCCCGTATAATGCCTCTTCTTCGACTCATACCTTTTACGATGGGGAGGCCCTCATGGCCGCGAATTTCCTCCGGACGCCAATTCTGCTTCTGGCATTTCTGCAGTTATCCTCTCCTCCCGCCTCCTGCGCGCAGCAGCCAGCACAAACAACGCAGCCGTCGGCCTCCTCCACAATACTGCAACTCACTCTCAAGCAAGCCGTGCAACTCGCGCTCAAACAAAATCCCCAGCGCGTCATCGCTCAAATCCTGATTTCCGAAAGCGATCGCAATAGCCAGATCGCCCGATCGGCTCTGCTCCCCCACGCGGCCGTCGAGGCGCAGGGAGCCATCGTTCAGTACAACGTGCAAAGCATCGAGCGCGCCCCAAAGCGGCAGGAACTCGGTCCCTTTCAAATCATCCAAGCCGGGCCCGCTTTTTCGCAGTCCATTTTCAATCTCCCCCTAATTCGCGAATACCAGATTGGCCGCGAGGGTTCTCGCCAGGCGCGCTCCGATGAACTGACCGCCCGCGAAACCGTCGTCAACGCCGTCATTGACCAATACCTCCTCATCCTCCGCGCTCTCGCCACCCGCGACGCTGCCGTCGCCCGGGTCACTCTCGCGCAACGCCTCTACGAACAGGCCACCCAGCTTCAAAAAACCGGCGTCGGCTTGAATATTGATACCGTGCGCGCAAACGTCGAACTGCAGAACGAACGCCAAAATCTGATTGACGCCGAAACCCAGACGCACACTACCAAATACGCGCTCGCTGAGCTTCTCGATCTCCCGCGCGATCAGGACCTCGATGTCGCCGACCGTCTCGATTTCTACGATCTCCCCGCCCTCGAAAAAGAAACGCTACTCAATCAGGCCCTCGCCACTCGCCCTGAAATCCGCTCACTCGATTCCCAGCAACGCATCGCTCATCTCTCCACGGATTCCGCCAGCGAGCAGCGCCTTCCGCAGCTGGATTTCTCGGGCTTCTGGTTCTATCAAGGCTCGCGCTTCAACAATGGCATTCCGGCCTACACCTACGCCGTCTCTCTGCAGTTCCCGATTTTCACCGGTGGCCGCATCCGCGCCGAAGAAGCCCGCGCCAAACTTGAAGAACAGCGCGTCGCGCAACTGCGCCAGCAACTGGAAGCGCAAATCGTCGACGAAGTAAAATCAGCGCTCGATGAACTCAACGCCGCGCGCAATTCCGTGGACGTCGCCAATCTCGGCTACCAACTTGCCCAGGAGGAAGTCGCGCAAGCTCAACGCCGCTTTCAAGCCGGAGTCACGACCAACATCGAGGTCATCACAGCGCAAGACGAACTGGCGCGCGCTAGTGATAACCAAATCGCCGCGCTCTATCAATTCAACTTGTCTCGCGCCGCTCTCGCCCGCGCCACGGGAAATATCGAAGCCACCTATACGAAGTGAGAGGTTAACAGCATCATGAGCTCCTTATCCCCAACGCCGCCGCAACAAGATAACCCCGCTGCCGCCAACGCCGCGTCGGCGTCCGCGTCAGCGCAAGCAACGCCCGCCGCCGCTCCCCCCACTCGCTCGTTCCGCGAGCAAGTCCGCAATCTTCCTCCGCTCGCCAAAGGCGCCATCATCGCAGTCCTCCTCCTCGTCGCCGTCGCCTGGTACGTGTTCTCCGGCCGCGTTACCACCGATGACGCCCAGGTGGATTGTCACATCACCGCCATTGCCCCACAGGTTCCGGGCTACGTAGTTCAACTGCTGATTAACGACAACACGCCGGTCAAGGAAGGCGATCTTCTGGTGCAAATTGATCCCCGCGAGTATCAGGCGGAAGTCGAACAAGCCAAGGCCAACCTCGATTTCGCGGAAGCGCAAGCCAATTCTGCAAAGCTGGCAATCGGTTTGACGCGGGAAACGACCACCAACGGCACCAATGGCGCCTCCGCGCAGAAACAATCCGACGCCGCCGATTACACCATGTCTCAAGCGCAGCTCGAGCAAACCGCCACCGCGAATCTGCAAGTCGCGCAAGCCAACGTCGCCGCCAAGAGCGCCACCAACGAGCGCGCTCAAAGCGATCTCAATCGTTACACGCCGTTGCTCGCCACCGACGACGTCTCCAAATATCAATTCGATGCCGTTGACGCCACCGCGCGCGTGGCCAAAAGTGAGCTGGAGGCCGCCGAACAGCAGCTCACCGCCGCGCAACAGGCCGTCGAAATTGCCCGCGCCAATGCGCAATCTTCGCAAGCGCGTTTCCTGCGCTCGCAGTCTCAATTGCTCCAAACCAAAGCACAAGAGCAGCAGGTGCCCATCGCCGAAGCCACCTATAAATCAGCGGAGGCCGCCGCCGAACGCGCCAAGGCCGCGCTGCAGCAAGCCGAATTGAATCTCGCCTACACTCACATCACCGCCCCGATCACCGGACAGGTCACCCAGAAGTCCGTGGACTTGGGCCAATATGTCTCGCCGGGGCAATTGCTTTTCACCATCGTTCCGCTCGATCAGGTCTACGTCACCGCGAATTTCAAGGAAACTCAGTTGGCCAACGTGGCTCCAGGACAGAAAGTTCGCATTCACGTGGATACCTACAGTCAAGATTTCGAAGGCGTAGTGGATTCGCTCGCGGGAGCAGCTGGCTCGCGGCAAGCCTTGCTGCCGCCGCAAAACGCCACCGGCAATTTCATCAAAGTCGTGCAGCGCATTCCCGTGAAAATTTTGGTGAAGCCCAACAAGAATCCGAACCTCGTGCTGCGTCCCGGCATGAACGTCGAAGCGACCATTTACACTCGCTGACTGGGAAGAAGCGCAATGAGCTATCTAAGTAGTAGTCCCCCAGAATCCTGGGAACTCGAAGAACAGCGCTTCCTCAGCAGTATCGTGTCGACCCTGTCCTATCGGCGCCGTTTGGCCATGCTCCTGACGGTTGGCATGGTGGCCGCCATCGAAATCTCCAACCGCCTTTCCATCAACGTATTCCTCCCGGACATGCAAGGCAACGTAGGCGCCAGCTCCGATGAAATCAGTTGGGTGATAATTCTCTATAACGTCGGCTACCTCTGCTCCATAGCGTTGGCGTACTGGATGACGCGCGTCATCGGTACCAAACGCCACCTGCTGTTAAGCATCGCGATCTATTCCGTCGGATCAATGGGCTGCGTGCTGAGCACCGGCAGCTTGGCGCAGCTCCTCGTCTCGCGCTTGATTATGGGATTCGGCGGCGGCGCGTTTCTGGTGCGTGTCGTCATTTTGTCCGGGGTGTTGTTTCCGGGGAAGGCCAGGATGGGGGCAGCCACCCGGCTTTACCTCGTTCTTTCTGCTTTCGAAGTCCCCTATCCCTCTGCCATGGGTTGGATCACCGATCATTTTCACTGGAATTATGCCTTCCTGGTTGATTTTCCCTTTCTCGCCATTGGTGCTTTTCTCATTTGGAAACTCATCCCGCCAGGTTATCTATTTCGGCGGAGAAAGGAGGAGGGTCGGGTTGACGTGTGGGGCGCACTGCTCCTGATTGCCTCGCTGGCCTGCCTGGAAACCGCCACCAGCCGCGGCGAGCGCGATCTGTGGTTCCAGTCGAGCTGGATTGCTCTGGCTCTGCTCGCGGCTGCTATTTTCTTTATCGCGTTTCTCTGGTGGGACTACCGGCCCGAAAACCCCTTCCCCGTATTGCATTTACGCATGATCGTTCGAAATGCTTCTCTGCGCTCCTTCTTCCTCGTGATTATGATCATCGGAGCGTTCTTCGGCGCCGGGCTTTATGTCGTCCCGCAATACCTTCGCTTCGTCCAGGATTACAGCGCCTTGCAGGCCGGCGGATTTATTTCGATGTACACGCTCGGCCTCGGGTTGGGACTCCAGCTCACTTTGCATGTGCTCATTCCTCGCATTGGCCCCGTTCGCACCCTCGTCTTCGGAATGCTGCTCTTGATCGCTACCTACGTCACGATCTTCTACATCTGGACACCCACCACCCCCACCATAATCTTGGCTCCCGCCATTTTCCTGCAGGGTTTTTGCGTCTCGCCTACTCTCATTGCCGCCGGAAATGTTGTCACCTCCAGCGCGCCGGTCGCCGACGTCAATGACATTTCCACTACCTACTTCTTCGTGCGCCAGCTCGGAAACACTTTCGGAGTCACCGCGGCGACCGTCATGTTCGATCGCCGTATGACCCTGCATTCCTCGCGCCTCTTGGACGTCTCCAATAGTCTGGACGCCACCACTCGCTCCACCCTCGCACAATATGCCAATCTGATTCACCGCAACGGCGGCCCTACCAGCGTTCCCACGCTCGGCGCCCTGCAACTCTTCCAAAACAACGTCATCACCCAGAGCCGCCTGCTCTCCTATATAGACATCTACTTCGGCCTCGCGACCCTGGGCGTAGTCGCCCTGATCTCCATAGCCATCACAAGAATAAAACCCAAGCCCGGCCCCCACCATTTTCACCCCTGGTGATCCCGCCGCGCCAAACGCCAATTCCGCAAGATTCGCATGACGCTCGGAATCGCTTCCGACGCTGCCCCTGGTCCCGCGGGAAAGTTCTTATCTCTCCGGTCCGATTCGTGATATAGAGACATCAGTTAAGTGCACGAACAGAGGCCGTTGCCGGGCGAGCTATCGCGACTGGTCCTCTGTTCTGAAAGAAACCGTCCCGTTCGCGACACTTCCATGAATGATGCGAGTGGCTCACAACCAAAAAAAGATCCCAACGCTGCGGTCAGTTTCGCGGCCTTGCTGCGCGAAGAACTGCAGGAAATCTCGAAACTCCGCGCAAAGAGACATTGGCAGGACGGTCCAGTAACAGGGCTCGCGGAAGAAGTCGCGTGCAATTCATTGCAGCAAAACAATTCTGCTGCGAACCAGCAATCCGCAACGCTCGAGCTTCAACCCGGTCCTCAATCGCATCCAGATACCGAAGATGGTGCCGACGCAATCTTCAAACAGGCCCACGACCTCGAACTCGTCGGCTTGGCTTTCTCGGGGGGCGGCATTCGCAGCGCCACCTTTAATCTCGGTGTGCTGCAGGGCCTCGCCGCTCTGAAGCTTCTCCCGATGTTCGATTACCTTTCCACCGTTTCCGGCGGTGGATACGTCGGCAGTTGGCTGAGCGCCTGGATTTCCCGCGCCGGCTCCGATGCCTCTATCGCGCGTTGCAAGCAACCCGCTCCCGGTAATGACCCGGAACCACCCGTTCACCGAGTCCAGGATTGTCTCAATCCCGACCGCTCGACGAAACCTGACCATCAGGAGCCGAAGCCCATTCGCTTTCTTCGCGAATACAGCAACTACCTCACTCCTCGCCTCGGTTTTCTCGGCGCCGATACCTGGACCGCCATCGCCATCTACACCCGCAACCTTCTCCTCAATCAGCTCATTTTTTTCTCTTTTCTTTCCGCATTGCTGCTCCTCCCGCGTATTGCCGTCTGGATCACCGACCGCACAGTCCACTTAAACTGTCTTCCTTGGGCGCCTTATCTCGCGCCCGTGGCCGCTTTTCTCCTTTTGCTACTCGCTCTCACGATCGTCACCGTCAATATGAAGAACCTGACGGGAATTAAAACCGGCCCTGATTCCTGTTTCAAATGGTATGCGAATCTCGGATGGATTCTCGCGCTCGTTGCCGCGCCCCTACTGCTCGCGGCATGGATTGCCAGCGCCTGGCTGTGGTGCCACCCGCAACACAGTTGGCCTTGGTATCACTGGGCTCTGGTTGGCGTCGTCACTTTTAGCGCCACTTGGGTACTCGCGTCTCTCAGCAACCTTCCTACGGTCGGCCCGGCTGCCCCTCACTGGAGCACCACCGGCGCATGGTTTTGGTCCATCGTCTTTTCACTCATTTCCGGCGGCGTGGGCGGCCTGCTTCTCTACGTGCTCGCGGACAAATTCCTCGTATACAACACGCATTACGTAAGTTTTGGAATTTGGCATGTTGTTAGTTTTGGCACGCCGTTGATGGTTTTCATATTTCTCTTGGTGGGATCTCTTCAGATCGGACTAATCGGTCTTTACTTCCCGGATCCTCGCCGTGAATGGTGGTCTCGTCTGGGTGGTTACTTGCTAATCGTCAGCATCATCTGGGCCGCCGTTTTTTCCATCGCGGTTTATGCGCCCCTCGGACTGATGTGGCTGCGCGGTTGGCTTAGCCGCGGACTGTGGCTCGGTTGGGCCGCCACCACCTTGACGGGAATCTTTGGCGGCAAGAGTTCCGCCACCGGAGACCCGGATTCGCACACCTGGAAAGATGTGGCGCTCTCGATCACTCCATACGTTTTCATTCTGGGCATCGCAGCCTTGATTGCTTGGACGCTGGAGGTCAGCCTCGCGCCGCGCGACCCGGCCGGCATTCTTAAATTGACCAAGTTCCTCGAAACGAGTCCCACCGCGCAAAAAGTGACTGGCTGGATTATTTCCTTCGACTATGCCCGCGGCACCGGAACGCTAATGCAGAAAACTGCTGCTAGCGTCCCGGTCAATTACGTTCAGGCTCACTGGCAGATCATTGCTAATGAATTAGATTACCGTCTGGCCGTCGTCTTCATCGCGCTAGTCGCCGTATGCGTTTTTCTTTCCTGGCGAGTCAATATCAACGAATTCTCCATGAACCTGTTCTATCGGAATCGTCTCGTTCGCGCCTACCTCGGCGCATCGCACTCAGATCGCAATCCGAACCCCTTCACCGGATTTGACCCTCGTGACGAGCTGCAGCTGAAAGACCTGCGC
>Ga0307478_10001681_pt1 | contig 18594 bp, 17 predicted proteins | sample atmos_gasesECM4C_2_FD_203713 | JGI IMG/M metagenome (GOLD analysis project Ga0307478, IMG submission 203713) | Hardwood forest soil microbial communities from Morgan-Monroe State Forest, Indiana, United States - atmos_gasesECM4C_05 | ecosystem: Environmental > Terrestrial > Soil > Temperate... | reverse complement strand
GAGGGGGGCAGGATCAGCGCGATCGAGCCGGGAGCTGACGTGAGTCCGGCAAAAGACACTTCCGTGCTCGATCTGAAGGGATACACGGTAATCCCGGGAATCGTCGGCATGCACAATCATCTGTTCTACGTGGCCCGGCCGAATCTCGACAGCCACTGGCACAGCGATCAACCGGTGCTCGTGCCGCAGATGACCTTCTCGGCGCCGCGTCTCTATCTTGCCGGCGGCGTGACCACCATGCGCACGACCGGCAGCGTAGAAACCTATGCCGACCTCAACCTCAAACGCGAGATCGATGCCGGCCATCTGCCCGGCCCGCACATCGACGTGACTGGACCATACCTCGAAGGCGCCGACAGCTATTTCATCCAGATGCACCGGCTCAAGGACGCCGAGGAAGCGCGCCAGTTCGTTTCGTACTGGGCAGATCGTGGCGCCACGTCATTCAAGGCGTACATGAACCTCACCCGCGCCGAGTTGAAGGCTGCCATTGACGAAGCCCACAGGCGCAATCTCAAGGTCACCGGGCATCTGTGCGCGGTTACTTACAAGGAAGCGGCCGAGCTTGGCATCGACGATCTGGAGCACGGATTTTTCGTGAACACGCAGCTGGACCCGGGCAAGAAGCCCGACGTCTGCAGCCCGGGCGAGGGAGTACCGACGCTGAAGGAGATGGCGCCGGATAGCCCGGCGGCGAAAGACCTCATCGACACGCTGGTGAAGCATCATGTCGCCGTGACATCGACGCTGCCGGTTTTTGAGAGTGGCGGCATGCCAGGCAGGCCGCCGCTGCGACAGGCCATGCTGGACGCGCTTTCCCCGCAGGCACGCGAAGCGTACCTGTATCGGCGCGAGAAGCCGTGGAAAGAGGGCGCGAGTTCCGCGACCCCGGTGGACTCGACAAAAGATGATTGGCCGATGCTGATCAGGCGCGACATGCAACTGGAGCACGCGTTCGCGTTGGCTGGAGGGCTGCTGCTGGCCGGCCCGGACCCGACCGGAGATGGCGGAGTCGTCCCGGGGTTTGGAGATCAGCGGGAGATCGAACTGCTCGTGGAGGCGGGGTTCTCGCCGGTGGAAGCGATCAAGATCGCAACCCTGAACGGGGCGACATATCTGGGGAGGCAGGAGCAGATTGGGAGCATCGCGGTGGGAAAGAATGCGGATCTGGTGGTCGTGAAAGGCGATCCGGCGAACCATATTAGCGACATCGAAAATGTGGAGATCGTGTTCAAGGATGGGGTCGGATACGATTCGCAGAAATTGCTTGAGTCGGTGAAGGGGAGGTATGGGGAGTATTAGAGACCCAACTGGAACGCTCAGTCGCCAGACGCCAGTCGTCAGCAAAGGCCCAAGATCGATGCGAAGTGGAATCCCACCCCTTCGACGTCGCTCAGGGCAGGCTTTTGCGCACGGAACGCGCAAAGATGGGGCACCCCGGCTGGAGCACCCGGCGCAACCCGACGAGATGCGAGATTCCTCCGCCGCGCTCGGCGTCGGAATGACAAGGTTGAAGGCGGCGCACAACATCATAGGGGAACAATAAGGGCCGCAGAATTATAGGAACGCACCTGCGAAGCTACGGCCCCAGTTCGACTCTCAGGTTTGAGAAGTACGCGTCTGTGCTCACGCGGGACCACAGGGCGATCCTGCCGCGCGCCTCGCCCAGCCTCAAATCGTTCACGATCAGGCATGGCTGGGCCGCGCCGTTTACATATAACCGCGCCTTGGTCCCTGAAACTTCGATCCTGAGTTTCGTCCAGGCCCCAGGTTCCAGATCGACGTAAGACTCGTAAACCCCGGGACTCTGCTCGCGCAGGAGATTCCAGGGAAAGTCGGGGATCGACTCATACTGGGTGGAGCGGTTGCGGAACAGCTGATCGTTCAGGCGGGAATTTTCTGGGCGGACGTAGATGGTTTCGCGCTTATCGCCCTGAATGTGAAACGCGACGCCGATCATGCCCTTGAATCCTCCGAGGCCCTCCTCATTCGAATAACCTTCGCGGCGCGCTCCAGAGACATCGACGTCGATCGTTCCGTTCTTAAAATCCGAATCTGTGAGAAGCGCCATCAGTTCCTCGTTCTGGGCGTGTTCGTGTCCGGGCAGCGGCACCAGCTTCAGAGCGTGGCGTCCACGATATTCGACCCACTTTGTACCGGCATTGACCAATTCCAGCTTGGTCGAGTCATCGAGGGCAATGGACGGATTGGGTACCTTTGGAGCCTGGCCGAGCGAAATTCGCCACGGCAGAAGAATGAGCATCGCCAGGGTGAGCGGCAAGAGGATGGACTGCAAGATGCGCTTGCTCATGGAGTGGAACCTCCGATGCAATGGCCTGCGTGGGATCCGCCGGGTGGTTAGACGAAGCGATTCAGGAAAGGTTCGTGAAGCTCTTTTTGATATCGGCATTGGGCGGGTGGCCCATGGCTGTGGCGCATATTAACCTACATATCTGGGATGTGTGAATCCTTAGGAGAGTAGCGTGCCCCACGTCTCGCGGTTTTCGAGACGTGGCGCTTTTCTCGACTTGGGCACTGTCTTTGCGGATTGGCGAGCGGTATTGAGTGCAATCGAGATTGATCGCCAACTGCTAACCTGAGACGTCCTCAACTCATTAGCTCTCATTGACTTGGAGTGGGGTCCTGCATACCATGGCGTCGCACCCATGATCGGCCAGACCATCTCGCACTACCGCATCATCGCGAAGCTCGGTGGCGGTGGGATGGGCGTTGTCTATGAGGCCCAAGACGAAAGGCTAGGTCGTCACGTAGCGTTGAAGTTTCTTCCTCCCGAACTCAGCACAGATGCCTCCGCCCTGGAACGTTTTCAGCGCGAGGCTCGTGCCGCTTCGGCACTCAACCACCCGAACATTTGTACCATTCACGAAATCGGTCAGCAGGACGGCCAGTACTTCATCGTGATGGAACGGTTGGAAGGGATGACACTGCGTGAGTGCATAGTCAGCAAGCCTCTACCCACCGATCGGTTGCTCGAACTCGGGGTTGATATCGCAGGGGCCCTGGATGCCGCCCACGCCAAGGGCATCATCCACCGTGACATCAAGCCCGCCAACATCTTTGTGACCAATATGGGTCACGCCAAGATCCTCGACTTCGGACTGGCGAAACTAGCTCCGGAACACTCCCGTCCCATCGAACCCCAAGCCGCAACGGTTATGAGCGAGGCTGCTCTCACTAGTCCCGGCGTAGCTATAGGCACGGTTGCCTATATGTCACCCGAGCAGGCAGCTGGCGAGGAACTGGATGCACGTACCGATCTGTTTTCCTTCGGTGCCGTGCTCTACGAGATGGCGACCGCGCGACCGGCGTTTTCCGGAAACACTTCAGCGATGGTATTTGACGCCATCTTGCACAAGGCCCCAGTCTCCCCCATACGCTTGAATTCCGACGTGCCTCCGGAACTGGAACGCATCATCGGCAAGGCGCTCGAGAAAGACCGCAAGCTGCGTTACCAGACTGCCTCCGAAATGGTGGCTGACCTGAAACGCTTGCGTCGCGAAATCGATTCCGGACGCGTGAGTTCTGCTTCCACATTCAGCTCCGTCGCAATCGATTCGGGACCATCTGTCTCAACATTGCCGCTAAAGCCTCGCTCACACAGTGGGGTATATGCCATCGGAGCAGTCGCGCTCGCTCTCCTTGCTATCCTCGGTTATTTTCTCCGCCCGACTCTGCCACCTCCAAGAATTACTGGATACACGCAGATCACACACGATGGGCAGCAAAAGAGCTTTATGGGACAAGTCACCGACACGGTACTCACGGACGGTCCCCGCCTCTTCGTCCAGGAGAACGTTGATGGACGCTTCGTGATTGCCCAGGTCTCGGCAGCAGGCGGAGACACGGTGCCGATGTCGACTCCATTTGCGAACGTGGCTCCGCTGAATATCTCTCCGGACAAATCCGAGTTGCTGGTCGGTAGCTTTACGGGCGCGGAACTGGACCAGCAACTCTGGGCTTTGCCGGTTCTGGGCGGTTCGCCCCGGCGGGTGAGCGATCTTCCAGGTTGGGATGGAATCTGGCAGCCGAATGGCAACCTTCTGATCGCCCACAACAATGAGCTCTCAGAAATCTCCCCCGGCGGCGCTCAAAAGTTCGCGGCCCTGCCAGATTTCTCTTTTTGGTTCCGCCGGTCTCCCGACGGACAGGCTTTGCGTTTTACAGTGAGTGAAACCAATGGTCCCCAGACGCTTTGGGAGCTTTCCTCAAGCGGCGGCAATTTGCACCGCGTCTTTCCCGAATTGGCAGGAACTCTTAACCAGAAAGGAAGCTGGACGCCGGACGGAAAGTACTTTCTCTTTCAAATTTTCACTCAGAATCGGATGGATCTCTGGGCAGTCAGGGAGAAGGGCGATCTACTGCATAAGGTGGATCATCGCCCGGTGCGATTGACCTCGGGACCAATGAGCTTTAACGGCGTACAGCTCAGCGCCGACGGAAAGAAAATCTATGCTGTGGGTGTGCAACCTCGGGCCGAACTGGTTCGATACGACGCCAAGTCCAAGCAGTTTCTTCCATACCTCCAGGGTGCGTCAATTACTGACGCAAGCTTTTCTCCCGACGGGCGGTGGTTGGCGTATGTGACTTATCCCGAAGGCATTTTGTGGCGCAGCCGGGTTGACGGAACTCAGAAACTGCAATTGACCTCTACGGTCCCGTCCTGGGCTAACTTGCCACGCTGGTCTCCAGATGGGAAGCAAATCGTTTTTTTCGGCGCGAACCCCAGTCATGCGCCACGCTTGTATGTGATTTCCGCCGACGGGGGTACACCGCGCGTGCTTCCGGTTGGAGAATTCGACGCGGTCAGCCCGACCTGGATGCCAGATGGCAATTCCATCGTGTTCAACGATGCGGCGGGCAGCCGCTTCGGCGCAATCAAGGTGGTGGATACAACGACTCTGAAAGTTACCGCCATTCCAGACTCGAAGAATTTGTTCGCGCCAGTCACCTCACCCGACGGCCGCTACATCGCCGGCCCTAGTGTGGATAGTCAAAAACTGCTCTTGTACGACTTCGGCTCCCGCACATGGTCGGAACTCCTAAAGATGAATGTAGGCTCGACGAACTGGTCGCAGGACAGCAAGTACATCTATTTCGATACCGGATTGAGCGAGAATCCCGCCTTTTATCGCGTGCGGGTTGCGGACAGAAAGCTGGAACGTCTGGCCGATCTGAAGGGATTCCGTCGCATGGTCTTTGGGTGGCTTCCGTGGAGCGGCATTGCACCCGATGGTTCACCGCTCCTGCTGCGCGACATCAGTTCGCAGGAAGTGTACGCCCTCGACTTCGAAACCCCATAGTCAAAAGAGCGATCGCGTTGTGGCGAGTCCAGCGACATCTCCAGTATCTAATTGCACAGCACACACGACAGTTCCACCTGAAAGTCGCAAAAGACAAATAATCCTGACTTGTTCACCTAACTGCTTGCCGACAAGTTCGGGCAACCCGGAGATAAGATGAGAACCGGCCGTGCATTCGAGTACCGGATGTAGACCATGAACTTTGGAGGGCAGACTCATTCTGGGGGCCTGACGATTTGTGCCGACTTGGAACAATTAGGAGTGTAATCTTCCCCCAGCTTTGTGATCGCCCGTAATATCAAAAGGTTGTTCTCCGCTCGTCCGCACGCCGCGCGATTACTCATTCGTTAACAGTATTTACTCGAACGTTATGGGGTGGCCCGTTTTTCCCGTGCGCTCCACTACCCCCGTCCATCATTGACCCTCTTTCTCTCCTCCCCCTAGAATGAACGGTTCATCTCGAATCCTGTTCTTTTCTATGGCACTGCGCCTCTATAACACCATGTCCGCGCGGGTGGAGGAGTTTCGCCCGATCGAGTCCAACCAGGTTCGCATGTACGCCTGCGGTCCCACGGTGTACGACTACGGCCATATCGGCAACTTTCGGACATTTATCGCGGTGGATGTTCTGCAGCGCTTTCTGCGGCAGAGCGGCTACGAGGTGCGCTACGTGATGAATATCACGGATGTGGATGACAAGATCATCCGCAACGCCGCGCGCGACGGGGTTGGGGTCAAGCAGTACACGGCGAAATACGAGAAGGCGTTCCTCGAAGACGCGGCCATGCTGAATATCCAGGAGCCCGTGCTGGTGCGCGCCACGGATCACATCCCGGCGATGGCCGACTTCATCGGCAAACTCGAGCAGAAAGGATTTGCGTATCGCAGCGAAGACGGCTCGTACTACTTCCCGATCGCGAAGTTCCCCGCCTACGGCAAGCTTTCGAAGAAGGATTTCGCCGGGATGGAGGATGGGGCGCGGGTCGACCTGGATGAATACGAAAAAGACAATGCCCGGGATTTTGCGCTGTGGAAGGCGCCCAAACCGGGCGAAGCATTTTGGGAAACGCCCATTGGACGCGGGCGACCGGGGTGGCACATTGAATGCTCGGTCATGTCGATGCAGCAACTGGGCGACACCTTTGATCTGCACGCGGGCGGCGAGGACCTGATTTTTCCGCATCACGAAAATGAAATTGCGCAATCGGAATCGCTGACCGGGAAAACTTTCGCAAACTTCTGGTTCCACGCGCGTTTTCTGCTGGTCGAAGGCGAGAAGATGTCGAAGAGCCTGGGGAATTTTTTCACGCCCCGCGATCTCGTGCTCAAGGGGCACAAGCCGTCGTCGATTCGGTACTCGCTTACATCCGTGCCTTACCGCAACCAGCTCAATTTCACCTGGGACGGCCTGCGGCAGGCGGCAACATCAGTGGATCGCCTGCGCAATTTCCAGCTGCGACTCTCGACCGGGCACTTCGTGGAAGGGACGAACCCGGCGATGGCCAAGCTTGCGCAGGATGCGGTCACGGGAATGAGAGCGGCGCTTGACGACGACCTGAACACCGCGCAGGCGCAAGCCGCCCTTTTCGAGATGGTGCGCGCCGCGAATGCCGCCATCGATGCGGGCGAGATGCGGAAGAGCGATGTTCCCGCTCTGCTCGGCGCCATCGAGAAATTCGACGAAATTTTTGCCGTCGTCGCCGATGATGATGCGCCGAAAATCAAGGCGATTCTCGACTGGGCCCGCGCGGAGGGCCACGAAAAAGACATCACGCCCGAGGCACTCGCGCTGGCTGGTTCCGCGCAACTGTCCGACGCAGAGATTGAAACGAAGATTGCCGAAATGGAAGCCGCACGCAAAGCCCGCAATTTCAAGGTCTCCGACGCGCTTCGGGCGGAACTGATCGCAGCCGGAATTCTCGTGGAAAATACGAAAGACGGCATCCGCTGGCGGCGAAAGTGAGGAGAACAGTTGATGGCTGATGGCTAGTAGCTAGTGGCGTTAGCTCCTGATCTGAGTCCTGAGATCTGAACCCTGCCCCTGCACCCTGCACTTGCGACACCAGCTGTCGTGACCCCCATCACAGCATTCTGCAACATCCCCGCTCATGGTTGTAACAAGGATGATGAAAGGCGAAGAAGCCCAGTTCCGGCATGTTTCTGTCCCAGCGATGATCGGCTGCATGTCGCTGCTTCCATTAGATTTAGTGAGTTCATGGGAGGGCAGGCTGGCGATCTACATTCTGCCTGTCGCGGTGGCGGGAGCAACCGTGATGTTTGCGCTGTGGCGCATGCACAGCAAAGATGCCGCCAGGCTGGGGCGCGATCTCAAGCAGGCTCGGACGCTCGTGGAGCAGCGCGAGCACGAGCGCGATCTCGCGCAGGAAGAGCTCTTCCGGCGGCTTTACGAAGAACGCGAACTCAACAAGGAAAAGGCACAGTTTCAATCGCAGCTTGCCGAATACGAGAAATATGCCGCATTGGCCCAACTCGCGCTGGGAGCCGCTCACGAAATCAACAATCCTCTGCTCGGCATCCTCTCGCATCTCGAGCTTGAGTTAAAGGAAGCTGTGGATCCCGAGGAGCGTCAGGAAATCGAGCAATGCATTGCGGGGGCCAAACGCATTTCTTCGACCCTGCACGGATTGGTGAATTACGCTCGGCCGGGTCCGCTCGTGCTGAGCAAAATCAGCTTGCATCGCCTGATCGCGGATACGCTGGCGTTCCTCGAACATCAGCCGATGCTGCGGGGCAAGCAACTCGAGAACACGGTTCCGCGAGATCTGCCCTACATTCGCGCGGATGCCAACCAGTTGTCGCAAGTGCTGATGAACTTGTTGCTGAATGCGGCCGAGGCCACCCCCGAGGGAGGGCGCATCTCGATGACGGCCAGCAAGCTGACCTTTGTCGAGATGATTGAAATTCGCGTCAGCGATACCGGATGCGGCATTCCGCCGGACATCCTGGCGCACGTTTTCGAGCCTTTCTTCACCACCAAGCGCGGCCGTGGCACGGGTCTCGGACTCAGCATCAGCCAGGCTTACGTTCGCAGTCACAACGGGGAGATCCGGGTGGATAGCGTGCTGAACCACGGTACGACCGTGACGCTCACGTTGCCCATTCGAAATGAAGAAGTGCCCGAGAATGCCAAGGATGAGTCGGAGATTGTTGTGTAACGGCAGGCTCTGGGCTTTAGGCTCTGGGCTTTAGGCTCTGGGCTTTAGGCTCTGGGCTCTAGCCAGACTCGGCCTTCCGGGCATTTCGTTATGAAATTAAAACGAAGGCCTGATATTCATGGCTTAGATCCTGGCGTCTAGAGCTTGCTTGGCATGGCTAGAGCCCAGAGCCTAGAGCCCAGAGCCTGATTTTCTATGTCCTATTCCGTCCTGGTTGTCGATGACGAGGAACTGACGCTGCGCACGGTTTCCCGTGGATTGCGGCAGGAGGGGTTTGACGTCTTCACCGCGTCCTCCGGCGAGGACGCGCTGAAGGTGTTCGCCGAAGAACAGCCGGATCTGACCCTGCTCGACATCGTGTTGCCGGGAATCGATGGCGTTGAAGTGCTGCGCCGCATGAAGCAGGCCAATCATTCCGCCATTATCCTGATGATGAGCGCCTACCACATGGTCGACCGGGCGGGTGGAGGCGATGAAGCTGGGCGCCTACGACTACCTGATCAAGCCCTTCCATCTGGCGGACATGATTGCGACCCTGCATCGGGCGACCGAGATGCTCGCGTTACGTGTGGGCGTGCGCGACAACGTGGAACTCGCGAGGGGACGGTACGACTTCGGGAAAGTCGTTACTCTCAATGAAGCCACCCGCCGGATCCTGGAAATGGCACGCAAGGCGGCGGAATCGGACCACACGACCATTCTTCTGCAAGGCGAGAGCGGGACCGGCAAGAGCGTGTTCGCAAAAGCCATTCACTAAGCGAGCCCGCGTGCCGCCATGCCGCTGTTGGAACTCAATTGCGCTGCGTTGCCCGAAACGCTGCTGGAGAGCGAACTGTTCGGCTTCGAGCCGGGAGCTTTTACGGATGCGCGCCGCCGCAAGGAAGGCTTGCTCGAGCGCGCTCACGGCGGCACGCTGTTCCTGGACGAAATCGCCACCATGTCGGCCAGCGTTCAGGCGAAGCTTCTGCGCGTGCTCGAGGAAAGCAGTTTTATGCGCCTGGGCGGCACTCATCCCATCAAAGTGAACGCCCGGCTGATCGCTGCAACCAATGCTGATCTGAAAGAAGCTGTAGCGCGTGGAGCATTTCGAGAGGATCTTTATTACCGGCTGAATGTTGTTCCTTTGTTCCTGCCTCCTTTGCGTGAGCGCAAGGAAGATATCGTGCCGCTGGCGCTCGACCTGATGCAGCATTTCAATCGCGAATTGAAGAAACGCTTCACCGGGTTCACGCCGGGCGCGGCGCAGTTGTTGCAGAACTATCCGTGGCCGGGCAATATCCGCGAACTGAAGAATGTGATTGAGCGCACGATGATCCTTGTGCCCGAGGGCGACATCGATGCGGCCGCATTACCAGAAGAAATTCGCGATTACACCCGTACCAATACAAGAGATCGGCGCGAGCCGGGGTCGGACGTGAATGTCTCCCCCGCCGGACGGCCGCTCGTCACCTTGCGCGAACTGGAAGAACACTACATTCAGGAAGTCCTGCTGGCCACGGCCAACAACAAGACACAAGCCGCAAGAATTCTCGGGATCCATCCAACATCGCTGCTGCGGAGGCTGAAGAAAGAGCAGGTGCAATAGAGGCTCTGGGCTCTGGGCTCTGGGCTCTAGCTCGGGCCTAATAGCTCCCATCTGAAACATCTCCTACAATATTTGCATGGCACAGCTTCAGATGCGCAATGCCGAAGTCTCAGACATCGATGCCATCGTGCGGCTGGTGAACCGCGCTTTCGTGGCCGAAAGCCCTTATGTCGAAGGCGAGCGGATCAATGCAAATGGCGTGGTGGAAATGTGGGGACGAGGGAAATTTCTGCTGGGCGAAGTGGACGGTATGTTGGCGGCCTGCATTTTCATCGAGACGCGTGGCGAGCGCGCCCATCTTGGTCTTGTTTCTGTGGAACCAGCGCAGCAAGGCAATGGCATTGGTTCGCAGCTGATGGCGGCCGCGGAATCCTACTGCCAAGCGGCGGGCTTCCGCGAAATGGAACTCCGCTTCATCAACCATCGCACGGAGCTCGACCGTTTTTATCGCCGGATGGGCTTCGTCCCGAGCGGTTTGACGGAGCAGGCCGGGACGCACCGGGTCAAAGTGCCTTTCCATTTTGTGCAGATGATCAAGAAGATATGAGAGGCGGTGGTAGCGTGATGGATCAGAAATCTGTGATCCTGAGCCGGTTGCATCGGTTTGCGGACCCATCTTGACTGCGCGCGCAGGTCCGCCTATGCTCTCGCCCAGAGGCATCCATGCTCGGCAACCGCTCCTGGGACGATTGGATCGCACAGTACTCCAGCAGTCACCAGCACCCTGTTAACCGGGTCTGCCACACGATTGGTATTCCCCTGATCGTGCTTTCGCTGGTCTTCTTCCTTGTCACTGTCTTCGCACACCGCTGGTGGCCCGTCGCCGTTGGACTATTCGTGATCGGCTGGGTCTTTCAGTTTGTCGGCCATGCCTTCGAGGGCAAGCCTCCCGAGTTCCTCTCCGACTGGCGTTTCCTGCTGGTAGGGACCCGGTGGTGGGCGGCCAAGGTGCGCGGAAAGGCATAGCCTTGGCATCGCGATTCCCGTTGGTTCTATGATTCTAGGTTCTCTGCTAGCTTACTGACCGCTCGTATGCATGCGCGAGGCGAAGAATAGTCGCCTCGTCAAAATGTCTTCCTAGAATTTGCAGGCCAACCGGCAACTTCTCGCGAGTTTCTCCGCACGGAATCGAAATCCCGGGAATACCCGCCAAGTCGGCCGTCACCGTGTAAATATCGGCGAGATACATGGCGAGCGGATCATTCGCTTTCTCGCCCAGTTTAAAAGCTGCCGTCGGACTGGTCGGTGTCACGATGGCGTCGACCTTCTTGAATGCCTCATCGAAATCTTGCGTCAGCAGTGCGCGGACTTTTTGCGCCTTGAGGTAATAGGCATCGTAGTAGCCTGCGCTGAGCGCGTACGTGCCGAGCATGATGCGCCGCTTTACCTCGGTGCCGAAACCTTCGTCGCGGCTGCGCCGGTACATGTCCGAAAGCGTGCGAGCATTTTTGGCGCGGTAGCCGTAGCGGACACCGTCAAAGCGCGCAAGATTCGAGGAAGCTTCGGCGGTGGCCACGATGTAGTACGTGGGAATCGCGTACTCAGTGTGGGGGAGAGAAACCGGCACCACATCGCAGCCAAGCTTTGCCAGCCTCTGGATCGCATCCTCGACCGCTTTGCGGACCTCGGCATCCAGACCGTCGCCAAAATATTCCTCGGCCATACCGATTTTGAGGCCGCTCACCGGCTTCTCCAGTTCTGCGACGTAGTCCGGAACGGGCACATCCGCCGAAGTCGAATCCATGGGATCGCGGCCCGCGATGGTGTGGAGGACGGTGGCCGCATCTCTCACGTTTTTCGTCAGGGGGCCGATGTGGTCTAGCGACGAAGCGAACGCGATCAAGCCGTAGCGAGACACGCGGCCGTAGGTCGGCATCAGGCCAACTACGCCGCAGAAAGAAGCCGGCTGCCGGATGGAGCCTCCGGTATCAGAGCCCAGAGCAACGACGGCCATGTCGGCCGCGACTGCTGCCGCCGAGCCACCCGAGGAGCCTCCCGGCACGCGGCTGAGGTCGCGCGGATTTCGCACCGGATGAAACGCCGAATTCTCATTCGAAGAGCCCATGGCGAACTCGTCGCAGTTGAGCTTGCCGAGCACAACCGCGCCGGCCGATTCGAGCCGCGCCACCGCCGTGCAATCATGTGGGGGAATGAAATTTTCCAGAATCTTTGAGCCGGCGGTGGTACGAACACCGCGCGTACACATCACGTCCTTGATGCCGACCGGCACGCCGCCCAGCGGAGGCAGTGGTTTTCCTTCCGCTGCAAGCCGGTCCATGCGGTCAGCCTGCTCGAGCGCGCGCTCTTTCGTGAGCGTCAGGTAGGCGCCGATTGCCGAATCTTCCTTCTGGATCCTCGCGTAGAACGACTCGACGAGTGCCATTGAAGTGGTCTTCCGCTCCTGGATGGCGGAGCGGGCGGCATCGATGGTGAGGAGATTCAGTTCCATGGGTCAGACGAGGGCATCTCGCCTCTCCATTCAACGCTCGATCACTTTGGGAACTCTGAAGAACGTCTCGTCAGGGTCGGGTGAATTGGCAAGAGCTTCTTCACGTTTCAGGGACGGCCGCAAGCCGAAAAGGATGTCGTCACGGCTAGCGTAGGCAAACCTTTCGCCTCCCGCTTTCGATGTGTCGACGCCGTAGCGATCGGAAACCTGGGCCATCGGATCGACACTCTCCGTGTCGAGCCGATTCAGCATATCAATATAGCCAAGGATGGAATTCAAGTCGCGCACCATGTGCGCGCGTTCCTCTTCAGTCAGCTCGAGATTGCTGAGGTCGGCAACGTAAGCAACGTCTTTTTCGGTAACTTTCATATTGGTGCAGCCCGAGGCGCGATCCGCAAGATGAGTCCGCCCTACTACTTCGCGGAAATAATAAACTCGATGCGCATCACGCTATCAGCGACATAACGATTTAAGGCGGCAAGGTACCGCGGAGCCAAAGACTGCAATTCCCTGCGCCATCCCGGGTCGGGCACTTCCACCCGGAGGATTCCGTCTACAAAATCGAGTGCCCGGGTACGGGTTGCCACCGCGCTTCCACAAGCGAACGGCCAGGCCAGCAGAGGACCTTCGCCTGCAGAGGCTTTTCGCAAGGACCGTGTGACTACTTTCTCAAGTCCGGCTGCAGCGGATTGCAATTCGTTTTGGGCGGGAGCCATGAGCTGCCTCGGAAGATTTTGATTCTAGCATCGAATTCGTGTGAGGTTCTCTAAAGTGCGGCTCTGAGATGCCGCTGACGCAGGAGTCATTCACGAGGAAATTCACGGGCGACCAGTTGCATTGCTTCGTCTTTGGATTGCAGTCGTCCTTCGAGCTGGCCGTCTTCAACGGCCGACAAAATTTCCTTGAAGAGGGGCCCGGGAGTATAGCCAGCCGCGATCAGATCATCTCCGGTTAGCAGCGGGGCCGGGCGCATCTTCTCCGGGGGAATTGCCGCCAACTGCTCCTTCGCGAACCGGTAGGAACTCAAGTCCCCGTGGCTGGCCTGGCAATCCATGCGGTGCAGGTCGAGGTGCTCCTCGAAGCTGGGCATACGCAGGAATTTCTTCAGCGTGGACTCCTTCATTAACGTGATCTGCCCAAAGCGCATATGTTGATTCACGAGCGCGACGATCTGCTCGGACTCGTCGTTGGAAAAACGCAGGCGGCGACAGATTTCTTCGGCCATTCTCACGCCCACCTCAACGTGCCCATCGAAGCGAATGCGGTCAGGTGCGACCCGAAAGGTGGGCGGTTTCCCCACATCGTGCAAGAGCGCTCCCCAGGCCAGAGTCGGCGGACAGGGATGCGGCAGTTTCTCAAGCAAAAGGAGTGTGTGGACGAACACGTCTCCTTCAGGATGAAATTGTGGAGGCTGCTCGACGCCCTTCATGGCGGAGATCTCCGGCAGCACCTCGCGCAGCAGCCCAGCCTCATCCAGCAAAAGAAAAGCTTGGCGCGCATGTCCCTCCGTGAGCATCTTGGTGAGTTCGTCACGTACCCGCTCCTGGCTGACCTGGTGAAGGCGCGAGGACGCCTGGCGAATGGCGGCAAAAGTCGGCGGATCGATGCGGTATGCGAAGCGGGCGGCGAAGCGCACGGCGCGAAGCATACGAAGCTTGTCTTCCCCGAAGCGCAAGGCGGGATCGCCGATGGTGCGAATGAGGTGCGCCTCAAGATCCTGGCGGCCGCCGACAAAATCCAACACCTTCCCGGAAATCGGATCCATCAGGAGACCGTTGATGGTGAAGTCGCGGCGGGCAACATCTTCGCGTGGATCTTTGCTGTACCGCACTTCGTTGGGATGGCGTCCATCGCTGTAGCCAACGTCCGAGCGGAAGGTTGCCACCTCAACGACATGGGCTTTCGTGGAAACAGGTGCAGCCGTTTCGACCGGGGTTTGCGCCGCCGGATCCTGTTCTTTCGCGGCGGTGTCCGCAGGAGGGATCGGCACCAGCACGACGCCAAACTGCGCGCCCACGGCATAGGTCTCCGGGAAAATCCGCATAACCTGCTCGGGAGTAGCATCGGTGGTTACGTCGTAGTCGGCCGGTTCGCGACCGAGCAGCAGATCCCGTACGCAGCCGCCGCAAAGATAGGTCCGGTGGCCGCGGTCGCGTAGCGTGCGCACAATCTCGCTCGCGAATTGTTTCGCGTTCGACATTCTCCCAACCAACTTCAAATAATATAGAAGGTATGCCAGACACCTACATCCTCGCTATCGAGAGCTCTTGTGACGAAACCGGAGCAGCCGTAGTGCGGTCGGGCGAGCAGATCCTCTCGAACGTGGTGTTCTCGCAAATCGCCACGCACATGCCTTACGGCGGGGTTGTACCGGAGTTGGCATCGCGCGAGCACCTGCGGGCCATCGTGCCCGTGGTTCGCAAGGCCCTGGCGGATGCCGGTCAGACCTATCAGTCTGTAGACGCGCTCGCAGTCACGCAGGGACCCGGGCTCGCAGGCGCTTTGCTGGTTGGACTGAGTTACGCCAAGGCGCTCGCGTTCGCGCTCGAGAAGCCATTGATCGCGGTGAACCATCTCGAAGGACACATCCATGCCGTGCTGCTCGAAGAGCGGCAGAAGGGGAATCGCGAAGTGAATTTCCCCGTGTTGGCCTTGGTGGTGTCGGGGGGCCACACGCACCTCTATCTGGCCGAGCAAAAGGGAGAAAGCTGGACATATCAAAACGTCGGCCATACGCGCGATGACGCGGCGGGCGAAGCCTTCGATAAGGTGGCGAAGCTGCTCGGGCTGGGTTATCCCGGAGGGCCCATCATCGATCGGTTGTCGAGCCACGGCGATCCGAAGGCGGTGAAGTTCGGAATCTCGCAAATCAAGCATCCCGACCGCAAAAATCATGGCAACTCGAACGATCTTGGAACGCGCACTGATTTTTCTTACAGCGGAATCAAAACTGCAGTTCTCCGCTACGTGGAGACGCACGGCATGGCGGGCGCGATCGAGAAGCGGCGCAACGTGTTGGCTGGGATTGCCAGGCCAAAGCTGGAGGATTATCTGGCCTTGTGCGACGCGGAGACGCTGAACCTGGTCGCTTCGTTTCAACGCGCTATGGTGGAGGACCTGGTCGCAAAGACGCTCAGGGCTGCCGAGGCCGTCGAGGCTGCTAGCTTGTTTGTCACCGGGGGAGTGGCGGCGAATCAGGAATTACGGCAGCGGTTCGAGAGGGACTCCGCACAGCAAGGTCTGCCCGTATTCTTTCCATCCCGTCCACTGTCGACTGACAACGCGGCTATGATTGCCGCGGCCGCATACCCTAAATGGCTCGCGAAGGACTTTGCTCCCATGAATTTCTCGGCGGAGGCAAGCCTTCCACTGTAGCGGGTAGTCAAAAGGTCAGGGTTACGGGGAGCCCAGGCTAGCGTCCAATGAACGGACGTGAACCTGTCGCGCCGCCGTGCAGTGATTTGCAGGGCGTCCCCGATTCGGATTTCAAGAGAGCATCAAAGCCCGGCCTGACAGCTAGAGGCTACGTTTTGCCGCTTGAGCTTTCGCCTCACTCGCAGCGACAGCGGCGAGCGCTTTCTCGAGTTGTTCCTGAATGTCGATATCTTTGAAGATCGTGAACTCGGCACGTTTCTCGGACTGATCGAAGCCGCTGGAGCGGCCAGTCAAAATCACGATAGGAATGGCCGCCGTCTGGGGCTTGTCTTTGAGGGCGCTAATAAGTTCACTGCCGCCCATGGCAGGCATCTGCATGTCGGTGATCACGAGGGCGGGCACAACGCGTTTCAGCACGTCCAGTGCTTCCATGCCGTTCGAGGCAGCTTCTACAGCGAATCCGCGCTCCTGCAGAAAGCGGCACACTGTATGACGGATCACCATCGAATCGTCGACAACCAAAGCCACAACGGGCATTCGGACGCCTCAAGCGGACAAAGATCTGGTCGCCATATTAGAGCAGAGCCTTTCGGATCAAAACAACACACAAGGAGGCCGTGAAAGTTACCACCGTCATGTAGGTAGGCAAAGTTCTACCCCAATCTACGTCATCCGTGGGGCTCCGGGCGTTGGGATAGGTCAGGCTTCGTCGGATTGCGTACGTTCTTCGATCGCCATGTCCTTGAATTCGCTGGATTCGAAGACGTCGCCGCATTCCAGACACTCGACGTATTCGGTGTCCTCATCGCGGCTGACAATCTGCACACGGGGGTGCTTACACTGATTCATGATCCTTCTCTGCTTGGAGGGTTGCGACAGCGGCTGGATTCATAACTCCGGATGGCAACTGCGTAAGAGGCCGGACCGACCTCAGACTGCCAGAAATTTTGGGTATTTTAGACCCACCCGGATGGAAGTCAAGTCACTCTTCGGTAATCCCCGAATCTTTAGATTGTCCGCTGAATTAGGTTGTCCGGCCAAAATACGACCAAAATGGTCGTAATCGGCTAAGCTATTCAACTTGTGTAAGTTGCAGCTCACGCACCAGTTTCGGCAGTTCACTGCAGCGGCTTGCGCTTGATCCGGAGTCACGGATAAAATAAAAGGCGACCCAAAAGGTCGGAGTTTAATCCGATCAAATTGGTCGCATAATTTTTCATGCTCAAGCTTACCAAGAAGGCCGACTACGGGCTGATGGCCATGAAGCATCTGGCCGAGCATGCACAGGACGGAGCTTGCAGCGCCAAGGACGTGGCGGAGTCATATGGGATTCCACCCGAAGTTCTGGCCAAGATTCTGCAGCGGCTAGCCAAGGCCGGACTGTTGCACTCGCAGCACGGCATCAATGGGGGCTATACCCTGGCGCGGGCTGCGAGTGAGATTTCCGCGTACGAAGTGATCCGGGCCATCGACGGGCCGCTGTTCATCACTTCCTGCATCACGGTTCGGGGCGAATGCGACCAGACCGAGCGCTGCACCATACGCGAGCCTTTGCGCAAGGTGAATCAGAGCATCGAAGAAGTGCTGAAGAAGATCAAGATTGCGGAAATGACGGAAGCCAGCGAACGAACCGGCAGCGATTCGAAGAAAAGTCTCGCCGAACTGGTCACACTGACCTGACCGCGGCACCCAGGATTTTGAGAACGAGGTAGGAGAAAGCAACCATGAGTATCGATATAAAAACGGCGACCCAGGAGCAGCGCACCCAGGCTCCCGACGGCATCAAGCTGCCCATCTACATGGACAACCATGCCACCACCCCCATGGATCCGCGTGTGCTCGAGGCCATGCTGCCGTACTTCATGGAGAAGTTCGGTAATGCGGCGAGCCGGAATCATCCGTTTGGCTGGACGGCGGAAGCGGCCGTAGAAGAGGCTCGGGAGCAGATCGCCAAGCTGGTCGGCGCGACTGCCAAGGAAATCATCATCACCTCCGGCGCGACCGAGAGCGACAACCTGGCGATCAAGGGCGTCGCCGAGATGTATCGCGAGAAGGGCAACCACATCATCACCGCTGTTACCGAGCACAAGGCCGTGCTCGATACTTGCAAACGGCTGGAGAAAAACGGCTATCGTGTGACCTATCTGCCGGTGCAGAAAGATGGTCTGGTCGATCTGGAGGACCTGAAGCGCGCCATTGACGATAAGACCATCCTGGTAACGATCATGGCCGCCAATAATGAGATTGGCGTTCTGCAACCCTGGAGGGAGATCGGCAAGATCTGTCGCGAGCGCGGTGTGCTGTTCCACACCGACGGCGTGCAGGCGGTGGGCAAGGTTCCGATCGACGTGAACAAGGACAACATCGACCTGATGTCGATCACGGCGCACAAGATTTACGGGCCAAAAGGCGTGGGCGCGTTGTACGTGCGCCGCAAGAATCCGCGCGTGCAGATTTCCGCCATTATCGATGGCGGCGGTCACGAGCGCGGCATGCGATCAGGCACGCTGAACGTCCCAGGAATCGTCGGACTCGGCAAGGCCGCGGCGTTGGCGAAAGAAGAGATGGCGCAGGAGAGCGCTCACTTGGGAGCGCTGCGTGATCGGCTGCGCGACCGCATCATGGGCCGCCTGGACGAGGTCTATATCAACGGATCGATGGAGCACCGTCTGCCCGGCAACCTGAATA
>Ga0307478_10001679_pt1 | contig 18607 bp, 10 predicted proteins | sample atmos_gasesECM4C_2_FD_203713 | JGI IMG/M metagenome (GOLD analysis project Ga0307478, IMG submission 203713) | Hardwood forest soil microbial communities from Morgan-Monroe State Forest, Indiana, United States - atmos_gasesECM4C_05 | ecosystem: Environmental > Terrestrial > Soil > Temperate... | reverse complement strand
AGCCTTCGAGGACGAGCTCCTGCAGGCCGTCCGCGACCGCCCGCCCGGCGAGGGGGTCCTGCAGGCCTTCGGGCGGTTCATCCTGCAGCCCCGCGGCCTGCTCGCCGCCGACGACCCGGCCAGCGCTGACGCCCTGGTGTCGGTCTCCCGGCTGATCGCGTCCAGTCCCGCGCTGACCGCCCGCGAGCAGCAGATCCTCGGCCGCTACGCCCGCTCGCTCGCCGCGCTCCTAGCAGAGGAAACCGGCGCCAGCCCCGGCGACCTGACATCCCAAGTCGTGGCCAACACCCTGATCGGCATCCACCGGGCCGTCCTCGACTACGTCCGCCAGCGAATAACGGCAGACCCCGCCGGCCCGCGCCGGCTCGCCCGGGCCCTGCAAGCCGACTGCCAGAAAGCGCTCGACCTGCTGGCCGCAGGCCTGGCCGGATACGGCGCCAGGCCCCCGCCAGCCGCCGCTGCGCAAGCTTGAGGAAGCCGACTATCCCAGCAGTGAGAAGACCAGAACGGCTCCACGCAGAAGACCACGGTTACCCTTACCAGCCGCGGCCGCAAGGCGCTCGATGCCTACACTCAGGCCCTCCGCGACCTGCTCGGCGGGCTGTAACTGACCCGCGCGGGCCTGGTCTTCCCGCCCGGCCCCGCCAAGGCGTGCAAACGCCTTCTCTCGATTAATCCGCCGGGCTCTGGCGGCCTGATTCATAGCGGCACCATCCAGCTGGGAGATAGCCATGCCAGAAACCACCGATACAGCCGCAGGCGATCCCGGAGCCCCCGAGGCTCTGGACAGCGATCCGCCTGGCCCCGGCGCTCCGGCCGTCGAGATCTCGCATCTGCGCAAGGCCTACGGACCCGTGATCGCGGTCAGCGACATCTCGTTCTCGGTCGCCGAAGGGGAGATCTTCGGCATCCTCGGCCCGAACGGGGCCGGGAAGACGACCACTGTCGAGTGCACCATCGGATTGCGGGCCCCGGACTCGGGGGCTATCCGGCTGCTGGGCATCGATCCCCAGGCCGACAAAGCCCGGATTCACGAGATCACCGGAGTGCAGCTGCAGTCGGGCGCCTTTCCGGCCAAGCTCAGGGTCGGCGAGATCATCGACATGTACCGGTCCTTCTACCGCCATCCCGCCGAGACCGGGGAGCTGGCGGAGGTGCTCGGGCTGGCCGGCAAGCGCCACGCTTACTACCGGTCCCTGTCGGGCGGCCAGCAGCAGCGGTTGTCCGTGGTGCTGGCACTCATCGGATCGCCCAGGATCGCGGTCCTGGACGAGATGACGGCCGGGCTCGACCCGCAAGCCCGCCGGGATGCCTGGGAACTCATCGAGCGCGTCCGTGACCGCGGAACGACGGTCCTGCTGGTCACCCACTTCATGGAAGAAGTCGAGCGGCTATGCGACCGGGTAGCGCTCATCGACGCCGGGCGCATCGTCGCGCTGGACACCCCGGCGGGCCTGGCTGCGCAGGCAACCGGGGTCAGGACTGTCCGGTTCCTGCCGTCAGGCCCGTTCGACGAAAGCCTGCTGACGCGCCTGCCGGACGTCACCGCGATCGAGCACGACGGCCGCCACATTGTCGTCACCGGTACCGGCGAACTCGCCACCGCCGTGATCGTCGCCCTGCATGAGGCGGGCGTGGAGACGACGGATGTGCGGATCGACGCGTCCACCCTGGAGGACGCCTTCGTGCGGCTCACCGGACGGAACCTGCACGAGGCAGAAGAAGGAGCCCAGTCTTGACCGCACTCACGCTGACCCGGCCGCGCGCGCCGCGCGCCGCGTTCGCCCATATTGTGCTCAACGAGGCCAGGCTGGCCTGGCGGCAGCCGGCCGGGATGATTGCCGGCGCCGGCATCGCCGTGCTGCTCCTGGTCATTTTCGGCGAGATCCCGGCGTTCCAGAAGCCGTCGAGCAGCCTGGGCGGCTATTCGCCATTCGACGTCTACATCCCGATCCTGATGTGCTTCTCGGTAGCGCTTATTGCGTTCACCTATCTGCCCGGGCCGCTGGTCTCCTACCGTGAACTCGGCATCCTGCGCCGCCTCTCCACGACGCCGGTCCCCGCGTACTGGGTGCTAGCCGCGCAGATGATCGTCCAGGCGTTCCTGATGGCGGTCACGCTGGTCCTGGTTGTCACGGTAAGCATCGTGTTCTTCGGGATCACAGCCCCGAAGAACCCGGCCGCAATGGTGCTGGCGATCGGACTCTGCGTAGCCGCGCTGTTCGCGATCGGGCTGTCGATCGCGGCCCTGGCCCGGACCGCCGGCGCTGCCCGTGGCCTCATGGCGGCGGCGCTCTACCCGATGCTGTTCTTTTCCGGGCTGTATTTCCCGGTGCAGCTAATGCCGACCGTGATCCAGGACATTAGCAACTACACCCCGCTCGGGGCGGCCGTGCAGGCGATCGGAGACACGTGGGTGGGCCAGTTCCCGCCCGCGCAGCCGCTGCTGGTCCTCGCGGGATACGCGGTGGTTTTCGGGTTCCTCGCCAAGCGCTATTTCAGGTGGGAGTAGCACGGTGACCGCGGCCGCGCGGCCCGCGCCAGCCGCCGGACCAATGAAGGACCCCGAGGTCAGCCAGGAAACCTGTCCAGGTCACCGATAGGTCAGCCTGAGGTGGTCCCGAGCTGCACCAGGCTGATGCCCGGGGGCCACATCACAAGCGTGCCCAGCTGGAGCACAGCGCCAGGCAGTCACATTGCCCCGGTGACGGCATAGCAACGACTACCGCCCCGCCAGGCGCGACCGGTGGGTGTTCGGCGACCGCGACAGCGACGCCTACCTGCAAAAGTTCGCCTGGACGAAGATCACCCGGCACACGCTGGTCAAGGGCTGGGCCTCACCCGATGACCCGGCCCTGACCGGCTACTGGGCAGCCCGGCGGCGGCGCAGGAAACCCCCCTTGCACCGCCCTGGCTGCGGATGCTCCAGCGGCAGGGCGGGCGCTGCCCGCTCTGCGGCGGCCCGCTGCTCCGCACCGACCGGGAGCCACAGCACCCCGACGAATGGGAGCAGTGGGCCAGCTCCGTCCCCAGGGCGATCACCAGCCAGGCGATCGCCCACGACACGGACCCGGGAAACAACGGCGGACCCGCGGAACTCCGCCTCATCCATACCGGCTGCCGACGCCGCCCTCCAGACGGCGACGGCAGCACTCTCACGGCCCCGGCCCGGACAGCCTCAGGGCTTGCCCGAGCCCGGTGCGCCGAAACGGCGCACGCCGGGTTCCTAGGGGGCGGCGGCCTTTGCCCAGAGTTCGCGCGAACTGAAGGATCCTTGGCAGGAACTGAGAGGTCTTCAGGCTCTATGGGCTGTTCTGACCCTCGGGTTCGCGGGAGCCGGCGAGGTCGTGCTGGCCGGCGGCGGTGTCCAGGAGCTGGCGGGCGATGGCCGCGTCCTTGATGGCGGTGGTGTCGTCGATGCCGAATACGGCGGCGAGGTGCAGGGGGTCGGCATCGTGGGTGAGGGCTTCCTCGAGCTGCCGGTCGACGCGGAGCCGTTCGAGGGTGGCGGTGAGGCCGCGGCATGACCCGGTCAGCCAGTTCTCGCTGACGGCGCGGGTGGTCATGGCGGTCTGCTGGTTGATGATCAGGTGCGGGTTGGCGGTGCCGGGCCAGCGGCGGCCGCGGTGCTGCAGCCAGGCCAGGAGCAGGCCTCTGGTCAGGTCGTCGAGCGGGCGGGCCGACCGGCGATGACCAGCCGCCGGCCGCCGAGGTCGACGTTGTCCCGCTCGAAAATAGGATGTGGCTGCTGGTCAGCGGGATCGGGTGGCGTCAGGCGGCTCGGCTGTATTCGTTGATCAGCCCGTTCAGTACGGGTTTTCGGCGGATTCGCCGGACATCGAGGTTGACTGCCGTGACGCCGGGAACCTCGCGGTCACAGTCAGGAACCCGCTGGGCCAAGCCCTGATGCGGCCGGGCGGTGTTGTAGTGGACCTGGTACTCGATCAGGACGGCCCGCAGATGTGCTTCACTGAGGATCAGCATGCGGTCCAGGAGCTCGCGGCGCAGGGTACCGAGGAGGCGTTCGCAGGTCGCATTCATCCGGGGAGCCTGGACAGCGGTCCGCAGGATCCTGGTGCCGTTCGCCTGGAAGACGGCGTCGAAGGACTTGGTGAAGTTTGATCCGCGGTCGCGGATCAGGAACCGGAAGTTCTCGAACCGCTCGCCGAGGGTGAGGGCTAGGTTGCGGGCCTGCCGGACGGTCCATTCACCAGTAGGGTTCGCGGTGACGCCACCCAGGTGCATCCGGCGGGTGCCGTGCTCGATGAACACCAGGACGTACAGCCGTTTCAGCAGCACGGTGTCGACGTGCAGGAAGTCGACCGCGAGGATCACGGTGGCCTGGGCGTGCAGGAACTGCCGCCAGGTCGGGCCCGCGCGGCGCGGCGCCGGGCCGATGCCAGCAGCTCGCAGGATTTCATAGACGGTAGACGGCGCGACCGTCACGCCGAGCTTGGTCAGTTCGCCGTGGATCCGGCGGTAGCCCCACAGCGGGTTCTCTTTCGCCAGGCGGGCGACAAGGCTGGCGATGCTGCGGATGACCGGCGGGCGGCCGGGGCTGCGCCGCCTGCTCGTGTCGTACTTTCTCGCTGCCAGCCTGCGGTGCCAAGCCAGCAAGCGTCGCCGGCGTCACGGGAAAGACCCTGGCCCAGCGCCGGCGGGGTATCAGCCGCGTTAGCGCGGTGAACCACACCCGGTCAGCGGGCACGTACCGTATCCGCCCGGCGTGCCGGCGCAGCACCGCGTTCTCGTGCCGGAGCACCAGCAGTTCAGCCTCCTTGGCCAGCTCCTTGCGGAACACCAGGACGGCCAGAGCGGCTACAAGGCGAACCATCAGGCAGATGATCTTGATCGGCACCCGGCCAGCCAACCATCACCGCCTCCCGGCCACAGGCGTCTGCGCAGATCAGCCACGCAATCGAGTTTTCGAGCGGCACAGGTTCACCAGCGTCCGGCCGGAGAAGCTGTACGGGGTCGGGCCCGACAATCTGTGGGCGCTTGGGCCTGACCGGTACGCGGTGACCGAGCTGAAGACCGGTTGCACGACGAGCCTGGTCGCCAAGAAGGATCTCGACCAGCTCGGCGGCAGCGTCCGCTGGGACCACCAGCAGCACCCGGGCGTGCAGTCAGTGCCGGTCATAGTGCACCCGCGAGATGAGTACGACGAGCACGGCACCGCGTCCCTAACCTGCTCCCGGACCCGGAAAGCCCGGCAACCGGCGCTCGACCGGGAGACCGACCTCAGTGGCACATTTTACGATCTTGCCGATGGCCAGCTCCGCCAGGATCTTCGGGTCGCTGCCCGGCGATCATCGCCTCCAGGATCGCCCGCACCGACTGGGCCGTCAGGGTGGAGGCGACCGACCGACCCAGACATCTCGCGCCTGCGCGACGCCCACCGGGAACCTATGGCTAAACGGCATTGGTTCCGGGCGGCGGTCGTCGCTGATGGCGCACCATGGCTGTCGTGAAGATCTCGCTGTCTCCATATTAGCGGCAGATCTTGACTCGATACCCCACTGGCCGCGGTCAATGATCACCTTCTCCTCGTGCAGCATCGCGGCGAACAGCTTGACCGGCCCGGCCGCAACAGACCGCTGATTTAAGGTTCCTTCCACATTCATTCAACGTCCGCGTCCTAGCTTCGTATGCGGCACCACATATGAAAGCGCTCGGTGCGCCGCGGTAGGTAAGGCAAGCCTATTCGGTCTTGCCGCGCGCACTCGCCAAGCGAACGTGAAAGGACCGGGACAATGACCCGTTTGCTGTCTTTCCGGTGTATCGCCCGAACGGGGCATCGTGCAGATTAACGGACGCCACGTTCAAGGCTGCCCCGAGGAGGGCGCATGAATCCCAGCCGAGTTCTCCGAGTGGTCCGCAGCCTTAGCCCCGTGACCAGGGCAGGAATCGCACTGGTTCTCCTGGCGGCCGGTCTGCCGCTGGTGCTCGTGATCGCCGCGGGCGCCCGCGCTTCGGCGCCCGGGCGGCTGCCCCCGGGCGGGGATCCGTCGTCGAACATGCTCGGCCTTGAGCAGTACTATCAGTACACCGGCGTGACCACGGGCGCGGGAACGTCGCTGCTCAATAATGATGACACGGGCAACGTCGTCTGGAATTACAACGCGTTCTCCAACCCGTCACGTGGATTCCAGACCTTCGTGCGCATCGACTACAACTCGATGGACCCGGCCGAGTCGTCTATGGGATTCGGCTGGTCACTGCAGGCATCCACGCTGCAGCGGCTGGGCACCCCGCTGCGTTTCTCTCGCGGACCGCGCCCCACCGCGGTCACGCTGACCGACGGAGACGGGACAACTCACACCTTCACGTGGAACTGGCGCACGCGCACCTGGATCTCACCGCCGGGCCTGCCTTACTACCTGCAACAGGTCGCCAGCTGCCGTCCCGGCGAGCAGTACACCGCAAGGGCCTGGCTTCTGACGGCTCCGGACCGCACTCAGTTCTACTTCGACTGCGCGGGCTACCAGACGGCCATTGTGGACAATAACGGCAACCAGGCCAGCTTCACGTATTCGTGGTATCGCTCCGACGGCCGACCGGTCCGGCTCCTCGATTCCATCACCGACCCGTCGGGCCGGCGGACCCTGACGATCACCTACTACCACAGGGGCCAGCGCTTCAGCTATATCGACCGCGACGGCAACGTCGCCCACGGCCGCCACCTCGACGACCCGGCCATCGCCGGCCAGGTCAAGTCTGTCACCGATGTTTCCGGCCGGACGATCGATTTCCTGTATGACGCCTACGGCCGCATGTCCCGGATGATCGACGGCGCCGGCACGCCCGTCGCGAAGGTGTTCAGGTTCGGCTACGGCAGGACCCCGGGAAACACCAGGCTTGTATCGGTCACGAATCCGGACGGGAGCACCACGCGCCTGGCGTACTACGCCTTCGCGCGCGACCCCGGATTCCGGGGGTCACTGGAAAGCATTACCGACCCGATGGGGCGCACTACCAGCTTCAGCTACGCCCGGCGCCGCCACGGCGAGGTTCGGACCGCGGTGACCGACCCCAAGGGCAACGTCACCACGTACATAATGGACGCTTTCGGGCGGCCGCTCCAGGAAACCGACGCGCTGCACCAGACCACGACGCTGAACTGGGACACCGACAACAACGTCACGTCGGTCACCGCGGCCGACGGCGCCCGGACGACCTGGACGTACGACCCGTATACGGGGTACCCGCTGACGATGCGGGACGCCCAGGCGAACCACGACGGTACGCCCGGGTACGTCTACCGCTACCAGACCGGGCTGGACGGGCACACCGCCAACCTGGTCTCGGAACTGACGCCTCAGGGGCGGCTGTGGACGTTCGGCTACGACGCCAGAGGAAACCTGATCAGCGTCACCGAGCCGCTCGGGAACGTTCCGGGCGCCGCCGCAGGCTCGTACACGACCAGGTACGCCTACGACTCGGTCGGCGACCTGCTGACGTCGACGGATCCCGACGGCAACACGACCAGGTTTTCCGGTTACGGCCCGGCCGGCTACCCGGGCAGGGAAACCGACCCACTCGGGCGCGCGACCAGCTACGTCTACTCGCCGGCCGGCAACGTCACTGCGGTCACCGATCCGTTGGGGAACACGACCACCCAGGTCTATGACATCTTCGGCCGGCCGGGGCAGGAAGTCGTGCCGAAGACCAGCACGGTCTCCATCGTCACCCCGGCGCCGGTCTACGACGGCGACGACAACGTCGCCACCTCCTACGCCGCCAACGGCGCGGCCACGACGTACGCCTACGACGCGGACGACGAACTGGTCAGTCAGCGGACTCCACCCAACAGCAGCACGTCTCCCCCGCCCACGACCACCTTCACCTACGACGCGGACGGCAACCTCGCGTCCCAGACCGCGCCGGACGGCAACGTCCCCGGCGCGAAGCCCGGCTCCTACACCTCCACGTTCGGCTACGACGCGATCAACGAGCAGACGAGGATCACCGATCCGGCGGGCGGGGTCACGGTAAACGGCTACAACGATGTCGGGGACGCGACCAGCACGACCGATCCGGACGGCAATACGACGGCGTATGCCTACAACCTCAACCACCAGCTCATCCAGGCCACCGACCCGGCCGGGCACACCACCAAGACCGGCTATGACCTGGACGGGCTCACCGTCTCCAGCACCGACCAGAACGGCAACACCACCCGGTACATCCTCGACGCCGACGGTGACGTCACGGCGCAGGAAGTCCCGGCGCAGGCCCCGGGCGCCGCCGTCAGCTACGACACCACCCGGTACGTCTACGACCAGGACGGCAACCAGACCGAGGTGATCAGCCCCCGCGGGGTCGCCTCCGGGATCTCCGGCGCCTATATGACGCGGACTGTCTACAACGCGGACAACGAGGCCAGCGCCCAGTTTGCCGCCGACAACCCCGACGAGCCCGGTTTCCGCACCCCGGCACAGACCGACTACACCTACGACGCCGACGGACGGCTGACCTCGGTCAGCGCCCCGCCGTCCGGCTCGCAGAAGACTCGCAACGTCACCGGCTATAGCTACTTCGACAACGGCTGGGTCCGGTCCGCCACCGACCCGTGGGGCGTCACCACCAGCTATGACTACGACAACCTCGGCGACCAGTCAGCGCAGACCATCACGTCGGCGGGCGGCGCGATGCGCCAGGCCATGACCTGGGCGTACTACCCTGACGGAAAGCTCGCCGCGGTCTCCGACGACGGAGTCCCCACCGGGCTGTACGCGGAGGTCGTCGAGAACACCGAAGCCGGCAGCGCGTCGTGGACCGGCCGCTGGCCGTCGACCCCGTGCAAGTCGGGCTGCGAGGGCTACGCCTACCAGACGCACGCCCGCGGGAAGGGCAGCGACACGTTCACCTGGCGCGTGGACGCGCCGGACAGCGGCAAGTACACCGTCTACGTCAGGTATCCGGCCGTCCGCGGTGCCGCGACCAGCGCCGCGTTCAAGGTCACGTACTCCGGCGGGACCGCCACCGTCCGGGTGAACCAGGCCAAGCACGCGGGAACCTGGGTTCGCCTGGGCACCTGGTCATTCACCGGGGGACGCGCCAGCCAGCGGATCAGCCTCGCCGAAAACAGCCACGGCACCGTGGTCGCCAACGCCGTCGAGATCGTGCGCGACGACGCGGGGCAGCAGAACACCGCCATCCACGGCTACACGTACACCTACGACGCCGACGGCAACCAGACGAAGATCACCGACACCATGCCGGGCACCGCCGTCACCAGCTACGTGATGCGCTATGACCGGCTCGACCGGGACACCACCGTCGCTGAGGAGAATGCCGCCGGGCACGCGCTTCAGTCCACGACATACGGATACGACGCGGACTCCAACCTGACGGCGCAGACCCAAGACGCCGCGCCGTCCACTTTCCGGTACAACAACCTCGACGAACTGGTCGCACAATCGGACGCCACGTCGGCGTCAGGCACCCACCCGCAGGTCACGGCCTTCACTTACACGCCGACCGGGCAGGTCGCCACCGAGGTCAAGCCCAACGGCAACGTGGTCAGGTCCACCTACTATGCGGACAACGAGCTGCTGGCCGAGACCGAGGACACCTCCCGAGGAACCCTCGTGTCCGGCGACGCCTACGGCTACGACCCGAACGGGAACAAGACCCGCGACGTCGCGAAGCTGATGTCGGCGAACGACAGCTCCGACTACCTGTCACACACCCTGACCTATGACTACGACCCCATGGATCAGATCGAGACGGTCCGCACGGACGGCAAGGTAACCGAGTCGTACGCCCACGACGCGAACGCCAACGTGACTGCCCAGACCGTGGACGGGACCACGACCACCTACGGCTACGACCTGGACCGGCTGCTGACCGAGACCACGGACAGCAGCACGGCGGACTACAACTACGACCCGCTCGGCCGCCTCGACACCGTCACGTCCGGTAGCCGGACGCTGCAGACCGATACCTACGACGGGTTCGACAATCTCATCGGCTACGGCCAGTACGACCCGTCCGCCGGCAAGACGGAGCAGACCCGCTACAGCTACGACCCGCTGAACCGGATGACGGCCGAAACCACGTCGGCGGGCACCACCAGCTACTCCTACCTCGGCCTGACCAGCGAGCTGGTCTCCGAAGCGGACCCCGGCGGCCAGTCCAAGACCTATACCTACACTCCTGGCGGTACCCGGATCGCCCAGACCACGACTGCCAGGAGCGGCGTTACCACGCCCGGCTACTACAGCTACAACGACCACTCCGACGTCGACGCCGTCACCGGGACCTCTGGCACCACCACGGCGACCTACGGCTACACCGCCTACGGCGACAACATCCCCGGCATGTTCACCGGCGCGGACAAGAACAACGTCAGCCCGAGCCCGACGTCCCAGGCGTACAACTCCTACCGGTACAACGCCATGCGCTGGGACTCCTCCTCGGGCCAGTACGACATGGGGTTCCGGAACTACGACTCCGGCCTCAACCAGTTCGTCTCCCCCGACATGTACGACGGCGCGCTCGCCGACATGAGCCTGGTCGCCAACCCGTTCACCGGCAGCCCCTACGCCTTCGGCGACGGCAACCCGGTCAGCAACATCGAACTCGACGGCCACACGCTCGTCGCGCCTGAAGGCGGCGGCAGCACGAGCATTAGCAGCAGCAATAGCACCGCGAATAGCTGCCCGCCCCCCTTGGTGCAGTGCACCCCCAGCATCACCGGCGGGTACCTGAACTATTCGACGGCCGCCGGCGTCAACTACGGCGCACCGCCTGCCAACGGCTCTACGTCTGGCAGTAATGGGAACGGCGGTCACTGGGAGACCTATACGCCTCCATCCTGCGGGCACCTGGGCACTGGCTGCGCCGGCACCCGCGTATGGGTGCCGAACGTGCCGGGCGGCAACCTGGGCTTCCTCGCAGGAGTGGGCGCCAGCCTCGTCAGCCTCTTCGACAACCCTATTAACCCATTTATTGGCAACACCCCTTCCGACATGTATACCCACTGGGTCGCGAGCCAGGGCGTCGACACTAACCCCAACAGCACCTACACCGGCGGGTACTGGGCTGGCACCGTCCTCCTGGCGAGCGCCGGCGGCGCCCTCGGCGCCGGCGCAGGCGCCGCAGGCGCCGCAGAAGATGCAAGCAACGGCGCGTTGCGGTTTACCCAGACCACGGCTTCGGCTACCTTCCGAAACGGGCCGTTTGCTGGCCGCACAATCGGCGATATCGCCGGCGCACTCCGTAGCGGGGCGGTTAAACCGAGCGAACTGCCGATAGACCTGATATCCAGAGGAGACAATCAACTGATTATGAACACTCGCTCATCGTTGGCGCTGCTCCGCGGAGGTGTCAGCCCGGCGGACTGGGTGACTAACGACGTGACAGGCGATCCGTTCCTCGAGCAGGTGCTCACCGAGCGGCTGGCCAATAACGGGCTCACCGATGCGGGGACGGAGGTCCTGCGGATCACGGGAGCCGGCCGATGGGCCAGTTGGCTGGGCTGATGGAGGAGGTGGTCTGGAGCCTTCCGGCTCCCTCACAAGAGTTCATGCAAGGTCCCCACATCCTGGTCCTCCCAAGCAAGGTGATTCTGCGCTGGGACTCCGAGACTGAGACAGGCACGTACGAGTGGGCCAGCGCCGAGTTCACCGGCGTCGAGACTGTGACCTTTACCGCTCACAGCTCATGCACGCCCGACCAGGCTCGTGCCTATGACCGCCTCGTCAAAGTCGATCCCTCGGACATGCTGGCGAATCTAAGAGGCGCCGGACCGAAGTGCTTGCAGCACTTCCGCATTTACTTCGATGAGATCGGCTGCCTTGACGTGGTGGCCGAGGACTTCATACCTCCAAGAGAGCAATAGACCTGAACGGCGTTCGATCCGGCCCATATGCTCGACCTTGGGATTTCGCTGATTCGGTGCTGCCCGGCCGGCGGGAGGTATTGGTCGTCGGCCGGGAGACGCCACGGGGCCGTTTGGGAAATGATCTTTTACATCTTTCCGAACGGACCGTGGCTGCTACCCGAAGCTAGACATCTGACCCTTGTGGGGTCATCGGCAGAAATGGGATACTTCCGGCAAGGGGCAATACCACGGCATTTACCGCAACCACGGGGGGCGCCAGGGGGCGCTTGTGGAATTCGGGGTTATTGGAACCTTCCTGATAACTGGCCCGATCGTGCTGCAAAAAAGCGTCACCTACTCGGCGACCACGGTGCTACCTCCTCCGGCGATGACGCGAGCGAGTTCGCCGGCACCGTTATCCGGGTGGCGTCCAATTTCAGCAACCCCACCTGGTCGGCTTTCGCGACCGCTGCGGTCTTGTGCCTTGACCACTCACCAGGGACGAATGGCTCGGCAAGCACCCGGGCATCCGGCTGCGAGACTTCTGGATTGACGGATCAACAGGCGCGGCCGACGTGGACGGCATCACCAGTTACGGCCCCGTCAGCGCATGGCAGGCCGAGCGCATCGGCGTGTACAAGGCGACAGGCTTCGGGGTTCAGGTTCGTCCGGGCCGACGGAAGCTTCCCCGACGGGCAGAGCCTGTACTCCTGCCTCGCCCAGCAGTGTGCGAGCGAGGGCTTCACCGGGGAGATGGTTGATGCCACCCTCATCGACTGTCACGCCCAGGGGTGCGGGTCTAACGGCATCCACCTGACGGGCGGGAACACCCGGTTCATCGGGTGCCGCAGCGACCTCAACGGGGGACACGGATGGTACCTCGACCACTCCGGCGATGGCACCGGGTTCAGCGACGGCATCATCCTGGACGGCTGCGGTACTCAGCGCAACAACCACAACGGCGTGTTCGTCACGAACTCCTCGGGTTCATCCTGGCATGACCCTGTCCTCATCACCGGCTGCTCCATCGGCCAAGACGGCCAGGACGGCACCTGGTCTAAGGGTGTCATCACCGGTGGTGACGGCCTCAAATGGGCCGGCATTCATGTAGAAGGGAAAACCACGTCCACATCAGCAACACCCTGATCGCGGTGGGCACGAAGGACGTCAAAGCCGGATGTCCCCAGTTCGGCATCCGCACCGCCGAGGTCAACGGCACTCGGCCCACCACCATTACCGTCAGCGGCGGCCGGATCGAGGCGCGCAGCACCACGAGCAGCAACAGCGGTGCGCTGATCAATGACACAGCGGCAGTGCAAGGAAATTTCAGGATTTCACCGGAAACGGTCGGAGCGATTGGCTACCAGTCCGACGCGATTTCCTGTCCGTCAGCTCCAGCGCGGGCAGCTTCACGATCCGCTCCACCTCGAGCGCGGATTCCTCTACGGTGGCATGGATGCTCACGACCGCGTAGCGGGGCTCCCTCCGATCAAGCCGCGGCCTACTTCGTGGCGCTGCCGGGCCAATTGAGGTTGGAGGTCAGTTCCGGGTGTGCGCCGGTGAAGGCGCCGGCGGCCAGGGTGTCGCCGCGCAACTGGAATGCCAGCCAGGCCGTGGCGTAACCGAGTTCACCGCGCGGGTTCCCGCCGTACGCAACGTCCTGGATCGAGTTGTGGTCAGCGGGTTTGCCGCCCGAGTTCAGGATGATGCCGAGTGCGGCCTGGGTGGTGGTGCTCTGGTAGAAGGCTGTTTCCGTCTGGGGGCTGGCGATGACCGAGTCTTCGAGCCCGTGCGTGGAGATGAAGAAGACGGGCTGCGTCACCAGGGCGGGGTTGTACATGCAATCGGCTTTGGTCGGGCAGTCCGGATTGGGACCTACCCAGATGGTGTTCGGGAGCGAGAAGGTCATCAGCGTCGTGATCAGTTCCGGGTCATTGGTAGCTGCCCGGGTCGCACCGCCGGCACCCTGGGAATGGCCGACGGCGGCGACGTGCCCGGTGTCGAGGTTGCCGTCGAACACGCTGCCCGCCGTGGTGGCCTCGCCGACCAGGTAGCGGGCGGCCGCGTCGATCTGGTTGCCGCTTCCGGTGTTGGCCAGCGTCGACGCGATGACGGTGAAGCCGTAGGACGCCAGGTGGCGGAGCAGCGTCGAGCACATGGCGGGCGTCCCGTCAGTGCCGTTGCCCCAGGTGATGATCGGGCTCTGGAATCCGAGCGCGGCATAGTCATCCGGGTAGTACAGGTCGTAAATCACGTCACCTGAACCGTCGGTCACCGTCCCGGCGGTGACCGCGTACGGCCCTGGGTTGGTGTAGGCGCCCTGGACCGGGTACTCGGCAACGGAGATCTCCGCTGCCTGCGGGACGTCAGACATCAATCGCTTCCTTTGCGTGAGGTTCGGGTGATTGCGCGGCGGCCTTTGCGGCCGCCAGCTCGTGGTCACATGCGTGCAGGTACGGGGTGGCGCGGAGCCTGCGCAGCCGCTGGCGGGCCGAGGTCAGCCTGACTGCGGCGGCCGCTGGCTGCCCGGTGCTGCGCAGCCGGCGGGCGTCGGTGATCTCCAGCTGGGCGGCAAGCAGCGGTGCCTGCAGGTCACCGGCGTGCCGCCAGGCGTCCTCGATGGCCGCCGCGGCGGCAGCCGGCTGCCCGGATGCGAGGGCCAGCTCGGCGCGCAGCCGGGCGGCGGCGGCTCTCGCCGCGGGCGGCCCGTACAGCGGCAGGTCCGCCTCCAGCTCTGCTAGCGCGGTTTCCGCCCTGCTGAGACGGCCAAGCCGAATGAGGGCCTCAAGTTCGAGGAACCTCCAGTCATAGGGTTCCGCGAGGGAGTAGAACTGCGTGCTGCCGCCGGCGCGGGTGGCCGCTGCCCCGACGAGTACGCCTTCCAGGTCGCCCTGCGCCATGGCAAGGTATTGCTGGGCAACGCTGGCCGCGGCGGCCGCCCCGGAATTGCCGCCGGCATGAGCGGCCTCCCGGGCTAGGCGGACGTGTGCCACGGCCGTGTCCCACTCGCCGCGTTGCGCGGGGACGATGGAGGCGAGGCCGTGCGCGAAGCTAAGCTCCCAGGTCCGATCCGCATCACTGGCGAGTGACACGGTCATCTCGGCGTCCACAACCGCGTCGTCCCAGGACCCGTAGCCGTACTCGGCGCTGGCCATGAACAGCAGGCACCAGCTGGCCGAGCGCAGCGGGACGCCGGCCCGCAGACGTGCCGCCGCGACGGAAAGGTCGGCGGCCGCGCCGGGCATGTCACCAGCCAGGCTGCGGGCGATCCCGCGCAGCACAAGCGCGTCGGTCTCCTCAGGTGCCACTTTGGCGGGGACATCATCGAAGAGCGCAAGGCGGCTGACGGCTTCTTCCATGCGTCCGGCGCAGCAGAGGCTGATCGCCAGCATGCCCAGGGCCGTGCGGTGCGGAGCCGTAGCCGGAGCTGCTGCTACAGCCCGCTCACCCCATTCGATCGCCTCCCCGATTCGCCCGGCGAACACGCACAGGATGGTCAGCCGGGTGGCTGCCGCGCAGCCCACGGCGGCGTCGTGGCCACGATCGTGCGTGCGCCAGGCATCGGTGAGGCGTGCCTCGGCGGCGGCTAGCTGGCCTGTGGAGAAGTCCAGGGTGCCGAGCAGCCAGTTTCGCCGCGCGCTCGGCCTGACGGTCCCGATCCGGGTGAGGAGGACCTTGGCGTCGGCCAACTCGCCGAAGCTGACCAGGATCTCCAGTGCGTCAAGGAAACGGCGGTCCGCCGCCTCTTGACTGGTGCTCATTTCCGCCGCCTGCGCGAGCCATGCCGCGGCCTGCGCTAGCCGGCCGAGGCGGCGGGCCTCGAGTGCGGCAGCCTCCAGTTCGGCTGCCAGGTCATCGTCCCGGCCTGCCGCCGCGGCCACCTGGTGCCCTAGGGCGGCACCCTGATCGACGAGGGCCGCCGCCCGCAAGTGCAGGCGGCGTCGCCGATGCGGGGAAAGGTCACCGTAGATCGCCCGTTGCACCAGCAGGTGAACGAACGCGATGCCCGTCCCGGCCGTGCTCGGCTGCTCGGCCAGGATGCCTGCCGCAACTGCCTCGTCCAGCGCTGGTACCGGATCCGCGAGCTCTGCCAGCCTGGCCGCAACCGGCAGCCTGCACCGGCTGCCTAGCACCGCCGCCGCTGTTGCCAGTCCGCGGGCAGCCGGGCTCAGCCCACTTACCCTGCCGAGCACCACGCCGGCCAGGGAACGCGGGACCCGCGCGGATTCTCCCAGCTGGTCGGCCGCCCCTGCCTCTTCCAGGACCGCTCGGCAATACAGTGGGTGGCCGCCGGTCTCCGCGATCAGGCGCCTGACCACCGGACGCGGCAACTCCCCCCGCCCCAGCGCCTGGCCAAGCTGCGCCACCTCTGCGGGCGTGAAAGCACCGAGCCGCACCCTGACGACCCGGTGATCTCCTGCCAGGAAGCGCTGCCAGCCCTGCCCAAGCCGGACCAGCTCCGCGCTCCGCGCCGACACCACGATCAGCACGCGGGCGGCCTGCAGCCGCCGTGCGGCGAACAGCAGCGCCCTTGCCGACGGCCCGTCTGCCCATTGCAGGTCATCGATGATCCCCAGCACCATCTCGTGGCTGGCGGAAATCCGCCCGAGCCACGCCACCAGGTCGGTGCCCACCGCCAGCGGATCCACCCCGTCGTTCAGGTCCGAGGCCAGTAGTCCCGGCAGATCGCCGTCATCGCCGGCGCTGGCCGTCAGCTGATCCACGATCCCGTAGGGCAGGAGCCGCTCCGCCTCGTCGCCGCTGGCGCGCAGCACCATCGCGCCGGGCTGTCGCGACGCGAACCGCGACAGCAAGGTCGATTTCCCGATTCCGGCTTCCCCCTCAACCAGCACGACGGCGGGCTGGCCAGCGCGAGCAGCGGTAGCCGCCGCCTTGAGGACGGTCAGCTCCTGCGGCCGGCCGACGAATATCGCGCCTGTGGCGCGGCCAACCACAGCCGGGGCGGAATCCACGGGATGGGCGCTCGGATCGCTGATCAGCGTGTGCTGACCGAATTCCCGCAATCCGGCATCTGGTGAAGTGCCGGGGCGGATACCCTGCTCGGGCACGTCGAGCGAGGAGTCGGCGCGCAGGATCTGCTGGTGCAGCACCTGCAGGCCGGTTCCGGGGTCGGTGCCGAGCTCGTCGGCCAGCCGCTGCCTGGTCTGCTCGAACCAGTGCAGCGCCTCCGCCTGCCGGCCAGACCGGTACAAGGCCAGCATCAGCTGGCCGATCAGCCGCTCGTCGGCAGGCCGCGCCGCCGCCTGCCCAACCAGCTCACTCACCAGCGCGCCGTGCTTGCCTTGCCGCAGCCGGACGTCGTTGAGATCAAGGACAACCGCCTCACGCTCTAGCTCAAGGGTGTCCCGCATCGCATTCAGCCAGGGACTGTCCAACCCCGCTAGCGCTGGCCCGCGCCACAAGCCCAGGGCCTCCCGCAGCAGCCCCGCGGCACGCTTATCGTCACCGGAAGCCGAGGACGCCTCCGTTACCAGGCGGCGGAACCGGTGCAGGTCGAGCTGATCCGCCTCCGCCTGCAAGAGGTAGCCGCCTTGGCGCCGGCATAGCGTGACCTCCGGATCCGCGAGGTCGGCGATAACCGCCCGGAGCTTGGCCACATACCCATACAAAGCATTTCGCACCGAGATCGGCGGCTCCTCGCCCCAGACTCGGTCGATCAGCGTTTCCGCCATTACTACGTGACCCATGTCAAAGAGCAGCACCGCAAGGACGGCGCGCTGACGTGCATGCCCCGCGTCGGCCGCCTGGCCAGCCACTCGGACCTCAACAGGCCCAAGAACCCCGAAATCCACAAGCGCCCCCCGGCGCTTCGCAGGTAGTTAGTCGTTCCCCGTTACCGGACAGTATGCCACTTTTTGACACTGCGGTCACGTTTATGCCATTCGTGCTGCTAGCAACGGTCTGGCGGTATACAGGACCGGCAGCAGGCACTCGCCGAATATGAGCACAGATCGGCGCACTGAAAGTGTGGATCACGCCGTGCGGGGCTCGAAAATACGATTGAGTAGGGTCGGCTGCACGGTGAGTTCCCTCATTCGAGGTGAATGCGGTCTCAGCCTCTGTAAGAGGCCAGGTCAGAAGCAGCGGCCGAGTTCTGGAACACCGCTGGGTGATCACCCTTCGTGCTGCGCCCGGCCGCCCGCCCGGGCGCGCGTTTTGTCCGCGACCGCGCTTTTCGCCATTTTTCACCATTGGTCTAGACCTATGCGTCCGGCATGTATGCTCCGCGTGTGCTCGGACGCGATGGTCTGGGTCGGCCGAACCCGGTACTCACGTCACTTGGTGCGACAGGACGATCACCTGGCACGCACACGGCCTTAATCGCTGCTGTACGAACTCGCAGAGCCGGACGCCCTTGCCCGGGGCATCCGCGAACTGGCCCAGATGGACGACCCGCCCGGTGAGCCGGTAGTCATCCATAAGAGCGAAGCCGTTGCACGCCATGGCAGCCACCGCCAGCAGGACGCGCGGCGGTGGTGCGATCGGGTCACTGACCCCCTCTTGCCTTCGGAGGCTCCGTGACCCTCATGCCCCTGGCGAACAGCTTGACGGGACCACCGCAGAACGCGCTCACCTGCAGCTGCTGCTGGCCTGCTTCCGTGCCTGCCCGCCGCCTATGCGGCTGCTCGAGGTGACCGGGCGCCCGCTCCCCGAGGAACGTCGAGTATCTCTCCGGCAAATACCATGCGATCGCCTGGGAGTACAACGGCAACGGCGGCTATATCAATATAGGAGAGGTCACCTTCCCCGGGTAGC
>Ga0307478_10001678_pt1 | contig 18609 bp, 10 predicted proteins | sample atmos_gasesECM4C_2_FD_203713 | JGI IMG/M metagenome (GOLD analysis project Ga0307478, IMG submission 203713) | Hardwood forest soil microbial communities from Morgan-Monroe State Forest, Indiana, United States - atmos_gasesECM4C_05 | ecosystem: Environmental > Terrestrial > Soil > Temperate... | reverse complement strand
TTGTCGTTTAGCTGCGTGGACGCGAGAATCTATGGGAGCCTTGCCCAACAATGCGCTGCCGGGCGAAGGCAGCCAATCTTGAAGGCGGTAACGCCACTGTACGCGATCGTCTGCCGGACTATCTTCCCGCACGGATGGTCAACGAATTCGTCTATTGCCCCCGCCTGTTCTTTTAGGAATGGGTGGAAGGCCTGTTTCGAGAGAGCGTCGACACAGTCGAAGGGAAAGCTCAGCACGAGCGCGTAGACGCGAAAACGACCAAATTGCCAAAACCCGAAGAGGACAAAGCCGAGCAGATTCACTCTCGTTCTGTAACTCTGTCGAGCGAGCAGCATCATGTCATCGCGAAGATGGACTTGGCCGAAGCTGCCGGCGGACTCGTTACGCCAGTCGACTACAAGCATAGCGCTCCGCGAGAGACCGAAAATGGGTGTGGAACTGTGGCCTACGGATCGCATTCAGCTAGGCGTTCAGGGGACTCATTCTTCGCGAGAACCGCTACGGCTGTGAAGAAGGTATTGTCTACTACCAAAAGACTCGTCAGCGAGTGCGCGTCGAGTTCGACGAAGAATTGATGGGCGAAACGCAGCGTGTAATTGCGGCGGCCTGGGAACTCGCCCGTTATGGAACGATTCCCTCGCCCCTTGTGGACTCGCCGAAGTGTCCGGGCTGCTCGCTAGTGACTATTTGCCTTCCTGACGAAACAAATTGCCTGCGGCTCACGCCTGGAGTTGAGCCACGTCCAGCGCTTCAATTGGCGCTTTTTGTTGCCAGCAACGGTCACGCGAGCGACGCACCGCCAGAGCTGGAACCTAGGCAATTGATCGCGCCACGCGATGACTTGCGTCCACTTTACCTGAATACCCAGGGCGCGCACGTTGGGAAGAGCGGCGAAGTCTTGCAGATTCGAGACAAGGACGACAACGAGCAGGAAGTCCGTATGCGCGAGACTTGCCAGCTGAACGTCATGGGAAATGTTCAGCTCTCAACACAAGCCGTTCAAGGCCTGAGCGAAGCAGCCATCCCGATCTGCTACTTCTCCCAGGCCGCTGGTTTTATGGCATCACCACGGGACTCAATTCCAAGAATATCTTCCTGCCACGAACGCAGTTTCGTCTGGCAGAAGAGGACTGGTTTGCGCTTTCGTTGGCACGACAGCTCGTGGTGGGCAAGATTCGCAATCAGCGCACGATGCTTCAACGCAATCATATCGAGCCTCAGTCCGATGATCTTGCGGCGCTTAAGCGCATGGCGGAAGCGGCGGAGCACGCGGAGAGTATTGACGAACTGCCGGGGATCGAAGGCAACGGCGCACGGCTGTACTTTCAGAACTTCGCGGGAATGATAAAAGTCGATGATGACGACGGACAGAAGCGTCAATTTCGCTTCGACTTTGCGGGAAGAAATCGCCGCCCTCCCCGGGATGCTGTGAACGCTATGCTCTCGCTCGGCTACAGCTTGCTTGTAAAGGATTTGACGATTGCATGCTATGCCGTCGGATTCGATCCCTACCTTGGCTACTATCACCAGCCTCGTTTCGGGCGGCCAGCCCTAGCCCTTGATCTGATGGAGCCGTTCCGCCCCCTAATCGCGGATTCCGCAGTGCTCGCTGCCATGCTCTTTGACGATTAGAGGGTTCTGGCGGCGGCTATTTCCGCGCTCATCTGAGCGCGGCCCCGTTGAAGCGGCTATGTCGACGCCGGTCGTGACGCCAAGGATCTGCCTTTGGCCACATCAGAGTGAATCTGTTGGATGTACGAACCGCTTGCAAAAGTGGGGCAAGGAATTTGACGAGATCGGCGGCGACGGTTTGCAGGGTAGCGTGGTCCTGCTCAAGACTGCTCTTTTTGAGAAAGGCTTGCCACTGTCGAGCTTTCTGCGTATCGCGCGAGAACTCATCCGTTAGGGCCAGCGGCGTGCCTGCTGGCACCTCGGTTCCTCTCCGCTCGAAAGTTGACTTGATTGCCTGGGTCAACAGCGTGCCGTCAAAATCGAAGTCCTGGGAGAGTCTCCACAAATCATAGAAATCTTTCATACGCGTGTTGGCCATCCCCAGTTTCACGAGAGCTTCGAGCTTTTCTGCCACGACTGCTTCACGTGGGTATGCTCGTAGGCGCGGGGTTGGAAAGTTCAGTAGCGCAGGATATTGAATTTCTTTCGGCGGCGGCACGATCACGTCGCCGAACCCGATATCAACCTGCATGTGGATTCTGGCACGTTCCAAGCGAGCCACAAGATTGACGCGGAGGCCCTCGTATTCTTGCTCTTCCTTAATTCTCGCAACGCGGAGGGATTTGGAATCGAAAGCCAAACCGTCATCCTCGACGGCTTGGCTCATGATTTCAGTAAATGAACGTTTGATTCGCGCGATGCTATTTTCGCCCTGCCCTTCCAGGTCAAGATCACGAGTTGGGCGATACGGGCGATGCGTCCAAAGTTCGAACAGTAGCGCGCCTTTCAGGACGAATTGGTCCCGATATTGTGACTGTGCCAAACGATACAGAAAGCGCTCTAGGCCGTAGCGCGTTAGAACCAAGCCAAAGTCCTCGCGTCTTTCGTGGGCGAGATTAAAGAGCCGTTGACGAACCGAGGCGGCAAGATTTTTGGGGTTCTCCCGGCTCAAGAAAGCGACTCCAGATACGGGCGCATTACATTTGCCACACGACACACCTTGGCGGCTTGCCATAGTTCGTCCGAAGTGGCTCGACGCTTGCGTCTGCAGTCGCGAAGGGCCTCAAGGGCTACGTCGAGCCCGATCTTGTTTCGATATCTGAAGCAATCCGCCACTGTTTTTGCCGGGGAAAAGATGCGAACACTGACGCCTTCGATGCGGCGTTCTTGAACTCCGTAGGCGAGTACTTTTTGTGAGAATCGAACTATGCGCAGCGGCGGACTGTCGGTTTTGGGAAGTCGAGCCTTGTCACTGATTGCGAGCCACACTTGGTAAGGCGACTGCGTTGTGAGGTCGTGAAACCGGAGCGCCGATAGCAGACAAACGACGCCGTGAGGGACACGCTTGGAGGCCTGTGCAAAACTGTGATGCTGGGTTGGACGCGAACCGCGAGCGACATAGAGGCCACGTCCCACTCGCATGACGAGGCCTTTGTCAGCGGCCATGCGAAGATACAGTCTGGGGATACCTTGCGATTGAAGGTCTCGTGGCCGGAGTATTCCTGCTTTTTTGACGAGCGTAACCACATCGCCGATACGGTCGTTAGCCATGAGAGTAGTTTTACTAAACGTCGGCAATTATATACAACTACCGACATATCGTAAACGTAGCAAGGGGCACAACAGAATAAACTTCATCAATTTGTGTCGACTTCCTAAGCCTGTCTAAATTCGTTTGATAGCGCAGGGACGGCTCCGCAAGCCCAGCAGTATCTGGACAACTGGTCGCAACGCCTTAATAGCGCTTAGCAGCTGATCGCCCAATCGCCGCCTTCTCTTCAGGTCGCGCAGAAGGTCTTGGAGAATCCAGTCGTTAATGGCACGCGCATGGCTCTAAATACCACTATGGCTGGTCTTGACCCGCTGGTCCTCCAGGATCTAATCAACCAGCTGAACCTTTGCTCATCCAAAATTGCTCTCCACTGAATGCTTTTCTGGGCCTGGCTACAGATCTCATACAGGTCTTCGACCCGCTGTCCTGGCTCAGGGTCTCGGTAGTACTTACGGTGGTAGAACTCCATTTCGATGCCGGTAGGAGCGGTCAGCTCACCCTGAATCGAATCGCCACGACATCTACGGCATCTCCTTTACCGGCGTCGCCGTCGCCTTTGATAATCATTGGTAATACCGCGTTCGCAATTCACGGATCACTCTTGCTTGGACCGAATCCGCACGGGTTTCCGTCCTCTGCGCCCTCTCTTGAATGTCTATTTCCCTCCAGTCGCACGCCTAACTACAGCGCCTGACTCATCGAGAAGACACCAAGTGATGCAAAGAGTTGTAAAGAGTTGTAAAGAGTTTTACATCTATGGCCCCGGCAGGCCTCTTCCTTCACTCATGCAAATTGTTGTCAAATGTTAGTTATCTACATAGTATTTTTGTTCTGTCGCAATGAGGCAACGTAAGCGCGCCCGTAATCTGTGCGCATTACAGGGAGGTATTTTCTGCCGCTAAACAATAACGACTGCGGTCGACAGTCAAGCGGGTTCCTCGTGATTCTCAACTGTGGGACTGAGTAGAGCGACGCACTTTTCGCCATTTCGAGTTACTGACAAGGATAAAGAGCAATGACCACTGACCATCTCAAGGCAGCACTGGACGAGACGCGGCAGCAGCTTGCGCATGCCCTCCAAAAGCAGAATGAATGGAATTTTGAAGTCTATCGGCTGCAAGGGCTCTTGAGAAACCTTGCAGTAAACCTCCACGAGGCTGAAAAAGCCGAAGCCATCCAACAGGATATGCAAGATCGACTGGCCATTGCAGAGGCTGTCGAGGGGTTGATAAATGTGGCGAGTCGGCCACTCACTCCGCTTGACGTCATGGAACATTTGAGATTCTACGGCTACGACATAGACCGTCATCCTAATCCGGGCGCTCGTGTACACCAAACGCTGAATCGCCTCGCTAGCGCCGGACGGATTAAGAAATCTTGCGGCCGCTACATGCGGAATGATTTTAACCAGTGGCTGTTTGCTTTAGAAGAAAAAGCCCCGCAATCACCGCTAACTGACGGCGAAGCTGAATCAGACTCAGAGCAAAGCACAACCGGAACCAGGGAAATTCAGGATCCGGCTCTCCTCACACTAACGTAAACAAGAAAACGCATAGCCTGCATACGCTGTAACCAGGGTACAGCACGGTTCGGGACCTACGGCAGGGCCCGGGCTAACGAAGAATCCAGCAAAAAACTGATCATGCCGGTGGCTAGTGGTGGCGGTGGCGAAAAACTCCTGCAGGCAAAAATCATCCGCAGCCAGATCGTGTTTCAGTTCGGCGATGCGATTTTCCATATCCGCCCTGCGGTTGTAGTCGCGCAAAAATCTTCCGGCGGCAGCGCCAAGTTGCTGACCAAGACGCGGAAGGTGTAGCCAGGAATCTCCATCAATTTTCTTCCCAGCGAGTTGCGCTCCGGGCGCAACTGCTCGCGGATCACAAACGAAGCGCCGCGGACGATCCCAACCGTACATCTGCAGGAAGAATTCACCCGCAGCGTAATGCTCCTCCAAGGCCCGATGATGCGTGCCGCCTCGCGCTTGAGCCAAAGAGTCAATCGTGCCACGACGATGTAAGACAACCCGCGCTGTTCCAAAAAGCCCAGTAATTGCTGGTCAAAGAAGCCGGCGTCGGCGCGTACGACTCGCAGGGCATGTTGGCCTGGCAGCAGCGCCAGAGCTTCTTTGAGGAATTCCACCACGCCACGGGAGGTGCCGCAGTTTCCACTGCGCAGCCAGCCGTGCAGCAAAAAGGGCGCTTCGGCTAGCACCGCCACCAGCGGATGATGCGAGGGCCGTCCATGCTTGCGTGGGTTGAGTCCACACTGCGCACTCTGCTGTCACCCATAACGCTCGAACACCGTCGAATCCAAGTCCAAACTGTATCCCGTCGAACATTCCGGAAGCCGTTCGAGCTGCCAATCCACAAGCCAGAGAAAAAGCACTGGCACTGCCCCTGCCCAAAACGCTTGAACAAATTGCGAACGGTGTCGACGACGGGGAAGCGCGCGATCTCTAGCAACGCGTGCAAGGCCACATCGGCACGGAGCAAACTCGTATGTGCGAAGTGCAGCGCTACTGCCACCACCGAGAAGGCGATAAAGCTCTCCACCGGATCGATGGCATTGGGTGAAGTGAGACGAAACGGCAGATGCTTGCTCACCGCTTCGCTATAGCCGATCTGCCGCAGAAACTCGAAGAACACCACCAGCCCCACCGAAGGGTGTGACCGCTCGCTGGGTCTCGCGCAATTCCACTTTCTTCCCGCCCCAAAGAGCGGTAATTTTCCAGCGCACTGTTTTGTCCTCCTCGGCGTTTCTTTCAACCAACTGAAACTTAACCGAGATAGGGCAGAACAGTGCTATTCAATTTCGGATTTCAGGATTAAGCGGATGGTCGCACACTTTTCCTTCTCGGCAACTGCAGAGATGCGAGGCCGCATGGATAAGGGTGATGGGTTGCCTCACAGTCTAAGTTCAACGAAACGAGTCAGGCCTCCGGTTTCGTAAATTCCGACGGGTCGAGCTTGGGATTAACCACGGCCTTTTCCATGGTGATTCTCTCCACCGGAACAGGAGTATCCGGTAACCCCGTAGCGGTCTTGGTCACCGGAAGAACCTTAGTCTCCAGAACAAATGGAATCAGGAGGCCGTTCACCTGCCGGTAATCGCGGAAGTAGACTTCAACGGGATGATAAGTGCCGTCGAGCCTTCTGGGCTGCCCTTCGATTTTCGTTTCTAAGAAGGTCTGGGCGTCGATCCACACATGGAACGAGTACCCGTCTTTGGTGGTCAGCTTGATCTTGTAGGTATCGCGACCTTCAACCTTCTCTATACCGACAAACTCGATTCTGGTCCCCTTGGCCGCGTAGTCGACAAGTGGGCCATCGAGGTCTGCCTGAGTGGAGGCGATCTTCGTTTCTTCAGGGCTAAAAGGCTCCACTTCGCGCCGGTTCAGGAATGGCCGCAGCTTCCAACCGTTGGCGCCGTCATACACTTGGATGGCCGTCTGTCCGTTGAACTTTAGCTCAAAGCGCTGTTTTCGGGGTCGCGCCAATTCCATCACAAACGGCAACTCGGTCTCCTTCTCGGGCCGCGCAGGGGGTAAACCAATGATGGGCTTACGGGCCGCTGACGGTGGCAGCACAACGGTAGCACCCTGATTGCCACCGAAGCCCGGCGGCAATGGCACCGGAAGGGTCGCACGCTGGTTGCCCCCGACGCCCATATTTCCCGACACAGTCATCGTTTGGACCGTGCGCCAAGCTTGTAATCCGCCTCGGGCCTCCACGTTCTTGCTTACGATTTCGGTAGCGGAGAGCTGAGGGGGAGGATTATCTGCAGCGAGAAGAGCAACACCAAATGCAAGCGACATGAGAACTGTCAGGGACTTTCGCAACATTTCTATACACTCCCGTGGAAGTTTGGAATCATTGCTAACTGGTCAACTCAAGACATAGCCCCTGGTCGGACTTCGGTCTTAGCGCCCTGCAGATTTCTCCGCAACGCTGTCAGGCCTGCCACCAAACCCGCGACCAGCAAAAACGATAGGGAGCTCGGTTCCGGGGTACTGATGAAGGTTACGCCCGTAGAGCCGACTGCGTTGGCATCCCAGACCTGTGAGCCGTTAAAGCTACCGATGGAGAGGTAGTTGTCCCCGCCACCGAGGAGAGAGGAGTTGATCAAGAGTACATCATTCGTTGCGGAATTGACGATGGAAAAAGCGCCCCCGGTGATCTGGTCGTTGACCAGCGTGAAACTGTTTTCATAGACGAACGAATTGGTCCAGGTCGATACGTCGACTGGCGTCGAATACGAGCCGAACTGAATGAGGCTGGCTGGGTAGCTGTCAATGATGACATCCGTCGCGGACGACGTCGCATTGTCGGTGAGGCCGACGATTTTTCCGGTGACCGTTCCGTCCATGTTGCCAAATGCGGGATCATTCGAGAACGAGAAGGAGAAGTTGTCTGCCTGGGCAACGCTGGAAAAAAGAAGCAGCGCCCCAAAAACGAAGCCGCTAAACATCGAAAGTTTCATCTGTATTCCTCCGCGGATGCTCTCGGAGCTTCCGTCAAAAACTACTCCACGACTAGTCCTTGGGCCCGGAAATTGCCGATTACTATAATCACCTGGTCTCCACGTTTGACGTGCCGGCCGCTATTGGAGAATGCCATCCAATAGGACTTGCCCGCCTGCGGTGTGGAGGACTGGCGCAACATTCCGACGTTTTCCAGCTGGGGGATTACTAATGAGACGCCGGCCTGCGGGTCGAACAAGGAGGGTTCGACTTTCTTGTCATTGAGCGGGGCAGCCTTCTGCGGGTCCAGGACCCGATAGGTAAAGCGGACGAGCTCGCCCGACTCCGCGAGCTTTACCTTGAGTGTGTCCACACCCCAAACGGAATCGTAGTACATGCTGGCACGTCTGGGGAACGGTGGCACGTAGCGGATGGGGGCGCTGGCTGAAACCTTAGCTGCGGGGGCGGATTGTGACTGCGCCCGGGAAATGAAAAGGCTGCCGACCAGGGCTCCCGCCAGCAGCACGAGTTTTGGGCCTGATATCACTTTCTGTCTAAACATGTTCAAAGAGTCTCCTGGATTGGTTCCTGGTCCGGATTTCTCATTTTTTGATCGGCCGGACATCCAAGCTAACAGATGCCCGGCCAGTAACATGGTCCTTAGTTCGCGTTGAAGTTGGGGCTGTTCTGAGTAGCAGTCGTATCCCCGGTATCGGTGATCGCGATATGCGCTGTTGAGCTCGTAGTACCGCTCGGCGCGTACTGGACAGTGACGGTACAGTTGCCACCCGTGACGATTGTGCGCGGGAACGGACCTGTTGTGCACGTCCCGCCGGTGACCGCGAAGCTGCCCGGACCCGCTGTTTTCACGACCGTGGGCGCCGCTGTCAGGTTCAGCGGGCCGGAACTCGTGGGGGCATTAGTTAGTGTGATCGTGCCGCTATGAGCTGTCGTCGTTCCCGTAACGAGGGAGGGTGTCATTGCGGACCAGCTTGGTGTCCCCACGGTGGTTGTGCCGGTCAGGGCAACCGTCTGCGTGCCCGCGCCGTTGGACGCCACCCTGAGATTCGCGCTCTTCGGGCCGGCCGCCGTCGACGAGCCGTTCAAACCTGGGGCGAAGCTCACGTTGATCGTGCAGCTTCCACCAACGGCGATGGTCGCCGGGAGCGTCCCGCAGGTATTGGTCTGTTCGAACACCAGCGGGTTGGTACCGGTGAACCCGATGGAGTTGACCGTTAACGTCCCAGTGCCGGTGTTCGTGAGCGTCACCAGTTGAGAAGCGCTGGTGGTCCGGTCCGGCTCATTGCCGAAGCCTAGCGAAGGCGGCGTCAGGGTGAACGATGACCCAGACACACGCCCTGCCCCATTCGCTATCTCCACCGCGCCGACGTCGATGTGGTTCGGGTTGGCGTTGTCGGGCCGCGGATCGCCGAAGAAGTCGGTCGTCGGGGCCACGATCGAATTCACTCCGCTGACACCGATGTCTTTCTGGCAGTTGTTTTGGGCTTCAGTGCAGGTGATCGCATTGATCGCCGGCGAACTCGTCTGTAGCGAATAGTTCCCCAGGACCACGTTGGTTGTTCCACTGCTGGTCACCGGGTTCAATGTGGACAGCGGACCCCAACTGATGTTGACCCAGTTGTTGCCTTCGTCCACAGTGGCTGTCGGGGACAGGCTGAAGATCGGGTTTGGCACTACGGAGTCTGCGATGCCCGCAGGCACCTGCCAGCCCAGCCCGCCGGCTTCCGGCGGCACGCGCGAACCATTGCAATACTGGCCACCGGTTGGAGTCCCATACCCGGACGATCCGGTGCCGAAAAGCGGGTTGCTGGTCATGTTTGTCCCGCTGTAGCCGGCATTGCTGGTCAGCACGCTATAGAGCGGATCCAGCGTGTAACCCGAGCCATGGTTGGCCGGACCCTTGTCGTTGCGCACACCGATGTCCCAATAGCTGGAACCAGCGGGGCAGGCGCCGGTAGAGGTCTGGCTCGCGGCCGCGGAACCGAGACCCCCGTTAAACGCGGCGTTGTACAGCGAGACCACGTTCTGCTGATTCTGGGTCCCTGTACCGAGGGGTCCCACTCCGATTTGAAACGAGCGGTTCTGCCAGAAGATGTTGTAGTACATAGCCGGGTACGAGATATTGATGCAGGTGCCGCCGCCTTTACCGGTTCCGCCGTTAGCCGGGGTGCCGGGAGCGTAATTACCCGGCGGGCACGTGATTTGCCCCGTGGTGAACGACGTGGTGAGCTGCGGGCTGTTCTGCATGGTCACCAGACCGGCAGGTTGTGGGCACGAGGCGACCCCGCCATTCTGAGCGAGGCAGTTGGGTGTCGGCGACTGAGAACTGGCTAACGGAGCTCCCAGGGTTCTGAAGAGCGAGCCCGACGAGGCGGTCGTATCGTTGGAAGCAACGGTGTTGTTGATGAGCTCTACCGCCAGCGCGTCCTCCAGCGATATTCCCCCGCCGTCCCAACCGGCCACGTTGTTGTTGATGATGTTGTTTTCGACAATGACGTGGTACCACCTTTCCGGATTGGCCGGGAAGCGGGCCACGTCCGCACCGTTGACGCCCTGCAATCGGATGCCGCCTCCGCTGCCGGCCTCGGCGCCATTGCCCTCAATCAGGTTGGCGTTGATGACTAGGCCGGGGCCGGTACCGTCGCTGAGTCCGGGCACGCAATCATTGTCCGTGACAGAGCCGCATTCCGTGGCAACCCCGTTAACCGTTATGGTGGCATCCGGCGCCGCGCCCTCGATGAGGAGCCCGCCGCCGTTGGCGGGGATACTCGTGTTGGTGCTCTGATTGAAAATGATGGTGTTGTGCTCGATGTCGCCGTTGTAGCTGAACCCAAGGTGGCCGACGCCGCCGCCATCACCCGAGCTAAAGTTCCCGCACACCCAGTTGTAGTTGAAATTGTAGTAGTCGGAGCCGGTGCAGATGCTGACGCCGCCTGCCCCCGCGGGCGTGCCCGTGAACAACTCATCGCCGGTCGCGGAGTTATTGATCACCATGTTGTGGTGGATGTTCACATTCAACTGTTGGCAATACGGCAGTTGCGTATTCGTTATCGGACTGTCCTCGCAGGAGCCGGGAGCGATAGCGGCTGCCGCTGTGGCATTCGGAGCGAGGATGGCTTCAGGGAATTCCCCTTGACCGATGACCATGCCGCCCGACAGCGTGCCGGCGTTGTTATAGACGCGGTTATTGGCCATTTGCAGATAGTGCGTCCAGGCGTGCAGGAAGACGGCGCCACCGCCTTGGGACGAATCGGTGATGCCTAACCCATCGATGCTCGAGGGGTTGCAGATGAAGTTGCTCGGGTACTGATTTGTGAGGTTGAGCGGTACCAAGCTCGTATGGCAGAGCGGATTGAGATCGCCCGTCAGTGCCGTCCCATTAGGTCCGACGGTTCCTGTCAGTAGCGTGGAACCTGTCGGGAACGTGGCTTCCGCCCCGCTCCCATATACATCCGTGGATCCGGCCGGGATATTCACGCCCTTCGCCACGACTGTAATGGCCGCGCCTTCGTAGGCGCCCATGATCGACGGTTCTTGCAGTTGTTCCGCCAAGTTGCCGTTCACGGTTGCGTCCCAGCCGAGAATGCCTTCGAGCGGAATCCGATCGACCACCAATTGCGGGTAGTTCGGACCGCCGTAGAAGTATTTCCAGATGTTGCCATTCGGGCCTAGCCCACTCGCAGTCGGACTGCTCGGCGTCGGGCACGTGTAGGGGTGGCCATTATTGTCCGTGGGGTTGTCGAAGGGATTGGTGCTTGAAGGCGGCTGGCCGTTCAAAGTCAATCCGAACAGACAATTCACCGACCGACGCCATGGATCTAGCTTCAGGCTGCCTGCCGGATGGGTGCTGGCGTCGATGATGCTCGAAGCAGCTCCCACGCCTTGCAGACGGACCGGCTTCCACATCATCAGCAGCTCTCTGTGGTTAGAGGCGCTCAAGCTGACGGTGGCTCCGGTGGTATTACAGGCCGTGGCAGCGCCGGTGGATGTGACACACCCGGCCTTGCTCGTCGGATCCACGATGATCAGGTCGCCCGGTGCTGCGGCGTCGATGGCGGCCTGAATGGAACCTGAGGCGGCGACGTGCGTGGGCGCTTTGCCCCCGATGGTGACGGTCACGGTGTCGACCGACTGCAGGCCATTGCCGGCCGTGATGACCAGTTCACCGCAATGTGCCAAGCTGCCGCCATATTGCGCCTGTTGCTGAATTTTACACGGCGGCACCTGTGGCGACCCCGGCGGCGTCGCACCCGGCACGGTAACGACGATCTGTGTGTCGCTCCAACTGGTAATTGGGGCAGGGACGCCACCGATGGTCACGCTCGATACGGCACTGCACCCCGTGGCGGTTGCGGACACGCACTGCGTCCCAAAGCCGTAGTGGCGGGTGATAGTTTGCGTATTAAAAGGCGGCGTGTTGGCCGAGGGCCCGGTGTACCCGTAATTGGTCACAACCTCGTCGCCCAAGGCGGTGATGGTGAGGGTGTTACCGCTCTTACTCACATAGGGTCCGATTCCGTCACCATCCACTTCGCTGATGGCAGGCGTGTTGGCCGGGTAGTAGCAGTCAACATTGTTGTACCCCGCGCCAACGAAGCCAGCCGTGGGCACTACCGGCGTATCCAGATAGCCCGTAATACCGGGCAGATACGGGTTCTCATAGCAGAACTGGCTGTAGAGCGGGTTGAACAACGGATCGTTGATCAACTGTCCATAGGTCGGGTTCGGGACCGTCTGGCCCGCTGAATTGACGATCGTCTGACGCGTATCGAGAATCGGTCCGGCGTCGTTCATGCATTGGACAAACATGCTGGGCGCATACCCGGTTGGATTGGGCGGGTTCACTTCCCAGGTTGAATAGGTAAGGCCATTGAACCCTCCCCACTCATCGGAGTAGACGCGCGAGATTTCGAGTCCATTCCAATCCCGGGTGGAAACCGGCTGATAGGGCGGCGAAAATTTCTCGCCGAAAGTAGGAGAAAAGGGATCGAATTCGGAAGTGAAGTCGTCCGTGATAATCCCCGTGTATTTCGAAGCGATGTGGGTGGAAGTGAAGAGCCAAAACTTCGCCGTGGCCGCCATCTGGTTGGGGAGCGTAACTTCCTTGCGGTCGCACAAATTGCGCGTGGCGCCAGCGAACGCCGCTACCTGATGAGCCTGCGGGAAGAGGCTCATGTAATCGGGCACGATGCGTGCCTCGCCCACGCACGGCCAGTTCGGCTCGAGGAAGCCAGGGACGAATGTGCTAGTAGTCGACGCAAACCCTATGCTCTGTGTGGGTTCCTGGGCGTTGTTCGCGTTGTAACCCGCACCGCTGGGGTCGTACATAGACGCGACCGACGCCTGGTCGGGGAGAATGAAAATGTTAGCGAGCCCGCCGAACTGCTGATTGATCGGCGCGATGAAGTTGTCGCCGATCAGGATGTTCTTGTCTTCTTCCTTCACCAGCTCATAGCCCGGGGGCACGACCACTTCCACCACGTACTTGCCAGCTGGCAGCATGGGGGTGCCCACCCTCCAAGGGTCCGTCGTGTCGGGGTTCGGAATGCAAATGGTGCAGTTCGTCCCTTTCATTGTGGCGGCAGCAAATGACGAGGTTCCGGGAGTGCCAACCCCGCCAGTCAGCGCTGTGTTCAATTTCCCGGCGCCCGTGCCGCTTGGGGTGATGCCGAGCACGCTGGGGAACTGGTAGACACCGTCGTAAGGCGCCGGCTGGATTTGGTTCCAGCTGTGCATGCCGTCATAGCACTTGTACTGCGAGTTGTACGGCAGAGCAGTTAAGGGCCCGTTGTTGTAATAGTAATTGTACAGGTTGAGGTAGTTCGGCTGGTTGTAGATCGAGTAGAAGAAAAGATCGGCGTTTGTTCCGGTGGCGGCGCCCTGGCCTGGGCAGTTGATATTGGGAATACTGTCAGATCGGAAGCCTTGCGCCCAGTCGTCCCAACTGCTGGTCTGTGTGGTATCCACTAGGGTCAGGGTTGGGGTTACGCCGTCGGTGGCGAAGCCCTCCTGATACAGGTTCATCGTGACGTGCGGAATCAGAGGTGTCCACTGCGTCTGCACCAGCATCTGCGGATCGTCAAACGGACGGGTAGAGGCATAAACGACATGGCCTCGGATGCCGCCGTTCTCGCCAGGTGCGTAGGGCGTCTTCCCGAACTCAATGAAATTGCCCTGGCCGATATGGCCCTGCCACCCCTCTGCAAAAACCCAGGGGGGATCGATGCGGCCGCTGGAATTGCCCTGGCTGTTAGGCGCCGAAGTCCAGATGGAAGAGCCGCTACAAGTCGCGTCCGTACAGTAGACAGCGCCGGGCACTGACAGGTTACTGGGCAGAGGGAGGTTCTCGTAAGTGTTCGCCAAGAAGGCATAAGGCGTGCCCGAGGGACCGCAGGCCGGGTTGGTCCCACCGCAAGAGGTGCCGTCGGCAGGCCCGCCTACGTCGTAGACTGTGTGGGTCCCCGTCGTCTTGTAGCGGGTGTTATCCGTTTCCACCACATACCAATTAAACAGGGGGAAGGTTTCATTGAAGTTGGCCGTCCCGGTGAAGTCCGTCAGGAGATTATTCGCCATGCTGCCATCGCGGTAACGGACGGTCGTGTTTAGGAACGGAATTCCCAGCTCACTAGATTGGTAAACGCCATCCTTGTTGTCATCAATGAACGTTCGGGTGTAAAGATTCGACTGCCACTGCTGGACCGGGAGCTCCCCCATGTTAATGGTTTGATTGCTCCCAACCGGCACACCCACGGGCGTGGAAAGACCGTCAATGATCCCGTCGTTCCATTGGTCACCGAGGACGATCCTCCAGTCACCACTGGGAACACCCGTGAAGGTGAAGTTTCCGTTGGCATCGCACTTGGTGAACATGAAGTCTTCGCCGTCCGGGTCGCCCAGGCTCACCCAGCACTGGGTCCAATAGTAAGCATCGTGCGAGCCGCTGCCGTACAGTCTCTCATCTGGCGGGCGGCTGAGGCGCTCTAAGGTGATCTTACCTGTCACTGTATTCGTACAGTTGCTGGCTTGCAGGTTGAGGTCGGTGCCATTGCAGACGCCAGCGTACCGGGCATTGATAATCGCCGGGTTGGCGAAGCCGATGGACACGTGGAATCCGGCTGGCCCATACTCCTGGAAGTAGGCTGGCTCGCCAATTTTCACAAAGGCATCGTGGGGATGTTGGCCGTCGAGAGTGTTAGTCTGGAGCCACTCTTCCCCTCGCGCAATCCGGTCTGCCCCGGGGTAGGCCTGGACGACGAGTTGCATCGGCATCAGATTATTGACGATCGCCTCGCCGGCCAGAGGGGATAACGTCTTCCCGTCAGATTCGTACTTCGGGCAAGTCACGATCCTACCCGTCAAGCCTTGCAGGCTGCCCCCCGGTGTACCCAACGCATTGCCTGTGATTTCCGGCGAAAGGGGGCACGCATCATTGCCGGTGGCCGGATCTATGGTTCCCGCCAGGCTGTTCGACAGGGGCTGGTTGAACATATCGTGGGTCATCTGTCCGGTGTTGTCACCGAACTGGGCCCTCGAGTCCCAAAGGACGATTTCGAACCCGCCCAGGCCAGGTTCGTTGCTCGCGATGACGTCGACCCCTCCGCCGGCATCTTGCTCGCCGTTGAGAGGGAAATCGTCCTCGAACACTTGCACGCTGAGTTTGCCGGGTTGGTAGGGGCTAGGCTCTGAGATCACGACGACCGGGTTCCAGCCGCCAGCTCCGCCGTTCAAGGCCGGATTCCAACTGATCGGCGCGCCACCCATGCCGTGGCCGCAGGTGGGGGTACCGCCGGAAACCGGCGTGCAGGCCGCGGGGTTGCCCGAATAGCCAAAGGTAAACGGGTTGCCAGCGTCGCCCGGTAGAGCCGAAATGTAGTATCGCATCGGGTACGGGGCGCAACCGGTGGTTGTGGTGGCACCGGTGCACGGTGGGAGGCCAGGGTATGGATTGAGGGCGACCTGGCTGGGCATCAGCGGCGTCCGTGCCGTTCCTGGGACGCAAACGCCGTTGCCAACCTCGCACACCGACGGCACGCCAAGCACGGTCTGGCCTTCTTCGCAGGACTGGTCGGTTGGCTGCGTTCCTGTGCAGCCCTGCGCTACGTACTCCATGTGGCTCGTGTGAAAGTTCACGGCAAAAGTGGGAGGAACGGTGGTGGCGGTAGGCTGCGGACAGCCGGCAGGCGGCGTCGTGGCGGTGTTCGTCGTGCAGGCTGGGTTGATGTAGAATGTTTTATCTTCCTCGATGATCCACCGATAGTCTTTAATCTGGGGCAGCGCGGCAACGCAGGCGGCCATGTTGACGGTAGCATTGCAACCCGCGGCTTTATACGCAGCGCCATCCACTATGGTGACCGAGAGATTGCTGGGGGGCGGGAAGTCGATGGTCACCGTGGTTGTCCCGGCGCCGTGATGGTTGTTTGTCGCGGTGTAGGTAAAGCTGCAACTAGTCGCCGTCGTCGGTGCAGTGGCGATGAACCCGCCATTCGGCTCGATAGTGAGCGACGCGCAACTGCCCGGTGTTGCCGCGGGAGTCGTCACGACATTCAGCGGGAAGCCGGCGCTGTCTTTGTCAACCGAGAGAGGCCCAGGCGGTGGGATGCTGATGTACCCTGCCGCGTGCGCGGTGTATGTGATGGGGCTCATGGTGAGGGTACTGATCTCCGTTGTAGCGCCCAGCGTCACCGGCGCGCAATAGGACGGCGTGGAAGTTTGGGTAGTCCCGTTGGCGCAATACGTGAAGGTATCTGACGTCCACGTGCCAGCATTCGGCGTATAGATGAAAGTGCCGTTCGCGCAAAGGCCTGGGACCGCATTCCCCGGGGTCGCGCCGCAAGTCAGCGTGCCGGCGGTCGGCCCAACAGCGAGCTGAACGCCGTAGACGTTACTGTCGTTGGCCATCACGCCCTTGGATACATCCGACACAACGAGCGGGATGCATGGGGCCTGCGGGGTTGTCACATCGCAGGGGACCACCGAGTTGTAGGTATCGGCCATGACAGTCGGGGTTCCAACGACGCCAGTGCCGAAGGTTGGAAGTGTGGCGCCATTGACGCTGATGTAAGCCAGCATCCCGGCATCGCGCTCGCTGGAGTTACCCGAGAGGGCCAGATCGCGGGCATAAATCGGGAGGGCCGCGTTGCCGGTAGTCGGCGCGTTGATCATCACGTCGTAGGTCTTGCCCGCGGCCATAAACACATCGGTCTGGACCTTGGGAGCCGGAACTTGGCCGGTCAAGTTCGTGTTGGGTAACAGGTTTGGGATAACGTTGCCATCTTCGGCTACCAGCGTGAATCCGCCGACCGGAGCAGCCGCTCCGGCTCCGTTGAAGCCCGTGGTCTGCGATCCAACAATGGAAGGCACATGCATGCGCAGGCCGGCATTCACCAGGCGCGCCAAAACGGTGCCGGTGCCCGCCATCACGCCGGTGTCCGGCGCAACCGGGAAGTTCGAGGAGGCGGCGTACGCCTTGTTGAAAGCAACGCCGTTAATCAGGTAGTAGAACGGCGTGTAGTTCACCGCCGGTGGGTAGCACGTGTGCACTGTCGCCGCGCCGCAACCCATCGTATTCGGCGATGCCATTGCCGTTATAATGGCACCGCTGCCGGTGGGATCGGTAACTATCACGTTCGCCGGGGAAGTGCCGGAATAACCCGAGCCCTGGGCCGTTAGGGTCGCGCCGGTGATTACGCCACCCGTGACCGTCAGAGAAACCGTGGCGCCCGAACCGTTGGCGCCTACGACCGTTGCTGTCGGCACGGTGTATCCGGACCCCCCGCTGACGATGTGGGTGGTGGTTAGGGGACCTGTCGCGAGAGCGCTCCAAACCGCAGTCTCGCTGAAGCCCGCGGTGTTGACTGCAATGTTGACCTCATCGTTCTGAACGGGGTCTATCTCGCTAAACTCCAGCGGGATTTCCGCGTTGTAGGTCACCGCGGGATACGCGGGAGCAGGCGAGGTACCGGTTACGGCCGGATAAGCGGTCCCGGTGGCGATACCCGTGCCGCATGCGCCAGCCGCGGCAGTAGGCGAGCAGGTAACCACCAACACTCCGACCAACCCCATGGGAGCCTGGATAGAGGGATGCGTCCCCGATTCCAGCAGGTAGGTGCCCGGACGCAGGTTAGACCACGTGAGTGCACATGCTCCCGAAACCAGGGCGCACGGCGTTCCCCCCTCGTTCGTAAGGGCAGTCGCACCCGCGGGCAGCACTTCCGTCGCGAACGACATCACGCGCGGACCCTGCACCGGCGGGATCCCCGACCCAGGAAGATTCGCGGTGACCCAGGTGTAAATGCCCTGCGCGTTGGAATGGTCCGGGGCCGCCGTGGTGGTCCGCTGCCCTAAGACTCCGAGGCCCCCGCCCACCTGCCCCACGATCATGATCGACGTGGGAATGGGATTCAGGGGCGTGGTGCCGGTGCCGGTGAGCAACGACGAGTAGAGATTATTGGTGAGGTTGATTTGCAGGCCGCCGGCCGCTCCCGTGGGAACAGTGATGACTACGGGGGACCAGGCCGGCCCCGCCGTGGCGGTCGCGCCGGTGCCAGCGCCGCCCGACAACGTGACCGCGGGAGCGGAGGTATAGCCAGCACCGAAGCTGGTGAGCGTGATGCTAACGACTTGGCCGTTGGCGATCGCGGCGACCGCCACCGCGCCAAGGCCCCCGCCGCCTGTAATTGTGACGGTGGGCGCACTCGTGTAACCCGACCCGCCGTTGATCACAGAGATAGCTCCGAGGGCGCCGAGAGCCGCCGGCGATGTCGGTCCGGCCAAATAGGCGCAAGTCGCGCTCGACGTGACGGCCGGCACCGCCCCGCAGCGGTAGCCCCACATAGGCACGCTATTGCCGTCCGCCATGGTGATGCCGGCCGGTCCGGCCGTTAAATTGACCTGCTGCTGGCCAAAG
>Ga0307478_10001677_pt1 | contig 18624 bp, 12 predicted proteins | sample atmos_gasesECM4C_2_FD_203713 | JGI IMG/M metagenome (GOLD analysis project Ga0307478, IMG submission 203713) | Hardwood forest soil microbial communities from Morgan-Monroe State Forest, Indiana, United States - atmos_gasesECM4C_05 | ecosystem: Environmental > Terrestrial > Soil > Temperate... | reverse complement strand
ACACCAAGGCAGTGATCGTGATGCCGGCGAACGCGCCTGCGATCAAGCGCGAAGCTACGGCAGCTCTGGGGGCGGAGATCGTTACGGTCGGGCCGGGGAGCGCGGAACGCCAGCAGAAGGCGGAGGAGCTCGCGGCGCAGCATGGCTACATCGTTGTGCCTCCATTCAACGATGAGAAGATCATCGCGGGACAGGGGACGATGGGACTGGAGATTCTCGAGGAACTGCCAGAGGTCGAGACCGTGCTCGTGCCGGTGGGAGGCGGAGGCATGATCAGCGGGATCGCGGCAGCGGTCAAGCTGAGCAAGCCCAGCGTGAAGGTAGTTGGAGTCGAGCCGGCGCTGGCAGCCGATGCGCAGGCGAGTTTTCGCGCCGGAAAACTGGTGAGCCTTCCGGCTGAAGAAGTCACGCAGACTGTGGCCGACGGGTTGCGCACGCAAAGTGTTGGTCCGATCAACTTCGAGCATATCCGGGCATTTGTGGATGACATCGTGACCGTTTCGGAGGACGAGATTCGGGAGGCGACCGCACGGCTGGCCACGAACCCGAAGACCGTGGCCGAGCCCAGCGGCGCCGTGGCGGTGGCTGGATTTCTGGCGCGCGAGAAGGAATTGCCTCGTGGCACGATCCATGTCGCGGTGGTCAGCGGAGGAAATATTGAGCCGCAGATGCTGGCGGAGTTGCGGAAATAGCGTTCGTCGACAGCGAGGGCCAGATGCCCTCGCGACAGCCGGCGGGACGCCGGCGCTACACTTCCGGTTCCTGTAGAATTTCTTTTCCGCTCTCATCTTGCTTCGTGAGGTCCTCCCTATGAGGGTTGCCGCGCGTGCGTTGGTTTTCAGCGCCGTTTTGCTGAGTCTATTTCTCGCGGTGGTTGCCACACCTGCGCTGGCTGCCGGGGAGCACGGCACGCTGGTGCGAGTGGCGGAGATTTATCTTTCACCGGACATCAACTCGACAAAAATGGCGGAGGTCGAACGGGGGCGCGAACTGGTTGTGCTCGAGAACTCGAGTGGAGGCTGGGCGCACGTCGAAGCATTTCTCGGGCCCGAAAAAACTGTGAGCGGGTGGATTCTGGACAAAGGATTCGTGCGCAGCACGAATCCGGATGGAGACAAGATCGTATTCGGCGAGGCCGCGGATTCGGAAGAGGAGGCCAGTCGGCGCCACGGACGGAAAGGCGCGGATCAGGATGCGTTGCGACTTTACTATCGCGTCTATGACCTGTTTCCAAACTCGCCGCTGGCAGCGGAGTCGCTGTACCGGGCTGCCGATATCAAGTGGCAGATCGAGCGCGCCGATGTGATGTCGCGGCCGTCGGCGAAGGAACGCGATCCGGGGTTGCGCGAAGGCATGAACGAAGAGTGGATGAAAGAAGTGATGAAGAAATTTCCCGGGACCAAGTGGGCAAACCTGGCGGCGTTTCATCTGATCGAGAACAAACTTTGCGGCGAGTGGCAAGGGAGTTCGAAGTGTCCGGATAAGGAAGCAGACCATTACGAGAAGTACGCGGCCGATCGTCCGGGGTCTCCAGCCGCGCCGCAGGCGCTGTACCTGGCGGCGAAGCGGCGGGCGGCGCTGGTGGACATCTATAAGACTGAAGAACAGGGCAAGAAGGCCGAGGAGTCGAAGGCGCGGGCGATCGCGCTGACGCAGAAGATCGTGCAGCAGTATCCGCAGACGGACTGGGCGGCGCGGGCGCAGAGTTTGATGTTTCTCGTGCAGCAAGATGTGCCGACGTTTGGGAACGCGGTGGAGTGAGGGGACAGTACTCAGTATTCAGTACCCAGTAGCCAGTTCTCAGTTTTCAGTTTTCAGTTCTCGGTTCTCGGTTCTCGGTTCTTAGAAGCTGTCTCATAAGTTCTAAAATTTGTCATCCTAAGCGAAGCGAAGGACCTGCTTTTTCTCGACCAGCCTGACCTTATGCCGGAGCCATGTTAATCAGACAGCTTCTTAGTACCCAGTACTCAGATCACGCCCAAGCGTTTCCCGTACCTAACTTCACAATCTGATCTCTCCGAAACTCTGGGATACTTGAGTTTCTCCCCGGAGGTCTCTTGAACACCTACTTGTTATCAGTGCTGCTGGGAATTGTCGAGGGGTTGACGGAATTCTTGCCGGTAAGCTCGACGGCGCATTTGCGAATCGCCGAGAGCTTGCTGCACGTTTCCTTGTCAGATGGCTACTGGAAGATGTACTCGATTGTGATCCAGCTAGGCGCCATTCTTTGCCTGCCGGTGTATTTTCGAGAGCGGATTGCGAAGTTTCTTTCGACGTTTCCCGGAGGGGAGCGCGGCGACCGGACCGTGCTGACGCATCCACTGAGCCTGACGGTGATTGCCTTCGTGGTGACCGCGATTCCCACCTATCTGCTGATCAAGGTCATCGGCAAGAACCTGGAAAGCTTGCAGGTGATCGGTACTTCGCTGCTGCTGGGCGGCATCGTGATGTGGGTGGTCGACGCGATGAAGGCTCCGTGGGAGAAGGCGGGACCGGGCGCGGCAGGTACGAAGATTCACACCTGGCGGATGGAGGACATGAGCCTGGGACAGTCGATCTGGATCGGCGCCTGTCAGATCCTGTCAGCGGTGTTTCCCGGGACGTCGCGTTCGATGTCGACGATTGCGGGCGGGCAGTTGGTGGGCATGTCGAGGGCGGCGGCGCTGGAGTTTTCGTTTTTTCTATCGATGCCGACGATGATCGTGGCTACCGGATACACGTTGCTGAAATCGCTGCGGGGGAAGGGCGAGAACCCGATTGGGGTGTCGCAGATTACGGGCGATCAGTGGGTCGTGCTGGCGATCGGATTTGTGGTGTCGTTCGTGGTGGCCTACGGCAGCGTGGCCTGGTTTATGGCGTGGGTGCGCAAGCGCGGGTTTGCACCGTTTGCCGTGTACCGGATTATCCTGGGGATTGTGGTGCTGGCCTTTGCGGCGAAGATGGGGTAGGAGCAGGTCACAGGGGACAGGTGACAGGAGGCGCGGCTGGCTTCTGGCGCCGGGTTTTTATTCCAGCGCTAAAAATCCCCGCCCAAGCTGAACTGGAGCGGAGCACCCGCCATCTTGCGGTTTTCTAGCTTGGACTCATTTCAAAAGAAAAATCCCCACCCTAACACCGCAAAAGGCGCGACGTTAGGATGGGCACCCGCTAGAGTGGGAAACTCCGTCAACCGCAAGAATGTAGAAGGGTGGGCCATCCGTCGGCCCAAAAGGCGGCTTGATCCGTCAATTCCTCAAAACGTGACGGTAATGAAGGAAAAGAAAAGTCAAGGTTATCACGCTGGCCACACAAAATAGAGAAGCGGTACCCGCTGGAATCCAGAACAAGCATATTCTCAACGCCGTGTTGCCCAGTCGTCCGGCCAAGAGGAACAGGGCGAACAACAAGATCGCGACCAGCCAGAACGACGGGGAAAGGGCGCTCTCGACGAGACCACCCGCGACAGCGGCCAGTCCAGTTGCTTTTTCCTGACTGATGCCGCGAAACGGTGACCACGGCCCTGGGAAGCATTCCGCCATAAATAGCGCAGCCAACAAGCTGAGAATGGCCTTGAAATAACTCATAACGCGGTCGGAGCGAGATTATACCCCGTGACGACCCACCGAACGGTCCATTCACAGCTTCGTCACGTCTTTGAGGGACGTAGGAAAGCTTTTACAACTGCAGCCTCATTTCGTTCGTCGGCGAGAAGCCCATCGATTCGTAGAGAGTTCGGCCGGTGGGACTGGCGTGCAGGATGATGGTGTCGACGCCGTTTTCGCCGCACCAGTCGAGGGCGACTTTCATGAGCTGACGGGCCAGCCCGCGGCGGCGGAAATCGGGATGGGTGTACACGTTGAGGATATTGCCGCGGCGCGCGCCCTGGCCAACCATGTGCGGGGGCCAGTCCATCAGCCACAGGCCGGCGCCGGCTGCTACGGAACCATGAGGCGAGCCCACCAGCCAGGCTAGATACTCGCTGGCGTTCATCTTCGCTAGCAGCCAAATGCGGAATTTCGCCGACATGGAACGCATCGCGGCCTGGTCGGTGTAGCCCATGTCCTCAAACATTGCTCTGCGATGTTCGACCAGCGTGTCGAGGTCGGCGGTCGAGGCGCGGCGCAGGATGAAGCCTTCGGGGAGAGGCATAGAGGGAACATTCTAACTGCACGGTTGCGGGTGAAGGCTGATGGCTCGTAGCTGATAGCAAGTGGCTGATGGCTTGTGGCTGATGGTGGTAGCGAGAAGCTCCTCGCTGCTGCTCACAGTTCATCGCTCGAAGCCTATGGCTCGTCCTTCCCATTACCTTCGTGATCTAGGGGTCGTTACTTGAGGGGACTAGATTGGACGCATGGGACTCTCGTCGATGGTGGTGTCGCGCGATTGGCAGGAAGTCAGCGTTTTGGAATGCATTCTTGGCGGGCTGCATATCGATTGCGAAGTGGAGTCGCATCCGGAGCGGGCACAGGCGAAACTGGCGCGCACGAAAGTCGACGCGCTCATTGTCGATTGCGACCTCAATGGCACGGACCGGTTTCTGCGCGACCTGCAACGGGACTCGCATTTCCCAGTGAATGTGCCGCTGGTGGTGATGAGCGGGCCTCGCGATCGCCACGAGATTGACGCCACCGGGGCGTTATTCAGTTTCGAGAAACCCATCTCGGTGGAGCAGGCAGTGCGGACGCTGTCGGCGGCGCGCAATCTGATTCTCGATGGACGCTTGCGCTATCACCGGCAGGCGGTCGAGGTGCCGGTGTCGTTGGTGTGCGGATCGCAAAAGAAGGTGTTCGCCGACCTCCTGAACCTGAGCCAGGGCGGAATCGGGGTGCATCTGGAGAAAGACCTGGATACGCGTCAGCCGATCCAGATTTCCTTCAAGCTACCCGGAACACGCTACACGGTGAAGGCCAAGGGCCAGATTGCCTGGACCGACCGGCAGGGCAATGCCGGGATCCGATTCCTCGATGTTTCGGCGCGATTGCAAAGGAGCTTGCAGCTCTGGTTGGCGCAGCAGTACTTCGCGCAGTAGCGCACCGCTTTTAGCGGAAAATCTGAAGTTCTCGCCACGACTTCGCCGCAGGCGATTTCCTTTTTCTAAACAACTTATCGAAAGCGTGGCAGGTCTTCTCGTGCAGTCGTCCTGCTTCCCTCGCCCAGAGCAAGCTTTGCCAGCCGGGCGCCAATGGTGCCACATCCCAGCCACGCGCATAAGCACCAATAGAGCGAGGTAAAGAAGCCGCAGATGCCTGCGGCGAGGGCAATCGCCTCGGGCCAATCGGGCAGGGTTTGCGCGATCGCCAAGTAGATGCAAAAGAACAACAGGATGGCCGATCCCAGCACCAGGCCGTCGGCCAATTTGGCCAGGCCGCTGGAGGAGATGGGACGAGGCCACCAGGAAAGCGACAGGCTACCGGCAACCGGGGCGGCGGCCGCGGCAGGCGCGTAAGCCGCGACTGCGGGCATACGGATGGCGGACCGGCGGGGTGCGGATAGGATCAGATCCTCGGGTTCAGCCGGCGTCAGAACGCGGGTGGATTGCTCAAGCCCACGGAAGAGGCTCAGGAAGATCCAATCGTTGACCTGACGGCGAACTTGCGGGGAAAGATGCAGGAAGGCCAGCCCGGCCTGGCCCGAAGGGTTCGCCCAGGTGACACGGGCTTGGAGATCGAAGCGGGTACGCGGATGGAGCAGATCGAAGCGCATACGCAACGTCTGGTTGGGATTCAAAGCCCCAACCGCCTGGATGGCGGCTCCGTCCTGGCTGAGATTGCGAATGATGCCGCCGTTGCCGTCATCGAGGGTCACGTAGACGAGCGATTGGATCGGGTGCCGGTAGTGCAGGCGACGGCTTTGGCGCACGGTGTCAGGGGCGGGTGAAGTCGCGATTCCGCCGGAAAAGGAATGCATCTTGAAATCTTAGCCCGGTAAACCGAGCCCTCCGCAGTAGCGGGGATGGTTCCAGCAAGCAGGGTTTCAGGATGCGCTGCGCCGTTCTGGCGACGGCTGTTGAGGCTGATGTTTCAGCCGCTGGGCGCGATCGTAAGCAAGCAATCGTTGCAGATCGTAGCTATAGGGCCCGTAACCGCGGAAGGCGTCCTCATCGAACAGGCGTTTGATACCGCACGCGGTGCAGACCTGGTAGGCGCATCCCTGAGAACGGATGGGCCAACTCATCTTGCTGTGCCAGCAGCCACGGAACAAAACGGCGGCGCCGGCCATACCGGTGGCGAGCAATCCCATGGGCCACAGCCAACGGGAGCGCTTCGCTTTTTTGGGGCCCGATTCCTGGTCTTGTTCCTGATCCACAACCAACCTGCGAGAAAAGCCTACCGCCACCAAGAATAAGCTGATTCGGGCGCCAGAGCAACGCTGGTGTCGGCGAAAGCTGTGGATGGACGCGGGTTCCGGATTGCCGAGGCTTCGTCAGCCGAGAGATTTTTGGGAATATCCGCGGGAATCGACGTGGAAGTGTGCCGGTTAGCCGTCCTCCCAATCTGGGAAGCCGGAAGCGAAAAAATCCGAGACCGAGAGTTTACGGTGACTTTCGTGTATTTCGGACGTTGCAACCCATAGAAAAGCCCGGTAATTTACCAGTAATGCCCGGTGGCGGGCGGGTAAAACCCGAAATGGCCGGACCTTCCGTAATGGGAAAGACGGCTCATTGACAAGGGGTACCGGTTCGACCACACTGGCTTTTTTGCACAACTTAGACACTTAACGCTAAACCCCTGCATGGCGAGCCATCCCTCCAACGCGGATCCTCTATTAACTCTTAAGTCGACCGTCGTTACCGGCGCGATTGAAGCAGGAGGCGATCAGCGGGAGGCGTTGCAAGCCCTTCTGGCATTCTCGACGCTTCACGAACAGATCCGCCGCCGTCGCGCGGAAGAGACACGGCGCTACACGGAAAGCCCGGCGGCCTCAGACAACGGCTGGGGATACGAACAATTCGTGCTGGATGAAGTGCTGCACCTGGTGGCCGAGCGGGCGCTGACCATCACCGGGGCGGACGGAATTGCGATTGCGCTGGCGGAAGGCGACGAGATCATCTGCCGGGCCTCGGCGGGCACGATGGCGCCGGACCGAGGCGTGCGGCTGGACGGTAAGGCAGGCTTTTCGGGCGCGTGTTTCCGCACCGGCCGCATTGTGCGCTGCGATGATTCCGAGCGGGATTCGCGTGTAAATGTTGAAGCATGCCGGCGGCTGGGTACGCGCTCGATGGTGGCGGTTCCGCTGCTTGGCCAGCAGAGCGTGGTGGGCTTGCTTGAGGCTTTTTCGACGGAGCCTTTTGGATTCAGCGACGGCGATGTGCGGAGTCTGAATCTGCTGGCGGAGTTGATTCTTGCCGCATTGAAGCCAGAGGACGAAGACCGGATCGTGCGCGCGGCGAAGGTGGCGGCCGCGGAACTGCAGTCAGCGGAGTTGCAAAGCCTGCGGCAGATCCCGATGCCCCCGGCGCCCCCGTTGCCGGTGCGCGACGCGGCTCCTGCGAATGTGCCGCTGGAATTCTCCAAGGAAGACATCGCTCCGGATCTTTACCAGGGCGAACCGACGAGTCATCGAATCGGCCTTTGGATTGGAGTGCTGGCGATGGCCGGCGTGCTGCTGGCCGGAGGCCTGTGGTGGCGATACCGGGGAACGGCGAAGGTTGCGACCGCGAACGCCACCTTAGGGCAGAGCGCAGAGCCAAGCGTACCGAGCTTAGCGGACACTTCCGCCACGCAAGGGGTAAATCCACCGGTGCCGGTATTGCCGGCCTCCACCGACGCCAGGAGCGGCGGCGCTGCGACGGTGAATGGTGTCCGGCACTGGAACCAGGATGGCGTGAGCACGGTGGTGATCGATCTGCAAGGCCCGGTGCAGTATCGCAAGAACCGGCTGCCGAATCCGGAGCGCATTTACTTTGATCTGCTCGACACGGCGTTGGCACCTGGTCTGAACGGTCAAGTGATCGGTGTAAACGACGGATTGATTGGGCGGATTCGCGTGGCGCAACCAGCCGACAAAGTCACGCGAGTAGTGCTCGAGACCAAAGCGGGATCGAGCTTCTGGGACAACCTCGAAGAAAATCCGCACCGGCTGGTGATTGAAGTGAGGAGTCCGGAAGCCGCGCAACCGAGCGTGCAACCGAAGCCGGGGATCGTGTCAGCCCCCGTACCGTCGGAGCAGACCAAGTTGCCGGCACCGCCGTCCAGCGAAGAGCGGACGCCAGCGGCGCATGGCGCAAAGTTGCGAATCGTGATCGATGCCGGGCATGGCGGGTGGGACCTGGGCACGGTGGGCCGCGGCGGCTTGCTGGAAAAGACACTCGTGCTCGATGTAGCGCAGAACCTGGGGCAAATGCTCGAGAGCAAGCTGGGCTGCGAAGTGATTTATACCCGCAAGGACGACAATTACGTATCGCTCGAGGAGCGGGCGGAAATCGCCAACCGGGCGCAGGCCGATCTGTTCATCTCGGTACATGCAAACTACAGCAGCCTGACTTCGGCGCGAGGCGTGGAGACCTATTATTCGAGTTTCTTCTCGCCGCCGGAAGCGCGGGAGATCGAGTATCGCGAGAATGCAACCGCGGTGAGGGCCACGCAGGCAAAGCTCTCGGGACGGGCCTTGAAAGACAAAGTCCAGGAATCGAGAAAACTAGCGGCGAGCGTACAGCGCTCGTTGTACGGAACGCTGGCGACGAAAGGTTCAGGGATCCGGGACCGGGGCGTGCGGGAAGCGTCGTTTGTGGTGCTGACGGGAACGGAGATGCCGTCGATCCTCGCGGAGATTTCGTTTGTGAGCAGTCCGACGGATGAGGAGAAGTTGCAGCGTCCGGAATACCGCCAGCAGATCGCGGAAGCGCTGTACAAAGGCGTGGAGCGCTTTGCAGCCACAGTGCACCACGTGAAGATGGCGACGAACGCGACGCCTTCGACCGGGCAGTAAAGGCGAGCCCTTCCCTACACATTCGCAACGAGCGGAGGGCAAGATGCCCTCGCTACAGCCGGCGGGACCCTTCGGCTCCGCTCAAGGCAGGCTGCCGCGCTAGAATCGTCTTTCGTCTACATTTCTTTTCATCTACTTCTCAATGAGGCTTGGCTTGGGCGACCGGGCCCACGCCGCCGTACTTCTCGAGCCATTTCAGTTCTTCACGGACTTTGATTTTTCCGTGCCAGGGATTCTTGTCGAGGGAGTGGCCTTCGCCGGGGAAAATCAGCAGTGTGCTGGGAATGCCCAGGGAAAACAGGGCGTGATCGAGGAGGTAGTCTTCGGAGACCGCCACGCGAATATCGTCGGCGCCGGCGACGATGTGGGTAGGCGTGCGGACTTTGTCGACTTGGAAGATGGCGCCTTCATCGTGGTAGCGCTTGGGAGCTTCCCAGGGACGCCCGCCGAGAAAAAAGGCGTCATCGAAAGTTGTGTCGTCGTTGCCCCAATTGCCAACGTGCTCGACGGCCCCGGCGCCGGTGACCGCCGCTTTGAAGCGTGGGGTCTGGGTGATGAGCCAATTCGTCATGTAGCCACCGTAGCTGTAGCCACCAACGGTCAGGCGGGCAGGATCGGCGATGCCGTCTTTCACCAGAGCGTCGACACCGCTGAGGATGTCTTTGCCGGGGCGGGAGACGATCTCAGGAACAATGCCAGTGTAGAACTTGTCGCCATAGCCGGTGGAACCGCGATAGTTGGGTTCGAAAACGAGCCAGCCGTTGGTGGCTGCGAGGCGATCCCACTGGTACCAGTCAGCCTCGAAGTGATTGCCGTCCGCGTCGTTGGGACCGCCGTGAATGAAGGTGAACATGGGGAGGTTCTTCGCTTCGAATTTTCCGGGCGGGTAGATCAGCATGCCCTCGACGCGAGTGCCATCGTCGGAGGTCCACTGATAGGGCTTCGCCATGGGAAGGTCGCGCTCGGTGAACAGTTGATTGAAGGACGTAATCGGGCGAGCCTGCTCGAGTTTGTCGGGGCCGTCGGCAAGGTACACCTCCGCAGGGCGATCGAAGGAAGAGTAGACGAGCGCAACTCGCGGAGAGTTATCAGCCGCAGAGACTCGGTCGTAGGTACCTGGCCACCCGTGACGCTGAGCAAATGCAGACTTGGGACTCGCCTGTGAGTACAACTGGACCTCGGTCCCCAGCCGGGCAGCGGCGAGAATGTTGCCATCGGGAAGCAGGGTGAAGCGGCCTACCGACCCGCTGAAATCAGCGACCCAGCGTTGCACGTCGCCCGTGTTGGCGTCGAGCCAGTAGAGGCGATCCTGATAGTCGACGTACTTCCCTTCGACCGATCCGTAGGTGACGCGAAAAAAGAGGTGATGGCTGTCGTTGGACCAGCGCAAGTCTTCCTCAAGCGCTTCGTTGTGGGTTAACTGGCGGGGAAGAACTTCGGCGGAGTCGCTGGTGAGATCGACGCTGTAGATCTCGAAGTCAGCTGTTTTCTCCATGCGTTGAGAAACAGAGGTTGTGACGAAGGCGAGGCGGCGGCCGTCGGGAGCAACCTCGATTTGCTGAATGCGCCAGGGAGTGTGGGCAAACGCACGAGCAGTGGTGGTCAGATGCGAGCGTTTTTCCGCTTTGGTGGTTTCTCGCGTGCCGCTGGCCGCGTGGCGTTCAAGAGCGTGCGCGAGATCGAGACTGTAAATCACGTCGCCGCGCTCCGCGGCGCGATACTGGCGCGTATCTTTCCAGAGTTTCGTGTAAGCCTCTTCTTCGTCCTTGTCCCTGGGAGTGCGGGTGGCGAAATATATTGCCTTCGAATCGGGGGACCACGCGAAGGCGTGAACTTCTTCCTCGCCGAACGTAAGCGGAAACGCCTCGCCCCCGTTGGGCGAAATGAGATAGACCTGGGCGGCGGACTTGTCAGAGGCACTGGCTTGGCTATCCTCGTCGTCATCATCCCCATCTTTGCCGCCAGTAAATCTGCGCTCAGAGAGAAAGGCGATCCAGCGGCCGTCCGGGGACCAGAGTGGAGTCGTGTCCTGACCCGACTGGGTGAGCCGCATGAGTGAGCCATTGGTGGGGGTGCCCCCGTCGCGGTAGAGCCAGAGATCGGTTTGGAAGATCTGACGATCCCAGTCTGCGCGCTCGGCGGCGATGACGACCGAGTTTCCGTCGGGGGAGATCTCGACAGCGGGAATTTCGACGTAGTTGAAAAATTCGTCGAGAGTGATCTTGGGCTTGTCGGCGGCGAAGCTGAAAGACGCCAGCAAAACGAGGACAGCAGCAAGGGGGACCGGGGGACGAGTCATAGGAAAGGAACGAATAGAGATATCATCGGCGCGGATGCGGATGCAAATCGAAAGGCGGGCGGGTTGTGATCAGGAGTGTTATGCTGCACGGAATGCTCGTTCGTCTTCGCTACGGAGAGAAAATATTTGTCTGGGCCGGTTGCGCGATTGAGAGGCATGGGGTCGTTCGACTGCGTTCGGCTAGCGCCTCACTTCGCTCACGATGACAGACTGACTTGGGACATGGGGTCAGGGAACGGGTTCCGCGCTCTTCAGGGCGTCGTCGAGATCCTGGCTCGACTTGGCTGCATTGGCCTCCACGAGACGCCAGCCATCATCGTAGTGCTTCATCGAGACGGTCGATTTGTACACGAGGCCGCCGACATTCAGGGCGGAGCCGACTTCATTCAACGGAACCCAGCGCCAGGTGAAGTCGACGTCGGCGACATTTCCGTTTTTGCTGATGCCGGTGACAGCGACCAGTTCCCTTCTCGCGGTCGGGACGCTGAAATATTCCTTGCCGGCTTCGGTGCCGCGAATCAAGTCATGAAACGTGTCGACACCAACGGGCGTGAGCGCAACCTCGAAGCACGGCGGCGGCGTGATCTCTGGCGGACATGGTGTTGGGCTGCCGACGACCCAGCCGCGACGTTGCAGTACCAGGTATTGTGGTGACGAAAAATCCTTGCCGGAAACTGGACCGATACGCAGCCAGAACTGTTGCTGGGTGGTGAAGATATCGGATCCAGCAATCAGGGCGGAAGCGAGGCGGCGGGTGAGAAAGTCCCGCGGGGAGCATGCGGTCAGTAGGCACAGCCCAGCCAGAATGAGACAGATTCTTCTCATCGATACTGAGGAACGGTTCTTTCGCTTAGCGTCGATGTGCGATTGTAACCAAACCTGAAGCACGATGCGGCAGGAAAGGATGGGAAGCAATCTGGCCGCGGAATTGCACGGCCCAGCGGCCGGGAATCGCTGTGCCGCATTCAGGACACGTGCCGGTGGGAGTAATCCGGTAATCTTCGATTTGATAACTGAAGCGCTGGATGAGCGTGGCACTGCAGTTCGAACAGCGCGTGTCTTCGAGTCGGCCGACGCGGCCCGGCAGGTTGCCGGCATAGATGTAGCGCAGGCCGGCGCGCTTGGCGATCTCTACCGCCCGCAGAAGATCTTCAGGGCGGGTGTTGGCGGGATCGGTCATCTTGTAGTCCTGATGGTATGCCGTCACGTGCCATGGGATATCGGGAGAGACACTCGCAACAAATTCTGTCAGGCGCTGGAGTTCGTCGTCGGAATCATTGAAGCCGGGAATCAACAAGGTGACGAGTTCGAGCCACAGGCCCATGTGATGAAGGCTTCGGATGGTATCGAGGATAGGCTGCAGGCGGCCGCCCAGCTGGCGATAGTGGCGATCGTCGAAACTCTTGAGGTCGACTTTATAGAGGTCGAGCCAGGGGCGGAGATACTCGAGCACCTGTGGCGTGCCATTGCCGTTCGAGACGAAGCCGGTAATGAGTCCGGCGGCCTTAGCTTCTTTGAGAATCGCGACGGCCCACTCGGCGGTGATGAGGGGCTCGTTGTAAGTGCTCACCAGGACCTGGGCTCCTTGACGCAGAGCGTCGCGCACGAGGGCTTCAGGTGATGCCTCCATCGGTGGGGACACGGCTTGCGGATCGCGTAGCGCCTGGGACGTAACCCAGTTCTGGCAGTAGGCACAGTGCAGATCGCAACCCAGCATGCCGAAACTGTAAGCGAGCGCTCCGGGATAAGCGTGGAAGAACGGCTTCTTCTCGATGGGATCGCATTGCACGCCGCCGACGTAACCCCAGGGAACGTACAGCGTGCCACCTCGGTTGAAGCGAACTTTGCAGACACCGGGCTGACCGTCGGGGATGGGACAGCAGTGACCGCAGGCAAAGCAGCGGACGCGGTTGCGATCGAGCTTCTCGTAGAGGTCGCCTTCGCGCACCCGCTCATTCACGATTTCGCGAAGGGTCGCCATGAGAAACCTGCTCCTATTTTACTGCGGCTGGAGCGCAAAACTGGCGGTCAGTAAGAGGCTTCGCTATTCATCAGCGGGGGATGTTGTTTGAGGAAATCGTTGGCCTCCCGCTGAATCGCCTGGGCCTGGGCGCGAGTCAGTTGCGAGGTCATGAAGGCAACGCGCACTTTGCTCGCTTCTTTCCCACCGGCCCGGGCTAACACGGACCAGAAATAGGCCTTGGTGACATCCTTGGGCGCGCCATGGCCGAGCCAGTAGTAGGCGCCAAGCGTGTCCTGCGCGCCGACGTGACCTTGTTCCGCAGCTTTCAGGAACCAGTGCAGGGCGACGGTGTAGTCCTGCTGTACGTCTTCGCCGGTTGCGTAGCGGGTGGCCAGCGCGACCTGCTCGTAGGGATCGCCGAGTTCGGCACGCTTGCGTACGTCTCCCAGACTGACCGGCTGAGATGGAGTGGGAGCGCGTGGCGCAACGTCCGCGGCAGGCCGGGTCTCGGCTGGGATCGGGCTCTGATGCGAGGATGGATGAATCTTCTCGATCACCCAGGGCGCGAGCAGATAGGCCAGCACCAGAACAATCGAGCCAGCCGCGATCAAGAGCAGCATCAGGTGGCGCCTGGGGAAATGGATGCCCCGGGCAGGATCGGATTCTTCCAAGGTGGAGGAAAACGGAAAGCTGCCAGAAGCGCCAAACGAAGGCGCAAAGGAAGAGCTGGAATTGCCCTCTCGTGGCGGACGGCCGCGGGCCGCACGATTCACGGCCGCGAGCACGGTGTCGGCCAGGCGTTGCAACACAGTCCCGTCACGGTCGTTGAAGGCGTGCACTTCGGAGGAGAACACTTCGAGCAAGCCAACGACGGTTTCGCCCAGCCGAATCGGCACAGCGATCATGGAGCGAATGCCGAGCATGCGGCAACTTTCGCGATCGACGCGGGGATCGATTTCGGCGTCGTCGCAGCGCTGCAGAAATCCGGTGCGCGCGCAGTAGCCGGAAAAACCGGAGCCCACTTCCAATTGTGCGTTGACGGGGGGCGCATCGCCCGAGCTGGCGCGGCAGACCATGCCGCGAGTTTCCGCAAGCGCGATGGCACATCCGCTGGCGCGAGTGAAAGCGCGCGCTCTTTCGGCGATGAGTTGCAGAGCAAACTCCAGATTGGAGCCTTGGGCTTCGACCTCGCGCTGCACGGCGGCAAGCGCGGCCAGAGTCGAGGTGTAGTCGGCGCGAGATTCGTCGGCAGGGCCCAGGGCGAGGGGTGTAGACGAGGGGGCAGGAGGTTCGTCCTCCGTCTGATCGCCATAACGGGCCGCATAGTTGGCTGCGCCGACCATCGCGTTCAGAAAGAGCCATTCGCGAAGCTTGCGTCGCGATTCCTGTGGCATCTCGGAAAAGCAGACCCCGATCCGTCCATTCCGTTTCGCCCACACGACGTACCCGGTGGTATGGACGTAGGTTCGAGTTTCGGAGAGGTCAAGACAAAGATTCAGCGTTCCGCTTGTGTCCCAAGCCGAAGAAGTCTGAATCGAAGCGCCGCGTTCGCTGATGTTGACGACCTCGCTGAGATCGAGAACCATGTCGTCGGAGTTGCCATTCAGGCTGACGTAGGCGGGAGTGTGCACGCGATGGCGGACGGTTTGGCGACGGTTTCGCGGGAGAGGCTTCGGGTTGCGGAACGGAGCGGCGGTCTGAGGCCCGAGGGGATCCATGTCCGTGATGGAAACTCAATATTACCCTGATCTGCGCAGAAAGAAAGTGTTTCCCATCACAGTCAGAAGGACATGGCAGAAACTGTCAGTGGTGAAATTTGGACAATGTACCAGGCCGATTAGGCGGGCCACTTTTGCCGTACCGGACGCATATGCGTCAGCCGGGTCATGGCCGCGACCATGACACTCGAGAGCAGCTGCATGGTCGCGATGTCGCGATGGTCGAAGGCGTAGGGCACCGAGGACAGCACCTCAAACAGGCCAAGTGTCCGGCGATAGTGGCGAAGCGGGGCGACGAGGATGGAGCGGGCTCCCAGCCGCCTGCAGCTGGCGAGGTCCACGCGCGGATTGGTTTCGGCGTCGTGACAAAGAAGAATTTCCCCCGTGCGCACACATTCGGCGGATAGTCCGGAGTCGGTCTGCAGGTGGACACCGAGGTCGGGAGCAGTGCGTCCAGCGCGTGCGCGGCAAATGATCTCGCCACCGTTTCGCAAAGCTATGGCGGCGCCGGTGGCGCCGGTGAGCGATTGAGCGCGCTCGGCAATGATGGCGATTCCAGGCTCGAGTTCCAGTTCATGGGGGTGAATCTCGAGTTCCGTTCCGATGGCTTCGGAACCGGTACGCTGGACGTCAGAGACACCGGCGGTGCGAAGATGATGCCTTCCGGCGTGGAGCGCGACTGAGGCCGCAGGCTTTTTCTCTGGGAACGCGACCGGCTCTGGGACGGAGCGCAGCAAATTGCGCACAAGCTGGTCCAGTTCAGCGTCGGCGATCAGGTGCGCGGTCTCTTTGCCGCGGAGGGAGCCGCCAAGAACTCGCGAAAGGCTCATTTGCGCTTTACTGCCACAAGCCAGGCAGTAGGGCGTGCTGTTCTCGCAAATCAATTCGCATTCCGCGCAAAAAACCGCACTTTGCAGGGAAAGAAAATGAGCGTTTCGAGCTGTTGCAAAACCTAGATACATTGTTTTCTGACTTTCTGCTGCTGATGCAACGCAGGTGAAGGTAAATGCACTATGCAAGGGGAAGAAGTGGCTGTAGTGGTTCGGGGCTGTGGATAAGTTGTGTGAGCGCGACGGCGCCCAAAAGGCCCGTCTGGCTTAGGAATGGAGCGTTCCGTGAGGACTTCCCACGTGAACTGGAAGGGTACTCGGAAGGCTACGTTTCGCTGACAGGGCCGTTTTCGGGGTATATACTTTTAGCTTCTCGCGCGGGCGGCTGAAGGGGGGACGGCCAGCCCGGGTTTCCCCCTCTGCGAGAAATCCGTCTTCCTCATTGCCACACAGGAACTCATGGGAGAACAGGGCCGATTCCGGCGCGACAATGAGCCGTTAAGGCAAGCCGAAGGTGGTGCGGCGGTACGTTCGCCGTCCAGTGCTCCTGGAAGTTCCCCGTCTGATCTGCCGCCTCCCTCGGACGCCCCTACGCTGGTACCTGAGGGCTCTGGGTCAGATGCTCCCACGTTGCCGCCTTTGTCACCGCTACCATCTTCTGAACAACCCACCCTCGCCGACGGAATGACGCTGCCGCCGCGTAGTGGTGTGCCTACCTGGGCAGGTTCTGCGGCGCAGCCGACCTTTGTGGCGGGAACCATTCTCGCAGGGCGCTACAAGATTCTAGCGACGCTCGGGGAAGGCGGCATGGGAGCCGTCTACAAGGCTCACGATCTCGAAGTGGACCGCCTGGTCGCGTTGAAAGTGATTCGCCCGGAACTGGCCAAGAACCCCGCCATCATCGACCGCTTCAAGCAAGAGCTTCGGCTTTCGCAGCGGGTCACGCATCGCAACGTGATCCGCATTTACGACCTCGGCGAAGGCGATGGCGTGAAGTTCATCACGATGGAGTTCATCGAGGGCCATGACTTGCGCAGCCTGATTCACGAGCGCAAGAAGTTCGCGCCCGAAGAGTCTGTCGCGATCATGGAGCAGATCTGCCTGGCGCTGGACGCGGCGCACAGCGTCGACGTGATTCACCGGGATTTGAAGCCGCAGAACGTGATGCGCGACAACTTGGGAAGAATCCTGGTGATGGACTTCGGGCTGGCGCGCACGGTGGCGGGCGACGGAATGACGCAGACCGGGGCGCTGGTCGGGACCATGGAATATATGTCGCCCGAGCAAGCCCTCGCCAAGGAACTCGATCAGAGGTCTGACATTTTCAGCGCTGGTTTGATTTTCTACGAGCTGCTGACCGGGCAGATGCCGTACCGCGCCGACAGTGCGCTGGCCAGCCTGATCCGCCGGACACAGGAGCGCGCGAAGCCAATCTCCGAGTTTGACAAGACGATTCCTCAAGGCTTAAGCAACGTCGTGAGCAAGTGCCTGGAGCGCGAGCCGGCGGCGCGGTACCAGACGGCCAAGGAGCTTTTGTCGGACCTGGGAGCGTGGCAAGGAAAACGCGAAGCCGGGGCCATTGCGTTTCAGAGCGTCAAACCCTGGGGTCAGACGGTTCCGTGGCAGTGGATTGGCGGTATTGCGGCGGTGTTGATCCTGGCCGTGCTGGGATTTGTGTTCCGCGACAAGCTGCGCTTCGGCGGTAAGGCTGCGTTGAACGGTAAGCCGGAAGTGGCGCTGGCGATTCTTCCCTTCCGTAACGTAACCCAGGATTCGTCGCTCGACTGGTACGGTCCAATGCTGGCGGACATGTTGAGTTCCGACGTTGGTCAGTCGGCGCATCTGAGCACGGTGTCTCCTGACCGCATGCATCAGTTGCTGCATGATCTGCGCATTGGAGCCGACACGGTAGTCGATCCCTCGATCCTGCAGAACGTGGGTGAGCAGAGCCATGCGGACACGTTGATCTGGGGGCAGTATGCCAAGTTCGGCGACCAGATTCGCATCGACGCAAATCTTCAGAATCTGAAGAGTGGAAAAACCACCGCGTTGAAAGCCCAGACCACGGAGAAAGATCTGCCCGCGGCGATCGACGGGCTGGCTGACTCGATTCGCAAGAATCTGGCGCTCTCGAGCGACGTGGTGAAGGAACTGCAGTCGCAGGCGTTCAAGCCATCGACCAGTTCGATTGCCGCATTGCGGGACTACGATCAGGGCGTGCAGCTGATGCGGCAGGGCAAGAATCTCGAAGCGTCGAAGCTTCTGCAGTCGGCGATTTCCGCGGATGGGCAGTTTGCCTTGGCATACTCCAAGCTCAGCGAGACCCAGGCGGCGCTGGGCTACGACAATGACGCGGACGAGTCGTCGCGCAAGGCGGTAGATTTCAGCTCTTCCCTGCCCGTGCGGGAACGCTACCTGATTCTCGCCAACCGCGCGCGTGTGACCCACGATAACAAGAAGGCGATCGAGTATTACGAAAACCTGGTGAAAGGTTCACCGGAAGATCTCGACGTGCAGCTCGCTTTAGGCGGGCTGTACGAGGCCACCAGCGAACTCGACAAGGCACGGGACCATTACTCCTTCGTGTTGCAGCGCGACCCTCAATCCACCGACGCTTTGCTGGCCATGGGGCGCGTGGAAACCATGGGCGGCACTCCGCAGAAGGGTTTGGAATACTTCGAACGGGCGCGCAGCCTTGCGGTGCAAAGCGACAACCAGGAGACGAATGCCGCCAGCCTGCACGCCATTGGGGTGGCTTACCGGATGCTGAATAAACCGGAAGAAGCGCTGAAAAACTTTCAGGAATCCCTCGATATCAAGCGGAAAATCGGGCAGAAGCGGGGCATGGCAGTCACGCTGAACGAGGTGGCGAAGCTGCAAGCGCAACTGGGAAACAGCAAGGCGGCG
>Ga0307478_10001676_pt1 | contig 18628 bp, 12 predicted proteins | sample atmos_gasesECM4C_2_FD_203713 | JGI IMG/M metagenome (GOLD analysis project Ga0307478, IMG submission 203713) | Hardwood forest soil microbial communities from Morgan-Monroe State Forest, Indiana, United States - atmos_gasesECM4C_05 | ecosystem: Environmental > Terrestrial > Soil > Temperate... | reverse complement strand
TGAACGCGCAATATATCCGCAACCTGATTCTGATTGCGCACGCGCTGCACGACCACATCGTCCACTTCTATCAGTTGTCAGCGCTGGATTGGGTGGATGTATTGCAGATTCCGAAAGCCGATCCGGCGGCCACTTCGAAGCTGGCGGAGAACCTGTCGCCATGGACACGGAACTCGCGCAACGAACTCAAGGCCGCTCAGGATCGGGTCAACGCCGTGGCAGCGAGTGGGCAACTGGGAATATTCGCAAACGGATATTGGGGACATCCGGCGATGCGGCTTTCACCAGAAGTCAATCTGCTGGCGTTTTCGCATTACGTGCAGGCGCTTGAATTTCAGCGCAAGGCGTTGCAGGTCGTGGGGATCCTGGGATCGAAGACGCCGCATATTCAGAATTTGACTGTAGGCGGAGTGGCCAATGCCATCGATCTCGACAGCCAGGCGGCGCTCGGCATGGACAAACTGGAGATGATCCGGACCCTGCTCGAGCAAGTCACCAGCTTCGTGCAGCAGGTGTATTTCGTGGATGTGTGCGCGGTTGCCGCCATGCATCCCGATTGGTTCAAGATTGGCAGCGGCGTGAAGAATTATCTTGCGGTGCCCGATCTGCCGCTCGACAGCCGGGGCTCGGCGTACGACTTGCCCGGCGGCTACATTCGAAACGGCGACCTGGCGGGAGTGAAAGGATTCCAGACGGCTTCTGATCCGATCTTCCGGCAATCGGTGAGTGAAGACGTGATGCACGCCTACTATCAAGGCAATAAAGCGCTGCATCCGTGGGTGGGTGAGACCGAACCCGCCTTCACCGGGTGGGATGGCGAACAGAAATATTCCTGGGTGAAGGCACCGCGCTTCAACAACGAACCCATGCAGGTGGGTCCACTGGCGCAGGTGTTGATTGGCTACGCGCAGGGACACTCGCTCACGCGCAAATACACAGATCTGGCCATCGACAAGATTGCGGCGATCGGCGGTGTCCGACCGACTCCGGCGATGCTGCACTCCACACTCGGACGCCACGCTGCCCGGGCCATTCGTGCCTGCATGCTGGCGGAACTGGCGCAGAAACACCTTCAACTGCTCGTCGATAACATCGCGAAGGGCGATTACACGGTTCACAACCAGCCGGTCCTGCCGTCGCACGAGGTGCAGGGGGTCGGAACGCACGAAGCACCGCGCGGCACGCTCTCGCATTGGGTTGTGATCAAGGACGAGAAAATCAAGAACTACCAGGCTGTGGTTCCTTCTACGTGGAACGCCAGCCCGCGCGATCGCGCCGGCGCACACGGTCCGTACGAGGCCTCGTTGCTCCATACGCCGCTGGCGCGTCCGGAAGAGCCGCTGGAAGTGTTGCGGACAGTACACTCGTTCGATCCGTGCATGGCCTGTGCCTGTCACGCATTCGATCCCTCGGGACGGAAAATTGGAGTGACGAAGATCCTGTGAAACGCGTGCTCATTGGCGGGATTGGCAACGTACTGCTCGGCGACGACGGCGTCGGTCCGTACGTCGTTCATTTGCTCGAGTCGGAGTACGAGTTCGACGACAACGTTGAAGTGGTCGATCTGGGCACTCCGGCGCTCGATCTGACTCACCGGATTGCAGGGTTGGATGCAGTGATATTCGTCGATTCGGTGGCGAGTGATGATCCTCCGGGTACGGTGGTTCTTTACCGCAAAGAAGACATTGTGAGAACCATGCCGGCGCCGAGGCTGGATCCGCATTCTCCGGCGCTCTCCGAGTGCCTGATGATGGCCGACATGCTGGGCACAAGCCCGCGGAGTGTGCTGCTGATCGGAATCGTTGGTGAGCGTTATGAGGGTGGAGAGCCGCTGACGACCGCGGTCCGCGGATCCGTTCAGCACGCGATTGCGGCTATTCTTGCGGAACTCAAGCGGCTTGGTGTCGGCTTGCAGAGAAGAGCCGTCGTAATTCCTGACTGCGGCAACACCATCATTGACCAACTGCTATCCGCGTCTATTTAGTCTTCATCTCGTCCCACGCATAAAAGCGAGAATGCCGCCCCTACGGGGCTCGCAGCTCTTTCCTAACCTCACCCGGCACTGCCGTGCCGGGCTTTCAAATACCGCCGCTTTGCGGCTGGGATCACTTAGTGAGGCGTCAGCTAATTCAGCCCAAGATTATTGGTGGCGATATCGACGATCGCTTTGCTGATTGTCAGCGAGGCGGTGGCTGCCGGCGAAGGAACGTTCAGAACATGCAGCACTTTCCCGGAGGGCACAAACTGGAAGTCGTCGACGAGAGCTCCGTCAGGCTTGAGAGCCTGAGCACGCACGCCCGAACCGCCGGGCACAAGGTCGTTATCGCTGACCTCGGGAAGCATGCGCTGAAGCGCTCGAACGAATGCCGGCTTCGAAAGCGAGCGACGCCATTCGTCGAAACCGTTGCGCCAGTGTTGCCGGGCCATTCGCCAAAAGCCGGGAAAGACAATCGAAGAAGCGAGGTCTCGCAGGTTGATGTCGGTGTGGCGATAGCCTTCGCGCGCGAGCGCGAGCACGGCGTTCGGGCCAGCATCCACCTTGCCTGAGATCCGCCGGGTAAAGTGCACGCCCAGAAAGGGAAATCGCGGATCGGGCACAGGATAGATGAGGGCCTTCACCAGCAAGGCTCGCTCTGGCCGCAAATCGTAGTATTCGCCGCGAAACGGGACAATCATCACTCCGGGATCGTCTCCGGCCATGCGGCTGATGCGATCGCTGTAGAGCCCGGCGCAGTTGATGAGCGCTGACGTTGAGAAAGCCCCACGCAGCGTTTCGATGACGATTTCGTCGGCGAGGCGACGGATGCTCGTGGCGCGCGCGGAGGTGAGCACGGTGCCGCCGGCGGCGGAGATCAATTCTGCGTACTTCTCGCAGACGAGTGCGTAGTCGGTGATTCCCGTCGAAGGCACAACGAGGGCCTGCAAGCCGCGGGCGTGCGGTTCGATTTCTCGGAGTTCCTCCCGTCCGATCAGATGTAGACCGGTCAGACCATTGGCCTCGCCGCGCTGCCGCAAGCTCTCCAGGCGCGGGAGTTCGTCGGCGCTGGTTGCAACGATGACCTTGCCGCAGACCTGGTGAGGAATCCCGTGTTCGCGGCAGAACTCGACCATGGCAGCGGCTCCGGATACGCACAGGCGAGCTTTCAACGAGCCGGGCTTGTAGTACACGCCGGAGTGAATGACGCCGCTGTTGTGTCCGCTTTGATGGCGGGCAACGCCGTCTTCTTTTTCAAGAACCAGAAGGCGAAGATGCGGAAAACGGCGGGTGATTTCGAGTCCAACCGCCAACCCCACCACACCGCCGCCGATAATAATTACGTGGAACCGAGAATCAGTCATCGAGGATGCGGACTGCCACTTTTACGAGCCGGAAGGTTCGAGGCTACCTGCCAAAGCAACGCACTAGTTTACGACTAGAGTCACTTGTGTGCTCTGTCCCGCGTCGGTGGGAGTTCCCGCCGAGCTACCGGTTACAGTGATCTTGTAGCTCCCGGGTGGCGTACCCGGATGACCGCCACCACCACCGCCTCCGCTGCCGCCGCTGCTGGCGCCTCCGCAAGAGGTCAGGATCAGCAAGAAGACGACCAAGAGGCTGAACATAGCCAAGCCTGCGACTCTGCGGTTTTTTGTGCTGCACCCAGTTCCCCAGACAATCGCAATTCCGGGCAACAGCCAAACCGCATAAAACAGGTTTCTGTATTCCAAAGCAGCCGTCTTGGATGTCGTCGTGACCGTCATAACGACCGTCGCGGGCGAATTGCCTGGCGTCACCGGTGCGGAAGGATTGAACAGACACTGCGCCAGCGCTGGTAGTGACGAACAGGCAAGGGTCACCGCGCCGTTAAACGATGAGCCCAGCGGCTGAATCGTGAGATTGTAGGGGCCGGTGGTTTGTCCGGCGCTCACCGTCTGACTTGGAGTCGAAGCCGTAACCGCAAAATCTTGGCCTACATTCAGCGAGACCGTAAAGGAATGATTCGGAGCCCCAGTCGTGTCCTGGGTATCGATCTTGATGTGGTAGTTGCCCAAGGCCGCATCGTTAGACACGTTGACTGTTGCGGTGATGTTGGCCGTTCCGCCGCTTGCGACGCTGATCGGATTCACAGGAGAGATCGTGCAATTGGCTCCCACCACAGCACTCGCATCGCAGGTTGCGTTGATCTTGCCGCTGTAAGAACTCAATGAAGTCAGGCTGACGTTCGCCGTTCCCTGGTCGCCGGGAGCCAGCGATAAAGTCTGCGTTCCCGAGATCAAATAGTCGCCAACGTTGAAGGGCACCGCCACGGAATGTGTGACCGAACCGGATTTTCCGCTGATCGGAACTGAATAGCCTCCAGCGGTGAAGCTTGCGCCGTTGATGGTGAGGGTAGCCGTTGCCGGATACGAAGTGACCGAGGTCGGGCTGATACCGCAACTGCCGGCACCATACGTGGCTGGGCAGTTGAGGGTAACGGCGCCAGCGAAGCCATCCTGTGAGGTGATCAAAATAGGCCCACTTACACCACTGCTGCCGACATTCACCTCCGGGAATGCGGAGGGCTCGCTGATCACGAAGTCCGGATTCGCCGTGACGTTCAGCGCGAACGAAGCGGTCAAGGCCGAAGAAGCGCCGGCAGTTGTCGCCTGGATCGTCACGTTGTACGCGTTGGGCGCGGTCGCCGAGGGCACCGCCACCCTGGCTGTCATATTAACTGGGCTAGTGGAACTGGGATTCACGCTAGTTCCGGGAGTGAGGGTACAGCTTGCGCCAGGGATGTTCGGGGTGCAGGACACAGTGACGCTCTGATTGAAGGATCCTGAGGCCGTGACCTGAAAGTTTACTGGAGATGACGTGGTTCCGCGCGGTACGGTCACAGATGACGGAGTTGGCGCAGTCATCCCGAAATTCACGACATGAAGTGTTACTGGAAGCAGATGCGTGATGTGTTTGGAGTCTGCACCGAAGCCCTGCACGTTGAAGTTGTTATCACCAACAGCTCCACCGACAGTAACGGTAAACCGAGTGTTGGCCGCCGGAACCAACGCTGGCGGAGCGATCGCGCAAGTGCTCGGCGCAGACGTGGCGCCGGCGACGCAACTCAGAGCTACGGAATTTGCGTACCCATTCAGGGCGGTTGCGGTTCCGTTGAAAACCGCAGTCTGTCCAGCGAACAGCGTCAGAGGTGAATTTGAGACCACAAGCTGAAAATCAGGCGTGAAGTCGAGATTGATTTGCAAGATACCGCGTCCGTAAGTGGAAGCGCGCAACAGCTTCTGTCCGCCGGAATTGAACAATCCGAGCGCAGTCACCGCGACGTTGGGCAGGAACCCGGGCTGATCCGTCCCAGGATTGGGGCCGAGTTCGGTCCACCCGGCGGCGGAGGTCGAACTGACGAAGACTCCTACGTCGGTTCCGACATAAACATAGGCGGCCCCTGCATCGACGAGGACCGCGTTGACCGGCGCGTCCGGAAGATTGCCCGTGAAATCAATCCAGCTGACACCCGCGTTCGTGGTCTTCCAGACGTGTCCGGAACCGCCGATAAAGCCCATGATGGTTACGTAGGCAGTTGAGCCTGTCGCGTCGGATGAATCTATGGCGACGCTGGAGATTGGAAATTGGTTGGGGTTGATACTGCCCTGCGGCCCGTTATTAGAGACATCTGTAAATTTGGGTACGCCATCCGTCGCGTCGGTCGTGACCCAGACGCGGCCACCAACCGGACTATAGAATGGGCCATCCACAGGCCCATACCCGCTCGTGGTCGCATAGATCACAGTTGAGCCATTGCTGTCGGTCGGGCCTCCGGCAGCGATCGCCCGCACCTGGTTCACTTCGTTTCCCGCGCAGATTCCCGCTCCCAGAGTATCGAAATTCGGGCTGAGCGCCGTGAATGCTCCGCCTGTCTTCGGGCCTCGCCAAACGCGGCATGTCCCGACCAACATCGCGCCCGGCGGTTGCGGATCGAGCATGTAGGGAAAATAGAACGCGCCGTCATCGCCTCCGACCGTGTTGCTAGTGACAACGGGATTGAAGCTGCCGTCCAGGCACTGAACTCCGGAGGTACAGCGCTGAATAACCAGTCCTTCGGGAGGAATGTCAGGGTTCGAGGCATAAAAGTTCGTAGGGGCGGCCGAGTCGATCGCGTTGTAGCCGCCATCCCCGCCGAGAACGTTGATCCACGCGGATGAAGTTGTAGCCTGATTGGTCGCAGGAGAGCCATTGTCCTGCGTGCCTCCCAGAAGCGCGTTGGCATCGCTCGGGTGCTGCGAAAAGCTCACAAACTGCGCCATCGATCCCAGGTTTTGATTGAGATCGTCAAACTGATTCGTTCCGGAACACGCGCCGCTACTGAGGCCACCGACCTCATTCAGCGCACGATAGATGCCACCATCGTTGGCGAAGTACATGAGAATGTTGCCGGAGTCACCGCCGGAGGTGGGGATCATGTAAGCCAGTGCGTGCTGGTCGGGATGAACGTGAGCCGGCGCTCCGACGGGGTTACATCCGTAAACGTGGGTCAGATTCAGAAAGGGAGAAGACGTACACGTAGGATTCGCCGCCGTCAGCGAGCACTTGTAGAGATTGACCGCTCCCGCGTAGAGATCGGTACTTGCGCCGTTGGCTACGGCCAACAGTTCGAGGTTGTATGAGCCTTGCTGCACGCCGCAGCCGTAGGAATCGCCACAATTGTTGATGCCGCTATCGTTGATTTGAGTCCACGAGCCTCCGGCGTTCAGGCTCTGCCAAATTCCACGGTCGACGGGATTGCCCTCAAAGTCGAGCGAAATGTACCAGACATATATTTCGTTACGCCCGGGCACAACCGAGACTTCCCCACGGTAGAGAGGACACGCCTGACCGTTGGACACCGACTGCGGCGGGCAAGCAGACGTGCTCAGCATGGCATTGCCGGGTTGATTGGCCAGCCGTGTCCAGGTCACGCCGTCCGGTGATGAGTAGAAACCGTGATAGCGGATTGCGGCGAAGAATTTCCCAGCCGGCGCGTTGTAGACAACGGAGGTCGCCGAAGTCGCGTCGGTCGCGCCACCCGGGTCGATGAGTGCGTTATACGACCAAGTCTGCCCCACGTCGAGTGAGGTGTAAAGCCCGCGCGTGGTATTGCTGGTTACCGCTCCAGAAACCACGCCTTCGGATGTGGTCGCCATCGCGGCCACAACCGTGTTTGTCTGCCCGGCGGTGGACGCAAACGCCATGCGCGTCCCGCCCAACCCGCTGAAGGAAAGTGTTCCGCCGTTAGCGGTTGAAATCAGATTCCAGGTGTTGCCTGCATCCGTGGAGCGCAGAATGCCGAGTCCGAAATAGGAATCGCCAGAATTGTCGGCCTCGCCCGTGGCCACTAGGATCACGCTCTTGCCAGGATCGCTGTTTCCCGGTTGGATGGCGATGGCCCCGATTGAAAGCGTAGCCTGATCGTCGGTCACCGGAGTCCAGGTCACGCTGTTGGCATTCGTGCTGGCGGCATTGGTCGACTTCCAGACCCCGCTTTGCGCGCCGCCGACATAGATCGTGTTCCCGCTGGGATCCGCTGGATCAATGGCCACGGCGGTGGCGCGTCCAGCGACCTGCCGATAATCCTGCGTGCCATTTCCGGTGGCGTCGGACGCCAGCGGCACGGGCCCAAGAGGCATCCACGAACCGGAAGATGCAGAAGATGAGGAGTTGGCGGCGGCCTGAAACGCGGCGCGCTGCCGCCGCATCCGGACTTTACTCTCATAGGCGTGGCGGCGCAGGTCGGCGGACGGCTTTCCCACCACTAGGCGCCCGCGAAAGAACCACTCATTTCTCTGCCGAACATGATCGCTGTCGGCATCCGGGATCGAGTTTTCAGGGACTGTTTTCTTGGCGCCTTGTGCCGGAAGAATTGAGGCACAAACTAGCAGGAACAGAATCGATGCGAAGATTCGAGGGAACCTGCGAAAATGACGAATTGGCTTGGAGTAGACACGCACCTGCCAGTATGGGAACGGAGGGCGAGCGAATCAATGCAAAATGCTGATTTTAGCGAGGAACACGGACCACTTTGGGAAAAGCAGCCCGCTGGCGGGGAAGCGCCGGTTCCGATCACAACCTTGCCGCCATCCCGCAACCGGCAACAGGCGCGGCGCAGAGCCATAGTCGAATATCTGGTTTGTGCACTGTTGGCAGTTTGTTTGTCGTGGAATTCGGCAGAGGCTTCGGGGCAAGCGTCAACCGGGTCCCCCGAACTGATCGTCGCGGCGGCCGCTGACCTTAGTGCGGCGTTAAAAGAGGTCGCTGCAGAGTACGAAAAAAAAAGCGGAGTGCCGGTAAAGCTTTCTTTCGGAGCTTCTGGCGCGCTGACGCAACAAATTCAGAATGGAGCTCCGTTTGACGTGTTCTTTTCCGCCGACATGGATTATCCGCGCCAGCTTATCGCGGGCGGCTACGCAGGTGGGAACAGCCTTTATCAGTATGCCGTCGGAAAGTTGGTGCTGTGGGTACCGTCGGATTCAACACTCGACGTGGAGCACAAAGGCTTCAACGTACTGCTAAATCCCTCGGTGAAGAAGATTTCCATTGCGAATCCCGAGCACGCGCCTTACGGCCGCGCGGCAGTGGCGGCGTTGAAGCATGCTGGGTTGTACGACCAGGTTTCCAGCCGCCTGGTGCTTGGAGAAAACGTTTCTCAGGCGGCGCAGTTTGTGGAATCGGGCAATGCTCAGGCCGGATTCGTGGCACTGGCGCATGCTCTAGCCCCAGGCATGCAAGGCAAGGGGAGGTATTGGGAGGTGCCGGCCGATTATTATCCGCCGCTGGCGCAAGGGGTTGTGGTGCTGTCGCACTCGCCGCACAAAAAGGAAGCGGAGGACTTCCTCGAGTACATCAAGACTCCTGAGGCTTACAAGTTACTGCTCAAATATGGGTTTTCCTCGTCGCCCAAGTAGAATCAATCGCGGGAAATTCAAGAGAAAAATGTCCATCGACTGGCAAGCGTTCCGTCTGACCCTCGAATTGGCGGTGATCGTGTCAGCCGCGTTGTTCGTCATTGGCTTGCCGGTCGCCTATTGGATCGCGTTTTCCCGTTGGCGCTGGAAGTTTCTGATCGAGGCGGTAGTTGCCCTGCCAATTGTTCTCCCGCCGACGGTGTTGGGATTTTATGTTCTGGTGGCTCTCGGATCGCGTAGCCTGATCGGGCGCTGGTGGATTTCTCTGACGGGTCACACCTTGGCGTTCACATTCAGCGGGCTGGTCATCGGATCGATTCTCTATAGCCTCCCGTTTGCGGTGCAGCCGTTCGCTGCCTCGTTTGCGAGCGTGGATCGCAAGCTGATCGCGGCTTCGTCCACATTGGGCGCATCCGCGTTCCGTACGTTTTATCGCGTGATTGCGCCGTTGTCGGTGCCCGGACTGGTTACCGGAGCAGCCTTAAGCTTCGCCCACACGATGGGAGAATTCGGCGTCGTCCTCATGGTGGGAGGAAATATTCCCGGCGTAACGCGCACCGTTTCCATTGACATTTACGATCGGGTGCAGGCCTCGGATTACGCAGGCGCAAACCAGACGGCGCTGCTTCTGCTCATACTGTGCTTTGCGCTACTGGCGATCGTGTACGGGTTTAATCGAAGACCTTGGGCAATCAGCCCCCTCAAGTGATTCCGCGATGAGCGATACGCGCATTCTAGAACAGCCCGGCACCGCGACAGCAACATCTGATCGTGTAACTCAGACTACTTCTGGGGGCCTCTCGGCTGCATTCCGAAAACGGATCCCGTCGCAGGCGCATGCGTTCATCCTCGAAGTAGATTTCCAGGCTATGCCGGGATTCACGATTTTGTTTGGCGCCTCGGGAGCAGGCAAAACGACGCTGCTCGACTGTATCGCGGGAATCGTTACGCCTGACTCCGGACGCATTGCCGTTGGGGAACGTTTGCTATTTGACCATCCGCGCGTCAATGTTCCCATTGCGAAGCGGCGGGTCGGATACGTGTTTCAGAGCCTGGCTTTGTTTCCCCATCTGAGCGTTGAAGAAAATGTCGCGTACAGCCTGGCTGGCCTGCGGCGCGAGGAGCGCGTTGCAGGTGCCACCGCCATGCTCCAGGCATTCCGCATTGCGCATCTGGCGCAGCGCAAGGCCCGCGACATCTCAGGCGGCGAGAGCCAGCGCACCGCCCTGGCGCGAACTCTGGTGACCGATCCCGACGTGCTTCTCCTGGACGAGCCTCTGGCCGCGCTGGACGCACCTACCAAGGCGAAGATCATCGACGATCTCCGCGAGTGGAACCGGGCGCACGGCATTCCTATCCTTTATGTCACCCACAGCCGCGAAGAAGTATTCGCTCTGGGTGAGCGCGTGGTGGTCCTCGACGCAGGACGCATCGTCGCGCAGGGCACGCCGCATGACGTCATGAGCGCCCCGCTACAGGAAACGGTCGCACAGTTGGCGGGCTTCGAAAACATTTTCGACGCAGTGGTCGAGTCCGTGCATCCCGAGCGTGGGACCATGGTTTGCAAGATCATGGCGAACCCGGTTGCTGCCCCTGGAGCCAGCGCGCCGGTCATCCTCGAAACGCCTCTGGTACGCGGCGGCGTGGGTGCGGCCCTGCGCGTGGGCATTCGCGCCGGCGACATTTTGCTGGCCACGTCTCCGCCCGTGGGCTTGAGCGCTCGCAATGTGCTTCCTGGTCGCATCACATCTCTGGAGCAGCGGGATGTCATCGTCACGGCGCACGTCAACTGCAGGGTAGATATGGAAGTCCACTTAACCTTGGCCGCTCGCGATTCGCTCGAACTGCAGGCGGGACACGAGGTTTGGCTGGTGATCAAGACGCATTCGTGCCACTTGATGCAAGGGTAGAAGAAGAATGAACGACGTAATCCCTTGATTGTCGTCCTGAGCAAAGCGAAGGATCTATGCAGTCCACGCCCAGTTACACAGATCCTTCGCGGCCAAGAACGCTCAGGATGACAACCCTAATCCGAATCCCTTAAACCATTCCGCTGCGCACCTTGCGCATTTAAGATCTCTTCTCGCTCCATCTCGATCACTGCGACCCACTGCCCCTCGCTCTCTTCCGAGAACACGATCCTCCCGCCGAGAATCTGCGCTGCGGCCTGGGGCGGCAGATCGCGGTGGTACCCGAAGAAGCGGCGCTTCCAATTTGTCCATGTCGTCCACCGAGCTAATAACGGGTGCGCGGGCTCGTACTTGGTAGAAAAAACTAAAGCGACTTCGAAATGCTGCCGGAACTCGGCGGCGGACAGCACTTGTTCCAGCGAGAAGTCCTCGATGCGGACGACTTGCACGGGGCGCGTTACATAACCCAGCCAGGGACGCGTGAGTTCGTCTGACGCGGGCCAGGCTGTGAGTGCGCGCGCCATGGGATAGCGGGCTTCAAGAAAGCGTTCTGCATCCTCGTGCAGCACGGTGTAATCGCGGTAGGCGAGATTGTCTTCGGGTGCGAATCCATAAGGCGGGTTCCAGAACCATGCGGCTACAAATGCGACCGCCACTGCAGCAATCGCCGCAGGCCAGTAGCGCAGGCGCCGGCGCAGCGTCGACACCGCAAGAATGATGACCAGAGGAACGGCGGGAAGCATGTAGCGCGCCAGCACGGCTCCGCCGATCAGGGCCATAGCGATCACATATGCAGCGATGACCACGGCGAATACCATCTGCACTGAGATCGCGATGCGCTGGCGTTCAACGCCAGTCGAACTTCGCTCGACCGGATAGCCGAGGGCGGCTGTCCTCGCATCGTCTTTTACAGGCGGCAAAAGCATCGCCAGCAGCATACCCAGAGTCAGAAGCCAGAGATGCAGATAGCCGAAGGCCTGCCAGAGGCGCAAAACGAGGGCGAGTACGAACCGCAACGGATTCAGCGTCGCCGCGATGTTGTAGCGGAAAAACTCAGGATTGCCGAAGACGTATCCGGTGTGCAGGAAATGGTAGCCATACCAGAGGGCGAGCGGCAAGAAAGATAGGAGAAGGGCGGAGGATACCTTTGCACCTCCTGATCGGGATTCTTCCCCTTTTCGTCCCAAGAACGTCAACAGGCGATTGCGCGGCATAAGCCGCCGCAATAACTCCCAAGCCAAGAGTGCGACAGGGGCGAGGATCGCTGTCTCTTTCGCCAAAGCGGCAATCGAAAACCAGGCTGCCGCCGCGATCGGCCGCTCTTCCAGGTATGCGCACAAAGCCCAGAAAGTAAGTCCGGCAGCCGCGAGATCAACCTGCGCCAGCGAGCTTTGAGCGAAGAATACGGGGTACACCGCGGTACAGACTGTGGACGCGATTGCCACCTCAACATTCGCCACGCGCTCGGCGAGGCGAAATAATCCCAACAACGAGAACGCCGCGACCATCAGCATCGCCGACCGCGTCACCAACGGCGCGTAGCCAAACAATTTCCACCAAAGTGCGACCCACGCCATGACCAGCGGTGGATGCGCATTCGATACCGTCGTGTGAGGAATCAAACTTCCGCTGAGCAGGATGTCGCGCGCCGCGGGAATGTAATATCCCGCTTCGTCCCAAAAGTAAGGAAGCTGCAAGAGGGGCGCGTGCAGCAGGAAAATGACGAGAAAGACGATTGCGAACACCAGAGCCGGCTGCGGACTGGAGGATCGCATGGGCGAAAAGATTCTATCGTAGAGACGTCGCTGGCAACGTCTCTCCGGCAGCACTCGCGACGTACGCGGGAATGTTACGTAGCAAGCTACGTCTTTACGACAAGCGTCTAGTGCACTGGCCCGTGCGGTCCCATGCGCGGATCGAGTTTGATCTCGCCAAAGGCGCTCTCATATCCGGACACATTCTGCTGCAGGAGTCCGAGCAGAGCCTTGGCCTGCTGCGGGCTGAGGTAGATGCCCTGGAAGTTGCGGATTTCTACCTGCGTCTCGCTTTGCTGCTGCAGGGTGCCAAAGACGAGAAAGAAATCCCAGATGTTGACGCGCATCTGCACGCTGTTGGCGTAATTCTCACGATAGTCCGCGACGTTTGACAGCTTCAGATTCGGTGGCGTTGGATGGCTCATACGCTTGGAAGTGTAAACGAGTTCTCGTTGGGAATGAAAAGCGGTCAGAAGCGCAACCTTGCCAGATGCTACATGTACGGTGCAGATGACAAAAACTGTCAAGAGATTGATGGTTTGCGGCTCGGTTACCGGGCAGAAATTGTGTGCGAAAAGGGTCCTTAGCCAGGACGTTCCGCTGATAACAAAGACTTTGCTCGAAGACGGCTGATTACTTTGGGAAGTATCGAATGGTGGGAAAAGTGCGATAGAGTTTATGTTCCTCTGCGCACCAGCAGAGGCAGGGCTTACTTTATGACCCAGAATAACGATCACGGGATGATGGAAGAGGTTGTACTCCCCGAGCATCTACTCCCTCTGGGATCGGTGTTGGGGCAAGGTGTGACGGCCATGGATCTGTGCATGGTCCTAGCCAAGATTTTCCACGTGCAATACACGGAAGTCGCTCTCTTGAGGCTGGAAAACGGACTGCTGCGCTTCATCTTCCCCGAACATCTGCGGACGACGGGTGCGATTCCGCTGTCGAGCAAAGCAGTGGCGGCGCATACGGCGCTGAGCAAGAAGCCGGAAATCTTTAACAACTTCGCTCGCGTGAAACACGCCAGCATCTTTGAGACCATCAAGCCGGAAGCGACGGACGTCCAGGAAGCGGTGCCCGCGCCCATTCAGAAGCTGATGTCGGTGCCGATTGTGGACCGGGATTCGAACGTAGTGGGCGTCATTCAGATTTCCCGCAAGGGACTTGATCCTCGGTTCGCGCAGGATTTCAGCCGCGAAGATCTGCACGATCTCGAACTCGCCGCTGGACTGCTGTCGACGGCGCCGGCGCTGCTGGCGAACTGATCCTCGAGAGCAAAACCCAAGAACCCAACGTAGAAACGCAGCTCTGCTACGCCTATTTACCACTGCGGACGCACTTGTGGCGAGAGCGAGACGTTGCGAACAACGTCTCTACAAAATCTTTTTCGCTCGACCCGGCTGCGACGATCTTTCATGGCTCGAGCAGCGGCTATTTCGGCTTTGCCAGGATGCGCAGATCCGTTCCTGTCATTTCTTTTGGCTCGTCGACGCCAAGCATTCCGAGAATGGTCGGAGAAATATCGCGGAGGGAACCGTTTGGCTTCAGCGTGAATTGCTTGGAATTTTCTGACACGACAATTAATGGCACGGGATTGGTGGTATGCGCGGTGTGCGGGCCACCCGTCGCGGGGTCGATCATCATCTCGGCGTTGCCGTGATCGGCGGTGATCAGGATTGCTCCTCCCTTGGCGCGGACGGCTTTCTCGATGCGCTCCAGACACGAGTCCACGGTTTCGACGGCTTTCACGGTCGGTTCGATCTTGCCGGAGTGGCCGACCATGTCGGCATTCGCGAAATTGACGATCATCACATCGAACGTGCCTTCTTCAGTCGCTTTCACTACGGCATCGGCAATGCCCGCAGCGCTCATCTCCGGCTTCAGATCGTAGGTCGCAACTTTCGGCGACGGGACCAGCACGCGATCTTCGCCCGGGAACGGTTGTTCCACTCCGCCATTAAAGAAGTACGTTACGTGCGCGTACTTTTCTGTCTCGGCGACGCGCAGGTTTCGCATTTTCTGGTTGCCCATTACGTTGGCGAGAATATTCGCCATCGACTCGGGCGGTATCACGACAGGCAAACTGAAATTCTTGTCGTACTGCGTCATGCAGACGTAGTGCAGATTCTTCGGCACGCGGTCGCGTGGGATGGTGGCGTCGAGATCGGCCGCGCCGGGAAGATCGCTGCCGCCCTTGTCGTTCAGGCCGCTGTTGCGCGTTAGCGCCCGGGTGATCTGGCGAACGCGGTCGGCGCGGAAGTTGAAACAAATACAGGAATCATCGTCGCGGATGGTGGCGAGGGGCTGTCCGCTCTTCTCGGTGCAGACAAAGGGCACGACGAATTCGTCGGTCACGCCCTTGTTGTAGGAATCTTTCATGCCTTGCACAGGATCAGCCTGCTTGCCGCCTTCGGCGTCGGCGAAGACCATCGCGTTGTAAGCCTTGGCGATGCGCTCCCAGCGGCGATCGCGGTCCATGGCGTAGTAGCGGCCATTGACGGTGGCGATCGTGCCGCAGTTGTATTCGCGCATCTTCTGCAGCAGTTGTTCGATGTATCCGGCGCCGTTGGTGGGCAGAGTGTCGCGGCCGTCCATGAAGGCGTGGACGAAGACGCGCTCGAGGCCATTCTGCTTGGCCATCTTTAAAAGCGCGTAAAGATGCGCCTGCTGCGAGTGCACGCCCCCGTCGGAGACAAGCCCGAACAGATGCAGGCGGCGATCTCCGGTGCGCGCGTGCTTCATGGCATTGAGCAGAACGGGGTGCTTGAACAGATCGCCGTTCTGGACCATCAGGTCGATGCGGGTGATGTCCATGTGGACAATGCGCCCGGCACCGATGTTGAGGTGGCCGACTTCGCTGTTGCCCATCTGGCCTTCGGGCAAGCCGACGAAAGGCCCGCTGGTGTGAATGAGCGTGTTGGGATATTCGCGCAGAAGGCGATCGTAAGCGGGCTTGCGGGCGAGCGCGATGGCGTTGGCTTTGGTTTCGGCGCGGTATCCCCAGCCGTCGAGAATGATCAGTATGAGAGGTTTAGGACGAGACATGAGATTGGCTTCTAGCTCCTAGCTTTTCGGCTTCCGGGTTTCGGGTTTCCTTTTGGGGAATGGGCTATTTCCCTTTCTCGCAACCGGGAGTTCGTATCCCTCCCCTCCACCCTTGTCTATTGGAATCATCATGTTAGCGGGAAAACAGGAAATAATCTCTTGGAATCAAGGGCTTGCGGGCAAAATCTTGAGAACATGCAACTTGGAATTGCTGCACCCAGATCGCCTCACTCGCGCTTTCTCGACCATGATGGGCCGTTGGGCCTGTGGAAGGCAAGGTCACACGTCACACTGGAAGGGTTGACCTGGTGCGCAGCAAGTCTTTCTCGCTTGTTTCCGAAGTCCCGGCAGGTGCAGAATCAGAAACCATCGGCCGACGGGGGATGGAGATGACACAGCGCAATCAGCACGGGTTCCGGCTGGCGTCAATGCTGGGCTTGAAACGAGCGATGCTGTGCGCGTTGATACTTGATTGCTTACCTGTCGCGCTGTTCTCACAAAGCCTGCAATATCCTTTACAAGACAACGCTGGGTTACGGCTCCCCACGACACCGGACAGCGTTGTCGTCGATAGAGGTGACCCGCGACCGCGTCCCGGCGAAAAGAAAGTATGCTCGATCCAGCCATTTCCAGAAATGTCCAGCACTGCCAGTGTGACGAGCTTGCGGATTCCCTCCAAGGCTCAAAAAGAGTATGAACATGCCTGCGCCGCGCTGAAGAACAAGAAAATGCCTGAGGCTGAACAGCACCTGCGCAAGGCAACCGAAATCTACCCGGAATACGTCGCCGGATGGGTCATGCTGGGTCAGACTCTCGAAACCAGGCAGCAAACAGCAGAAGCCCGGGATGCCTGTTCGCGGGCGTCAAGTGCTGATCCAAATTACTTGCCGGCGTATCTTTGCCTGGCCGAGATCGCGGGACGCGAGCAAGCGTGGAATGAGGTTTTGAGCCTGACCAATCGCGCGCTTGAGCTGGATGCCGTAAACGACGCTTATGCATACTTCTTCAGCGCCATAGCCTATTTCAACCTCAACCGGTTGAGAGAAGCGGAACAGAGAGCTTTGAAAGCTGAAGCGATCGACACGGAGCACTACGAGCCGCTGCTGCAGCTGTTGCTGGCTCAGATTTACCGAGCAAAGAACAACTCGGCTGAGGCTGCTTCTCACCTTCAGGAATATCTGAAACTCTCACCGGAATCACAGTATTCCGATGACCTGAAGAAGGATTTCGCAGAGGCACACAATTCGAAGTAGGCTCATCGCTCGGACTTTCGCAAAAAAAAAACCGCCCGGACATCGGGCGGCAAGGTGTTGGTTGCGAACCGCTTCCGTTCGCGTCTTTATGGAGCAGGGAGGCAACCTGGAAGTAGATCCATCGGCGATCAGAATGGCTAGACTGCCGAGAGCGCACTTTACTTAGCATATGAAGCCTCGCCACTGTGCATGCAAAACGGTTCGCGAAAGGTATTAGTGGCGATGTTTCGCCAACAACCGTCGAGGTGCCAATACAAAAAAGGAGCAGCCCGAAGGCTGCCCCAGGACTTCGCAATCTTCAAATTATTTGCAGGGTGGCCCAGCGTCTCTCAGGAACGTGCCATTGTCAGAAAACCATCCATTCACGCCGACGGAATGTGAGTTGTAAAACCACGAAAAGAACGCCAGCTCTTGCAAGTGGTAAGTGAATCCGTTCGGCATTGCGATCCGTGGCGCTTCTGTGCCGGTCAAGGGATCGCCCACCTCCAAATTGTTCTGACACGCCCCGACTTGTCCGGTGTGACCCCAGGGCGGTGTTGGGTTGTTGCCAAACGGGTCGTTCATCCATTCACCGATCTCGTGTGAAGCAACCGCCGTATCCAAACCCGAAACGCCAAAAAGACCCGTGGAGTCGAAATCTAGAGGCGAGTAGGTCTGGGTAGGGTCCGCGTTCCCGGTGCCGGTGCCATGATAGCCGAGAACGCAGCAATTGCCGAGATTAGTTGGGTCGCCGATCGACATGACCACGTTGTGGAGAAAGAAGATCGGGAACGTACCGTGGTTAACGCCGCGCGCGGCGAGCGCTGGCAGAATGTTGTTGTTCAGGACCAGGTCGAAGAGGTTGATGTCGATAATGCCCATCGGCGCACAAAAAGCAGGAGGGCCTAGGGACGTGGTTGCAAGAGCAAGCCCGCTCGCTGCAGGGATGTCGATCACGATCGGGTCGAAAGGAGTGATGGGACCAAGCGTCACATGGTAACTTTCTCGGTTAATGACCCTCCAGAAGTTTGCCCGCTGGAATGCATCGGTCGCTTGCGTGGTCCCCACATCAGTGCCGCCATAGTTGAAGTCCGCGGACTGCACCAATGGCGATTGCAAAAACAGCTGGAACGGATTGTTCCTTCGTGATCCGAGACAAGCCCGGTCGGACTGCGTCGGATTAAATGTGGTGTTGCCCGGTGTGGTCGCAATAATCCCCTTCGCGTTAACAGCAGTTCCGACGGTGTGGGTTCTGATCACAATTGGCAGCACTTGAGTAGCGACGCTGGTCTGTCCAGATCCTTCATCAAACGGACTGGTACCCACCATCACGCCGGTGTATTCGTTACCATCTCGGTTCGACTCCACGTTGAAGGTCCAGAGAGGAAGGCCGGGCGTTGCCGCCGCTGCCGGTCCTGCTGACGTTGCAGCTGCCGCGTTGATTTGAGTGTGGGCGGGCTTGACGGTGTGCTTGGCCTGCAGTCTAGGCATTTGCGCGCTTGATTGCGCTTGTGCGAACGTCGCTGCCATGGCGCCGCACAATATAACCACCACAGAAAAAAGAAGAAGAGACTTCTCACACTTCATCTGAACTCTCCTGTTTTGAATATCTGATTTCGGGACCCCGGGAAGCGGTGCCAATGGTCCGCCCAGCAGGGGTTTCGTGTCAATGTGAAAGAATTTTCAGCTATTCGCGAGAGGATTTCATTCGGGGGTGGATCGGACAGTCGACGGGAAGCTCGGACCCGCGCCCTAACATTAAGAACAGCGGGGCGGGCCT